>WNFB01000925.1_pt1 | contig 24458 bp, 17 predicted proteins | sample 5400501 | NCBI WGS metagenome assembly WNFB01 (sample SAMN13153341, study PRJNA577476) | soil metagenome | isolation source: 200 cm saprolite under Douglas fir tree site 2 hole 1 | place: USA:California | collected 2015-04-18 | reverse complement strand
CCCCTCATAGCTCACTTCTTTTGTGAGGTCACAAACCAGCTGCGCGGCATGCAGTGAGCGAGCAATCTCCCTTTTATCTTCCGTCCCAAGCTGCGATTGTACCCCTGGATCAGCCACTTGTAATTCGGGCATGCGCGGCATAAGGACATAGCCCCATCCGAAGATGTCGGGTACTGGACAGGGTGTTCTAGCAGAGAGGGGCAAGCTCCGCCCCTTCTATAGAGGCCTCGCTGCCCCACCCATTCTATCTAGCCATCCAGCGTGCTGATGTCGCCGACCGGCTCGCCGAGTTCCTGGGCACGTACGACGCGCCGCATGATCTTGCCGGAGCGAGTCTTGGGCAGACTAGGCACAAACTCCAGTTCGTCCGGCACGGCTACCGGACCAAGATGCGTGCGCACATGCGACTTCAACTCTTTTGCCAGATCGTCTGAAGCCTTGAAGCCAATCTTGAGAATGACGAATACCTTGACATGCTCGCCCTTCAGCTCGTCCGGCTTGCCGATGGCTGCCACTTCGGCAACGGCGGCGTGGCTGACTAAGCTCGACTCAATCTCCATTGAGCCCAGCCGGTGACCGCTCACCTTGATCACGTCGTCCACACGGCCCTGGATCCAGATGTAGCCATCGCTGTCCATAAATGCAGCATCGCCAGCGAAGTAGACGTCCTCGATGGTGTCCCAATAGGTCTGATAACGTTCCGGGTCACCATAGATGGTGCGCATCATGCTCGGCCAGGGATGACGTATGATCAAGAAGCCGCCCTTGCCGTGACCAACCGAGTTGCCGTTCTTATCCACCACATCGGCATCGATCGTCGGAAGCGGGCGGCTTGCACTACCCGGCTTGAGCGGCAGGATCGGCGTGGGACTGATCATGATCGAGCCGGTTTCTGTCTGCCACCAGGTATCCATGATGGGAAGTGCATTGCGCCCAATGTTTTCGCGATACCATATCCATGCCTCAGGGTTGATCGGCTCACCTACCGTGCCTAGCAGGCGCAAGCTGGACAGGTCGTGTTTGGCCGGCCATTGCACGCCCTGGCGCATCAGGCTACGAATGGCAGTCGGAGCAGTGTAGAGAATCGTCACCTTGTACTTCTCGACAAGGTCCCACCAGCGGTCAGGCGCGGGATACATGGGGATGCCCTCGAAGATGATGCTGGTCGTGCCATTCATGAGTGGCCCGTAAATGCCATAGCTATGGCCAGTCACCCAACCGACATCTGCGGTACACCAGAAGACATCGCTGTCTTTGATATCAAAGACGAACTTGGTAGTAGCATACGTGCCGACGGCGTAGCCGCCCTGCACGTGGACGACGCCCTTCGGTTTGCCTGTGCTGCCGCTCGTATAGAGGATGTAAAGCAGGTCCTCGCTGTCCATAGGCTCGCAGGGAACAAAAGTATCTTCAGGAACTTCGGCCAGCAGGTCATCCAGGAAGGCGTCGCGACCGGGCTTCATCTCCACGTCCTGTCCCGTTCGCTGCGCGACAACCACCTTTTCGATGGTAGGTGTTTCGTTGACAGCCTCATCAGCGATCTTCTTCAGTTCGATGGTCTTGCCTCCGCGATAGCTCCCATCGGCGGTGACAAGCACTTTGGCTTTGGAGTCGATGATGCGATCGCGTAATGCGCTGGCGGCGAAACCAGCGAAGACCACCATATGTGGCGCTCCCAAGCGAGCCGCCGCCAGAACGGTGGCGATAAGTTCGGGTATGAGTGGCATATAAATGGCTACGCAATCACCTTTTTGCACCCCTGCATTTTGCAGAACCTTTGCGATGCGGTTCGTCATCACATACAGCTCCTGGTAGGTGATGGTGCGGTTGGCTCCATCGTCGCCTTCCCAGTAGTAGGCCACTTTGGTGCGCGTGGGGGTCTGCATAAACCGGTCGAGGCAATTATAGACAATGTTTAGCTTGCCGCCGGCAAACCACTTGAAGAACGGCTTTTTAGTCCATTCAAAGGTAGTCTGCCATGGTTCGAACCAGTGCAGTTCCTTCGCCAAATCTTCCCAATACTCGAAGCTATGAGCCAATGACCACCTGTAAAAGGCTTCGTAATCATCGAAGCCCTTGGACTTCATATAGGCGGTGATATTGGCGTTGTTTACAACGTCGGCAGATGGTGGGAAGACGCGCTTTTCCGTCATGACCCTGCTGGTGTCCTCAAAGTTGAGCCTTGTGTTCATACGGTGTTTTCCTCCTTGATACAGGCTAGACGATGGTTACTACTTGTAAATGCCGCCGTTGATGTTGAGGGTCTGGCCTTGCTCACTTCAAGTAGATATGCACCCGATATCTTCAGGTGGCAAATATGCTAACAGTATATCATATGAAATAATGCATCTATATGGAACAGACACTTATATGCATTGTTAGTCAAGAGATTGGTCTAGCCTCCTAGCGTGGCTACCAGGATCGCCTTGATAGTATGCAGTCGGTTCTCTGCTTGATCGAAAACGATGGACGCTTTCGACTCGAACACCTCGTCGGTGACCTCCAGGGCTTCCAGGCCATATTTCTCGTAGATTTCTTTTCCTACCCTGGTGTCTGTATTGTGGAGGGCGGGCAGGCAGTGCATAAACTTTGTACTGGGATTGCCTGTCGTGGCCATGAGCTTGCTGTTCACCTGGTAGGGGAGCATCAGTTGAATGCGTTTGCCCCAGAGCTCTGAAGATTCCCCCATCGACACCCAGACATCAGTGTAGAGGAAGTCACATCCCCTGACTGCCGCTTCGGTGTCCTCTGTCACGGTGATACGGGCACCATTCTCTTGAGCGACAGCATGGGCCTGGTCAATACGTTCCTGTCGGGGCCAACATTGCTTGGGGCCAGCCAGGCGGATATCCATCCCCATCTTTGCGGCCCCCATCATGAGGGAATCCCCCATGTTGTAGCCAATATCGCCGAGGAAGCAGAACGAGATGGCCTCCAGGGGTTTGTGCGCGTGCTCTTGCATGGTAAGCAAATCGGCTAGCACCTGGGTGGGATGAGCTTCATTTGTGAGCCCGTTCCACACAGGCACTCCGGCATAGTGGGCAAGTTCCTCCACCTGTGCCTGTTCAAAACCACGGTACTCGATGCCGTCATACATGCGACCCAGGACGCGCGCGGTATCCTTCATCGTCTCCTTGGAGCCGATATGCGAGCCGCTGGGGCCGATGTAGGTGACGTGGGCGCCCTGGTCGTAGGCAGCCACCTCGAATCCGCTGCGGGTGCGTGTCGAGTCCTTCTCAAAGATGAGGGCAATTTGCTTGCCACGCAAATGTTGCACCTCTGTGCCAGCATATTTCGCCGCTTTTAACTCGGCGGAGAGGTGCAGCAGGAAGAGGATCTCCTGTGGTGTGAAGTCGTCAAGCTTCAGAAAATGTCTGTTTTTTAAGTTAAAGGCCATAGTGACACTCCGCCGCTCAGGATGTCAAAAAAAAGTGTCACAAGCTACATTGGGATTCTGGATGGTGGAAGCGTCGATTGTAGCTGCTGCATATGTTGGACCATTGCTTGCCGATACAAGACGGAGAGCGTGACGATGCCGACTACAGCGACTATCAGCCAGGTCACTGAGAAAGGGAATCCGGGCGGGATGATAATGTAAAAGGTGTTGGGCAGCCCATCCCAGAGCCCATGCAAGAGGGAGACGAAGAGGTAAGTCAGGATCACCGGGCCATTAATGCGAAAGTGCTCTGGTCCGCTCTGGCGAAACAACACAGCACCCAGAATGCCAGTCCACGCGCCATGACCGAATGGCGAGAGCAACCCCCGGATCACCGTCTCTACGAGCGAGGCCGCGATAACACCATGACTGAGCACCAACGCCGTAAAGGCATAGCCGGTGCTTTCCAGGGCCGCAAATCCCATGCCAACCGCTCCTCCCAATAACAACCCATCCATTTGTGAGGTGTGAGTCATGCGCCGGGCCAGAAAGGCGACCACGGCGATCTTACACCCCTCCTCAATTAGCCCAACAGCCATCGCCCCTTGCAGGCTCAGACCCTGAGTGGGATTCGATGGAGTGGGAAGCAAGAGCGATTCGAGTATCGAGGCTCCAAGTACACCCAGAATCCCACCCACGCAGAAGCTTGTCGCAACCGTGTCCAGCGAGAGCGCACTGAAGTCCTGGTGGTCGTATAGGAAAGCGACAAAGACGATCGGCACCAGAAAGTTCCCGATCAGGATGACCGTTGGGTATAGATTGAGGTTGCCAGACAGGAACATAACAATTGTTGTGGCGACAAAAAGACCCAGGCCAATCAGCAGGACGCGCAGCCATGCTCGACCGCGACGCGGCGGCTGCTGGACTGGGGCCGTCCACATTTCTTGAGACATGATAATTCCTCCATCCTGGCAGTTATCGTTCCGCTAATAGTATCTATAATACTATACGTCCACATTTGGAAAGTGTATACACAGTATCAGGGTTAAAAATGATGGGAACTGCCCAGGCTCCTCCGCAGCCTGGGCCTTCCCCTTCCTTACTCCAGAGGTGCAGTTAATTCCAGTTGGATACCGTCAGGATCGCTGAAACTAAGGATCGTAATCCCAAAGGCTGGAAGATCTTTCACTTCCCCGTGCTCCACGCCATGCTCGTCGAAAAGGGCTGCTGCTTTGTTGAGTTCAGCACGGTTCGCGACGCCAAAGCTGAGGTGATCCAGCCCTACCCGGTGAGGACTGAAACGATCGTTAGGGATAGCCTGGCTTGCGTCCCAGGGAGGTGTAATACCCAGCAGCATGTTACCTTTTGTCAGCACAAACCCTGGCGGTAACTCTACAGCCACTTTAAAGTTGAGTAGACTAGTGTAGAAGTCACGCGAGCGAACAGGGTCGGTTACTATCAGTCGGATATGATGGACGCCAGTAGTGGTAATCTCAGTTGACATGGCATATCCTTTCTCTGGCTACACATCCATTCGGCTTCTTCAGTCACAATCGGCGTGTAGCCATACTAGCAAAATAAGGGGTTTCCACTTGGAACCCCATAATCTCATCTAATCGTAAGTATATCATTTGCGGTCTGCTTTGGAGTAGTCCTAGAAAGCTTACGGTGTCGCACCATTCAGATGAAACGCATACAGCTTACTATCTTGCGAGCCCACGTAGACCACCCCATTGTCCAGCGTAGGTGAGGAGAAGATGTGGCCACCTGTGGAAGCCATCCACAGAGGTGCGCAAGATGTATTGCCACAACCTGCTGCATTCAACGCATACAGCTTGCCATCATCTGAGCCGACGTAGACTACGCCATTGGCTACTGTCGGTGAGGAACGGACTACATCCCCTGCAGAAGCCATCCAGACAGGTGGACAGGAAGCCTGTCCACATCCTGTAGCGTTGAACGCATAGAGGTTGTGATCGTCGGAACCAATGTAGACCATGCCATTTGCCACGGCTGGCGACGAGTAGGTGATGGCGGCTCTAGTCGCAGCCGTCCAGAAGGGCGAGCAGGAGATGCTGCAGCTGGAGATCTTGAAGGCATACAGCTTCCCGTCGCTTGAGCCAACGTAGACAATCCCATTAGCGATGGCAGGCGAGGAGAATATGCTATTTCCGGTGGAAGCCTTCCAGAGGAGCTTGCCCGTAGAGGCATTGAAGGCATACAACTGGTGGTCCTTCGAGCCGACGTACACCACTCCGTCGCTGACTGCTGGAGACGAGTAGTAAATGATACCGCCGGTAGAGGCTGTCCACAGGGGCTTGCCCGTGGAGGCGTTGAAGGCATACAACTTGCCGTCCTGCGAACCCACGTAGACGATGCCATTAACGACAACCGGCGAGGAGCGGATGATATCGCCGGTCGCAGCGGTCCACAGAGGGGAACAGGAGGCGTTGCCACAACCTGAGGCATTGAAGGCATACAGCTGGTGGTCATCCGAGCCGACGTAGACCATGCCGTTGGCGATGGCAGGTGAGGAACGCATGATACCGCCGGTCGCAGCGGTCCACAGAGGGGAACAGGAAGCATTGCCGCAGGAGGCATTGAAGGCATACAGCCGGTGGTCATCCGAGCCGACGTAGACCATGCCGTTGGCAACCGTCGGCGAGGAGTCAACGAAGCCTCCACTAGTGAAGGTCCAGTCTGGCACCAGGCCAGATACATTTGTTGACGTAAGTATATCCTCATTAGGATTAAATCGTGTGCGCTGCAGGTCGAAACCAAACATCGTGCCATTGGAAGTAGCAAGCGCAGCAGGATTGGTAGCAGTAGTAGCTGTAGTACCAGGATGAGTGGTGGTTGTTACAGTTGTTGTCCCCCTGGTCAAAAGAGGATAAAGCAGGAGACCACCACCTACCACAACGACCAGAATCGCCAGCCCAACCAGCAACGCTACCCGGTTTATGCCAGGACGGCGTTGACGCTCGATAGTCGGTGCCTTACCGCCCAGTCCGATCTCAGCACTCGGCCGAACAGGACTCTGGGCATATGCGCGAGGTTCTGCGTTTGCGGGTGGTGGAGTATCCTGTATTGGCTCGCGTGGTGTGCTGAGTTGAGAGCCATACCGTGGCGACGTAGCTTGGACCGTTGGAGCGGCATCCTGATTGGTGGGTGTAGTACTGGCGATCTGCGTTGGCGGAAAGGCCTGCCTAGCTGGTAAGCTGGAAACGGGTTGGGCAGTGGCTTGATTGGCGGGTGCAGTACCGGCGACCTGAATTGGTGGGATGGCCCGTTCAGTTGGTAAGCTGGAAGCGGGTGGAACTGAGGACAGGTTTACAGGTGAACTGGTTGGTGATATCGCCGCCGCCTGGCAGGCCTGCTCCAAGGCAGTGGCGAACTCCTGCACACTTGGGAAGCGCTGCTGTGGCTCCTTAGCAAGGGTCCTGAGCACGACTCGTTCAATTGCCGGGGAGATCGTCGGTACCTTCTCACGCAAGGATGGTGGAGGAGCATAAATATGCTGGTTTAAGACCTCCCATGGAGGCCCATTGAAAGGACGTTCTCCGCTCAGCCATTCGTAGACGGCCACCCCCAGCGCATACTGGTCGCTGGCGGGCCGTGGCTTACCCTTGATCTGTTCGGGTGCCATGTAAGCAATGGTACCGGCCATCTCTTGTGTCGCCAGGGTATCTGTCTGCGGCGTCGTCAGTGCAATGCCAAAGTCACTGAGCAGTACTTCGTTATGTCGTCCCAGCAGCATATTCTCCGGTTTGATGTCGCGGTGAATGAGCTTTTGATTGTGGGCGAACTGCAAGCCATCGGCTATCTGTTTGACATTAGACATAATGGTTTCGAGTGGCAGGTGCATGCCCTTAGGGTAAAGTTGGCGTAAGGTTCCATTAGGGGCAAACTCCAACACCAGAAATGGGATCTCTTGTGTATTGATCTTCGCCACGCTGAATGTGATAACCCGTACAATATGAGGATGTTCCAAACGGGCGATCGTCTTTGCTTCAGTGAGAAAGTGTTCTATGTCTTTTGGTGCGAATGCACCCTTCAACACTTTGACAGCCGCCTGGGTGCCAAGATAGATATGCTCTCCTAAATACACATCAGCAAACCCACCGGCGCCCAAATTCTTTATGAGACGGTAATCACCAAACTGTTGTCCTACACGATCAGCCATCGACGCTTTCTCCTTCGTAGTGGTTTTGTTGGTAGGTCCGTCTATGCCCCAACGAAAGCTCTTATTCATCATACCACATTTTGTACAGGTGAATTATTGCCAAAACATCAGCTTGCATGCTGCACTTTTGGCGACTCCCCGGTCATCGTCTCGCTGAGCCGTTTAGCAGAGGTGCTCGACTTCAGCGTCACACCCATCGAGCATGCTGAACCGAAACCGCCAGAGACCCTATTTGTGGTATGATAGTAGAAGTAGCAACGGCAAGGCATCGCAGCACTTATGACGATCGAGACTTCTATTTTTGCTGTTCTGCCTGCAAGCGGCAATTTGAACACAACCCACAAACGTATCTCGTCCAGCACGAAAGGTAAGTTAGGATATGGAATTTTCTGGTAGTCAAACGATAGCGGTACCCATCAGCAAGGTATGGACGTTTCTCCTCGACGTGAATAATGTAGCGGGCTGTGCGCCCGGTTTTCAGAGTGTGGAGGAGACAGGCACAGAACAGTGGAAAGCGGTTGTCGCCGTTGGCGTCGGAGCCGTCAAGGCCAAGTTTACGTTAGATGTAACGCGACCAGAGATGCACGAACCGGAGCGTATGGTGGTGAAAGCAAGAGGGAAAGCGCCGGGGAGTGCCGTCGATATGTTTGGCGAAATGAACCTTAGCGCCGAAGGAGATGAGCAGACCCGTATGGACTGGAAAGCAAATGTGGTTGTGAGTGGCACTATTGCCAGCGTCGGGGCTCGTCTACTCGGCAGTCTGGCCGAACGACTGACAGGCCAATTTTTTGACTGTCTCAAAGAAAAGCTGCAAGAGTAGTATGAGCGTTTAGCATCCATGTCTCATCTATCTGATTTACCTTCAGCCGTCGAACATTGGCAAACCCTTATCGATACGCGGGCGAGCCAGATGGATGCAGCCTATGCACGCCTGGGACGTACCAGCGCAGACTTCTGGGATCGTCGTGCGCGTGGGTTTCATCGCATGACCAGCGATGGGGTTGCTCATGATCCTTTCTTTCTCAGGCTGCGTAACGAAGTGACGCCGCAAACAAGCGTATTAGATGTCGGTGCCGGTACAGGGCGTTTTACCATCGCACTCGCACCACAAGCACAGCACGTCATCGCCGTCGAACCGAATGCCAGCATGCTCGACTACCTGCGCCGCGATGCGAGCGAACAAGGGCTAACCAACATCTCCTATGTACAGACCACCTGGCAGGATGCCCCAGATGACCTCCATGCCGATATTGTGATCTGTAGCCATGTCCTCTACCCCATCAGGGACATTGTACCTTTCCTAGCAAAACTACAAGCAGCCACCCGCCGTACTTGCTACATTTACCTACGTGCAACCCCAATAGACACTCTGACCGCTCATCTCTGGCGGCATTTTCATGGTGACGAGCGTTGCCTCCCGCCTGGCTATATCCATGCCCTCGATGTCCTCTACGAAATGGGTATCTACGCCAATGTAGAGATTGTAACGCTTCCTCCTAGCTTGCGTTACCCTTCACTTGATGTAGCCGTGGAGGAGTTGATAGAGCAACTGATCCTACCTGCTGATGAGCACATCCGCAGCGAATTGCGAGTCCTGGCAGAAAATTGGTTGGTTGAACGGGATGGCGCATTAGTACCACCGATTGAAAAGATAGTATGTGCGGTCATTTGGTGGTCAGTGTAGCTAAGAAACCTTTTCTTCATTAGGCAATCGCCTTATCCAGCTTCTCAAAGAACGAGTTTAGTGAATTTTTCGTGATACTCTGGCCTACAGGATTGTTGGCCATCGCAATCGCGCCTTCCATCTCAGCGGTTGCATGGTAGTTCAACAGCGCCCCATCAGGCTCGTCAGTAATATCGATCCAGCTCGTAGCATTGATTGAGCCCACTTTACCAGCGCGTTGCAGTTGCAGTGTAAGCTTGTTCGGCTCCTCTCGCTCTGTAATGTCAATGACTGCCGCAAACACTCCCTTCAAGCCAGGTAGGGGAAGAGCAACTTTGGCCTGGATATGGTTGGCATCGAGATATTCGACCGAATCACAGCCGGGGATGCAGAACTGTAATACCGAGGGATCGAGAATAGCATTGAACACGCGCTGGCTGGAAGCCGTGAACTTATGTGACCCGTTAATTTGCATAAAACCTTCCTTCTAGCAATAATTACACTGGACTTCCCAAGATACTCCTGGAGGACCAGTGTACATGCGTTTTCTCAACATGGTTATTATGTTCAGGACGCTATAATAACTGTTTCTCAAAAGACTTTCAAGAAGATACCTGCTGACCAAAGAAATATCTATTGACATTAATAGAGTTTCAGACATAAAATGAGCTTGAATTTTCAGGAGAATACACGAGGAGGAGGACGAGCACATGGCAACAGAGACAACTGGCACAGTTCCGGTCCAAAGCAATGGTAATTCTGCTACTCCGACATCTCCAACTTCTCAAGATCCGATCCCCACTGGATTGCTTGGCGATCCTACTGCTTCTGCCATCCACGATGCTTTTCTGATTGGCTGGAGCCTGACCGAACTCAAAAGCAGGATACAGGTAGAAGTACTTAAAATAGCGGCAACTGCAAAGGCCCGCCAAACACAACAGGGAATACTACCTACCCTGAACAATCCTAATACGACCCCATCCCCCCCCGCAACAGCGCAACCCGCTCCCAGCCGGATAGATACCTTGCTAGAGGAAGTAGAAAAGTTGACACAAAATGTCGGTTTGCGCCTATCTCAAAATGAAACATTCCAAAGCGCCGGGTTGACAAGCGAATGGCGATCACTCTTTAGTCGCATTGCGTCTATACAGAACAAGCGTTTCCATAACAGCACCACCGTAGGCACTAGCTACGACCCACCCGCTGATTCGCAATTATCCTACCTTCATTCCAACTATGCAGACACTGGTATAGTCACCCTGGCGAATGACACTCTGGCGCAATTTCGGCTGTATGATGTGACACGACGAACACTCAACTGCTTGACCCTCCTGTATACCAACACTGATGAGAGCCTCATTCCCGATCTAGTAAGCAAATACCAATGGCAACTTGTGCATCAAATCCTCAATCCCGTCAGCTCAAGTCCTGCTCCTCCGAACGGCACGGTACAGCCGGACGACCTTGACAAGATAAAGCCAGGTGAAAAAGCCGACGATGCATTGGACACTCAGAACAGCACTGTACAGTCAGACGATCTTGACCAGGTGATCATAATACTCAGTGGCTCGGCCATTAGCCTTCTGAATGCTTGGGATGGCTATTTGCGCGAAAACTACTATACCGGTGGCTATCTCGCAGATAATGAGCTTGAGTTGCTTGCCTACGAAGGTGGACGCTCACTCGCCACGCTCTCGTGGTGCGTAACGATCAAGGTCGAACCAGTGGAAAAAGCGCTATCTGCCTTGCAGAAAAGCACCCCGCAAGGTACGCAGTCTCCCGATTCTGATACGTTGAGAAAACGACTGAATCAGACCTGGATGGATATATTCAACGAACGAGACATCATCCATATACAACATCAAATTGCTGCACTCAAGTCGGCCTTGGATGATGCCTACTATCGGACCAATAAGCAAGCGCACCAGCAAGCACAACCATCAGCACAAGATACGGTCCTCGTGAAGCCAGACCTGAACTTACCAAGCAACGCTCTTAAAGCCGTCTCACACAGCCTCGATTACTGGCGCCTCGGAGTGGCCTGGATCTGTAATAAAGACTCTGACCTCTCCACCTCTGACCCATCCACCAAATTTTGGGAGCAGTCGGAAGTGCTACGCATTGCACTCATCGAGCAATCGGATATCTGGCAATCCTTGATATTGTGCCAGCAAAATTTACAGTCCTTCTCGGTGCGAAGTGTAACGCAGAAAATCTTGAATAATTTCATGGCAGCATTTCAGCAGTTTGCCGTCCAGGGCCTTTCGCAGGCTGCCCAGGGAGCATCCCAGGACATTGCCAATGCTACAAATCAGATCAAGAAGGATATCTTCCGCGAGAACTTGCCGATTCTGTTAGGTGCGTCGATTGTCCTCATTTTGGTTGTAGTAGTGCTCTTCGTACTGCTTATCCTGATCCCTGATCTAGCAGTCTGGCTCAAGGGTATTTTCTCTGCACTGCTTACGTTCGTTCTTGGAGCCCTGGGATTCGGGGGCGTCTATGCCAGGAATAAGGTGAGTGGGACCGCCTCAACCACACCTGGTGCACAACCCGCTGCACCACAAGCAAGTGGCAATGCACCAACTACAGCGACGAGCAGCACAAATCTATTAGATCGTTTAAGCAGTTTCCTCGGCTCGTTTGGCTCAACTATTATGAGTGACTTCGATCGTGGCTATCAACAGATCTTGATCGAGTTCGATAGCCTTAATCATAATGTGTCTGTTGCATTCCCATTCATTGAGTTCTTCATCACCAGTCCACTTTTGTTTACGAAGGAAATCAAAGACGGATATAACTTCCTGACGACAGTCATTTGGACAGAAGAGGAGCGTGCGCATGAGATAGAGCGAATAGCACAGGCGGCTTTTGGTCCACTCGGCGCAGTCGTTGGTGCTCAACTACAACTTCCGAGCCAGGTAAATGGCGCTCAACCGGCAAAACCAGCAAATAGTACGCCAAAAGCATCACCGGTGGGAGGAAACACGTAAACACGAAGGCGTCGGCGATGTAGTTCGGTTCGCACAAACCGCTTGACAATCCGGTTGTGCATCTCTCGTGATTTAGGCAATAACTCCTGAAAAATATATTGCAGTCGTCAAGTTTTAATTCCTCTGTCGGCCTGAGCACCCGACCCGCAAGGGATGCCCAGGTTTCTACCCAAATATGCTATGTGCCCTAATCAATAGTACGTTGTGTGCTATACTACATTCAGGCATTGCATAGTATATCAAGCAATAAATATATAAACACGTGTGTTACCTATACTGCTGGAGTATGTAATAATGGCTGAGCCCGATAAGCCCGATGAACTCGACAAAACTGAAGAACTTGACAAACTTGACGAACAAAAACAGCAGGAATGGTATACTCGTACTGCCCAGAAGCGCTTAGACCTCTCACAATCAGTCGAAGAAACCCTTGCAGACACCTCCCAAAAAGAAGATGACTCGTTGGATGAGGAAGACGAGCCGGAGAGTCCTGCAAGTGATGCACCACTTGTCGATGAGTTCGAGGAACAGACGAACGCGAAAGATACCAGGCTCATCCCGCCGCGTTTGAGTCTGCAATCCAAGCCAATGCCCGTAGTTCGTCCTGATACCCCTGTACAGCCTCCTGAGCCGTCACCTCCCCAGACTCCCCAACAGCCTTCTACCGTTGAACCTCCCTCTAGTAAACCACGCCTGGCCGGACGCACAACGAAAGTGCTCTTGAAAGCTTTTGCTAGTCCAGAAGAGGTACCGCAGACAATCGAAACCGGGAAATCTCCACCTGAAGAGACGACAGGCGCACACCATGTGGCTGCATGGCAGTCTGAGAGTGTACTCTTTGGCTCTGATGTGTTTAAGCGTGGGCAAAGTGACGTAACGATCGACGAAACCCATGTTACCCGCTCAAGTGTGATAGTCGTCATGCTCACAAGCGACCCGGGGCCTGTTGTGGTACAGTATGTGTCACTGCAACCGCAGGTAGGATTTACCGTACATTTAAGTGCCCCTGCAGAACGGGAAACCTCGTTCAACTATGCAATCCTGATGGAAGAACTTGTCTAAAGTTCCCCTTCAACCTCTTGCTGTAAACGTCTAAAAAAACCTTCCATATACGCATATCGCTCGCGAGCCAACTCACGTCCGGTCTTCGTCGTCATGCGCTCTGGGAGGTTGCTGAAGAGCAGATGGAACTCAATGCTTGGAGAATAATCTGGACGTCGCCGCAACTGGCGCACGAGTAGCGGGTCAACAGGCTTAACGACATCATCAGGCACCGGTGAATACACCTTCTGATTGTACCGACCGGTAATGCAATACAGACGACCAATACCAATTGCACCGAGGCTGTCAAGCTTGTCTGCATCGTAAAGTATGCGACCTTCTAGCGACTGGGGTGTAGCTCGCCCGGTCATGCGATGATCGCGAATTGCTTGCTGCACCGCCGGGATAGCATCCTGGGGAAATGGCGTACCGGTAAGCAGTTCTGCTGCCATCGTTGCCCCGATGAAGGCGTGGTCTCCGCCATAGCGGCGTTCACGTCCCTGCCCTATATCGTGTAGTGCTACCGCCGCCCAGATAGTCGTTAAATCGCCACCTTCTCGGGCCTGAATTGTATCTGACAATGCCATTACGCGCACAATATGATCGTAGTCATGAGCGGCATCCTCACCATCTTCGTGGGCCATCGTTTCTTTAGCCAGCCTGAGCAGCCAACTCCTCATTGTGTCAAATTCGGGCACTATCGATGGTTTCTCTTTCTAACGACGGTAAAACACATATAAAGCGGCTGCCTTCGCCAGGGATGCCGCTGCTCTCTACACGGATCGTACCACCGTGCATACGCAGGAGTTCCGCAACCAGGTAGAGGCCGAGTCCTATCCCTCGGGCCTTGCTTCCCTGGGTGTTAGGTGCACGATAGAAACGCTCAAAGAGGCGAGGTTGTGCATCTTTAGGCACACCAATCCCTTTGTCCTCCACACAGACCTCAATGGTAGCTTTGCCTCCCTCATTCTCCAGTTGACGTAACTTGACCGAAATGGGCCCTCCAAGCGGACTATATTTAATCGCGTTCTGTACCAGGTTCGTCATCACCTGCAAGAGGCGAGCGCCATCACCCCTGACAAGGTAGGGATGCTGATTGGGCTCAATACAGCAACTGATGTAATGGTCTGCAGAGGTATTACTGTGATTTGCGACAACTTGTGTTGCAATCTCGGCTAGATCAACTTCTTCTAGATTAATCCCGAGTTGTCCGCGGTTGATTTGTGTCACTTCCAGGAAACTATTGACAATGTTGGTCAACTGGTGGGTCTGTTCCGCAATGGTTGAGAGGTTTTCCACGATAGGCCCCAACACTTCATCCAACTCTGGAACCTGTTCGGACAGTTTATTCGTTTTTCGCCGTAGCGCACGCAGAGCAAATTGACTGTTTGCCAGGATGATCGTCAGTGGAGTACGAAACTCATGAGCCGTAATTGCCAGAAACTCGTCTTTAAGTGCGTTGGCCTCACGCATTGCTGCTTCGCTTGTACGCGCATTCGTAGCCTCTTCTTGCCACCGTGCCTGCTCAATGGCCAGCCCTGCAAGTTGTGCGACTCCTTCGATGACTGCCATATCCCAGATCGTGAATTCGTGTAGAAGTTGTTGCTGGGCATACTCAGCGGTTGCAACCTCATCGTTCTGCTTCGATGTCATGGAACAGTCTAGCATCATTAGCCCTAGCAAATGTTTAGCACAGGTGATAGGTGCAGCAAGTAGTGTTGTATCACTGTATGCGGTAAGCAATTGTGGATATTGCTTCGTGTTAATAATGATTGCATGACCATCCATCAAGGCTGTCTCAAACCTGTCGTGCTGAACTTCCCCTTCTTGATGGGCATGGAAGACTGAGACCCATTGCCCCTTTTCTGTGAGCCATTGCTTTTCTGCCTCTGCCGAGAAACCACAAGCCAGCAGTGGCACAAAGATCTGCTGATCTTCATCATAAACATGCACTGAACCGCGATCACAGTTGAAGGAGGTCAAGGTCATTTCGAGCACATTGCGTAGAATATCCTTGATGTCGGTCATGCCAGAGACGGCTACTGCCACATGCAGCATGGTCTCCAGTGCCTGGCGGATTCGTTGCTCGGCACGCATCTGTTGTGTAACGTCGCGAGAGCCACTGACCACTCCAACTTGTTTGCCCATGCTATCAAGCAGCGGTTCAACGTTGAACTCTACGAAACGTTCGTCACCATTGGCCCGTCTGACGAGAAGTCGCTCCCCACGGATGCGCTCACCTCGTAATGCGCGAGTAACGGGAAAATCCTCGATATTGATTAATTGTCCACGTATAGTGTAAGCGGGGTGCCGTTTAAGAATCTGTGCCATTCGGTCTTTGGTATAATCGTTTTCGCCCAGAAAATTTGCAGAAGCGCTATTGTGTATTACCACCTGCCCATCCAGGTTGAGCACGCTTATGCCTTCAGTCATCGCATGAAAGACAGCATCGAGTGTGTTGGCCCGTTCAGTTGCCAGGGCAGCGGCTTTCTGAGCATCGGCCAGAATGTGCGCCTTCTCCACAGCCAATGCACACTGGGCGGCGATATCGAGTGCAAAGGCGTATTGTCCTTTTGACGGGCGGTAGTGTGGATTGTGATAGTTGACAAGGGCGAGACCAACACAGCGTGTACCCACCATCAGCGGTACGATCATGGTGTTGTCCAGTCCAAGCTCGCTATACCAAAGATTTTCGGTGTCCTTAGCTTGTTCGGCAGTCACAAAAAGTGGTGCCCCGGTTATCGCAGCCTGGTAGCAGTGGGGTAGGTCCGAGAGCGCGATTGTCGTCTGCACTATGGGCATATGCTGTTGCAACCGGGTTGTGCTTGCCAGGTGTAATGCATCTGTCTCTAAGAGCACGATAGCTCCACCGTCGGCTTTCAGGCCTTGCACCAGGTGATAAATGGCAATCTTGAGAACAGCCGTAAGGTCTTCACCTGCATTAACAGCCAGGGCCACTTGATTAACAGCCTGCGCTCGTTCAATCAGCTGTTCGGCCCGTCTTCTCTCCATCTGTGCTTGTTGGTACAGGCGAGCGTTGTCTATCGCAATAGCGGCCTGTTGGCCAATAGCACATGCCAGTTGTTGCTGTTCCCCCGAAAACGTGCGTATCTTACCGGGATCATCCAGTGTCATCATACCCACAGTGCGACCTTCACGCACGAGGGCGACCAAGAGCAAAGAACGTACGAGAAACTTCTCTGCGATTGGACGCCAAGGTGGCTCGGCACGCAGGTCCTTCAGCGTATACATCCCTTTTTCTTCGAGGAGACGCCGTATCATTGGATTATCCAATGGGAGCGGAGTGTGATACCAAATATGATCGGCAGCTTCCACGCTACTGTTGCTCAAGTCTCGTGGGTCGAGATAATAAGCCGCTGGACGCAGGACGTTGAGATCGTCATCTAGCAGCCAAACCGCACAACGCGCAACTTTGCAGACTTCAGTAGTGCGCTTCACGAGTATGCGTAGTATATGATTGAGATCAAGTGAAGATGCCAGTAACGCTGCTAACTCACGCAAAATTTCACTTTCACGCAGCGCTGATAGCAGCCTCTGATGTTCTTGATCATCGGTGTTGGTGGAACTCTCGCCTGACATACATTAGACCTTTTGCTGTACCCATTAAGACGCAGGCTTTAGGACTCAATAGTAAAGACTGCTGATGCGTTCTTGTGCATAGTGGATCTTGTTGAGTCAAAGTGTAACAGATCAGTAGAGCACCCGTCAAGCTCTATGGTACAATTAAACACAGGAGAAACAAAATGCCCTTAAGTATCGGTATTGATTGCAGTACAGCACACTGGAGAACCTGCCTGATGGAACATGGGCAGATTCTGTACGTCTGCTCATTTGTAAACTTCACTGCAGCACTCCTATATTTGCAAAGCGTCTGTGCTCTCTATCCAGAACCAACCATCGTAATACCTTTGGGCCGTGGTACCTCCTTGGCCCGCTTAAGCAACCTCACGGATCAACAACTGCAAGCAATTACCACCTCCCTCAATAAGCAACAGCCGCAGGCTGACCTGAAGCAAATTCTTATTGCCATAAAAGCTCTCAGCCTGGATAGCTACTGCCTCCCCGCACTAAGGCACCTTCAGAGCGTGTCCTTGCATCGCAAGCTCAACCCCACTGACCTGGGAACGCCAGACAGTCTCTGCATCATCTCCACCCTCATGTATCGTTTGAGTGAACGGCAAACTGCCTGGTCAGAGATGAATTTTCTCTGTGTGACAGTTGGTTACAACTCCAAAAGTATTGTGGTGGTTGAAAATGGACGTATCGTCAACGGTATCAGTCAAGACCAGGAGGCTGACCCTGGCCATGCAGAAGCTGTAGCAGTGTCCTTCGTAGATGATACCGAGGTCAGGCGGGCCACCGAAGAGGCCTACTGGGAGGGATTGACACGCGACTTGGCTGGTTTGATGGCCATCCATCATCTTGAAGATATCATCGTGATCGGACAGCGCAAGGACGCATTTATTGAGCGGTTTGCTGAAACCTACCAAGTCTACTTTTTTCCGCATGGCGAACCTGGCACAGATGGATATGAGATTGCCATAGGAGCAGCGATCATCGCTGAAGGACTTCGCCACCCCGGTTTAGCCGCCGAGGTGGTGCAGCGTTTACAAATTCATTAGCCCTCATTCTTCGGCACAATCTCTTTAGGCGGAACATCCTTGTGAGTGGCTGCTGCCTCTTGTTTTACCTCCTGCTCACTTGTTGGAAGGTGACTTGTCATTACATGCACCATTGTAACCAGATCAAATGGCGTCGCCTTTACTCCTTCCGCAAAGAATGCATTTGCTCCTTCCTCCCCCAACTGAAGACATATCACTAGCCCAGACCTAATGCATGTTAGAGCCTGACAATCTCAAACTACTATTCTTTTCATTCACGGTTTGTCGCGTCTTCAAGTTTCATCAGATGCGAGAATAAGGTATAGTATGGTTAGGAAGTAGACTGGCCATTTTAGGAAGCATTATGAACTCACGGCCACCACAAAAGTCAATTGCTGCACTGCTCTGGGATGTTATCCGTTTGGGAGTACGAACTATGTGGGGGAGTCGTGCTAATCCGGCACGGCTCATGATAGAGCGGCAGCAGGCCCTGGCTGTACTAGGTCTCCCGCCAAATGCAACCAGGCAACAAATCAAACGCCGCTATCGATCACTTGCCAAGCGTTACCACCCTGATCGGGGTGGCGATCAGCGGCAAATGCAGCGTATCATTGCTGCCTATGAGCTGCTGATGAAAGACCAACCAAAGACCTGAAATCTCCTGGCAACCATGCCATCGAACCACCATGTGTTGCTTTGGAGCGCAATGCAACACATCACGGGAACCCTCTCTGGGGCATATTGCAAGGTTCTTACTCCAGTCGTGCGCCGCAGATATTACAGAAACGTTTGCCAGGGCGACGACGTGCCCCGCATTGATCACAGAACAACGCCTCCGGGTCTCCCAACGGAGGTGAAGTTGTAGCATTACCATTTGGCACAGCCTGCATCGGTGGTGGTGCAGGCGGTACTGGCTGTGCTGGAGGTGCCGATTGTATCGGGCCTTGAGAGGGTGGGGATGACATAGATGGTGGTGGTTGCATCTGTCCTTGCCCTGGTGCTGGCCCTTGCGCTGCCTGTATTGTCTCGTGGATCGTTTTCACTGCCTTGATCGCCGCACCGCCAATCGTCCCGGCAAGCTTGAGTCCCTTTGCAATATCTTCCATGTCTTTTTGCAAGCGATGTGTAGGTGGGAGTAATGTTGAATCGGATACCTTCGTAAAGAAGATTGTACCCCACTGTAAACCTTCGCCGTTCCAGGAGATCTGGCCCTGTTCTTGCGTACCATCATCAAAGTGAAACGAGACAGTATTGCCTTGATACGTGTAGCTGCCTTCTCGCCGTTTCTCAGGTGCTGCGGTTGTGACTTGTTGCCCACTGATGAGCGACTGCGCTGCGTTGGCCGCTCGACTGCGGTCCTGTTCGATCAATATAAAACGTCCATCTGTTTGTAGTGTGAGTCGGTCAATACGAGAAGTAAAGTAGTCGAGTCCAACACCAGAACGGTGCAGGCACTCATACTGACCAGTAATAGGCTTCATCATGGATAATCTCCCGCTGCATAGGGTTTGTTTGGTTGCCCACTGTTGTATTATTATACATCAGCCTCGCCGTGACGCATATAAAATGTAGTGGCAATCCTTGCTGAACCCTGCCTGAGGGACAGGTAATTGACGCGCTAGCAAGCCCGCTAAGCTGCATTCCCCCCATTGCTACTATCGGGAGTAAGAGCACTACCGAGGGTTGGAACATAATGGGAAAGCCCCCGGGCGCGATTAAGCTCTCTCTCCCCCTCTCTGGTCTTGCCCTTCTTCAGCAGGTGACGACCAAGCAGATCGTGTGCAAGAATCTTCGCAGCCAGTCGATCAGTTGGCTCTAACTCTTCTACTGCCTTGCGAAATGCTTGCTCTGCTTCTGCGCCATCACACTCTGGGTGATCGATGCTTATGGTTTCCAATATTCGCCCCAGCATCATTGCTGCCTCAGCGCGCCGCAAAATGTAGCTTTGTTTGCCTGCATCCTCCGCCTGGCGCACATAAGCAAGAGCTGCCTCATAATTACCGGCTTCGAGTTCGACTCCTGCCAGATAGCATGCGGCGGCAGAGACCACGTTTGCTCGTTCTTGCTTGCGGCGTTGGCCTGTCGGCGAGTTCTCCACCGGCTCTGCAAGGATCGACTGCCACTGCTCAAGCACTCCTCGAAGCAATGTACGTGCCTCGTCCAGCCTGCCGCTTGCCTGTTCTATCAATCCTATTTCACAACTGAGTGCGGCAACCCTGAGTTCATCGCCAATGGCGTGGTACATCGTCCTTGCACTCTCTGCATGGTGCAATGCTGTCTGAACTAGCGCTCCTCCCACATGCGGGCTACCAGACTCATCGGCCGCACGCCTTGCCAGTTCAAAGGCGGTAAAAGCCATGCCCCATTCGGCTTCGGCGATGTAGCGCAGTGAGGTACCAACATTCATCATTTTTTGGGCAACCTGGTACTGTGCCAAAGCGTCATTGAGCTGCCCTAACTCCCGGCTGGCGGCAGCTAGATAAAGGTACAGCAACATCACTTCCAGATTTTGATCTGATGGCACAACCTCTGGCTTTTCGGCAACGGCCGCAAGAAAATCTCTCTGCGCGGAAACGAACTGTCGCAGATTGAAATAGCCCTGACCACGCAGCGCAGCTAGACGCCACCTTGTGGGTAATGGTATCTGAGCAATAGGTAGATCTTCCAACAGCTTCAATGCTTCTCGTGGCCGGTTATTGGCTAGAGCTTGTTGTGCCTGTATTCGTTGCTCTTCATATACCTTATACCTAGATACTTCCACCTCAGAGTTACGCTGTTGCTGCGCCAGCGCCGTCAGGTCTTCGAGCGGCAGTTCAAGCCGCTCTGCCAGATAGCGCAAGCTCTCCTGAGATGGATCCACACGGTTGCGCTCAATTTGCGAGATTAAGCTTGTGCTGTAGCGTTCGCCAGCTACCTCCGCTAGCGAGAGATGTAACTCCTGGCGGGCTGCTCTTATGCGGCCCCCCAATGTGTCCGGTGAGACACGTTTCGATGGGCGTGGCATGCTGCCTCCATCCTTCCTATACGAAGTACGTCTTTTTCAATGACTGCTGGTTCGCTAATCATAAAAAACGTGGACTATCACTTGAGTCCAGGCTTGCTTGTTCAAGCCCAAACCTGACAATTGTGAATATATTGTAATTATAATTAATTACGTCGAACGTTACAAAAAAATGGGCACTTGTAGCCACAATGTCTTATACCGCCCGCTTCTTCCTACACTTCTTACTATATTATAATACGTTAATCACCATAAAGAGTTGTAACAGACACGAAATAAAAAGCAAAATCCTGGATTAGAACTTCTATAATACGTTAATGGCCATAATCATCATAAAGAGTTGTAACGGACACGAAATAAAAAGCAAAATCCTGGATTAGAACTTCCGGTCTAGAACTTTTGGACTAATTTCTCTTGACTTTCAACCCGCAAGGCTTTATCATGAATAGCAGGCAAAGATTGTTGAAAGGAATCAAGGTAGATGTCTCGTTCCTCCAAGATATCCCCCACTCTGCGAGATGGGTCAGGCGCGACAAATGGACAACTCTCACTTTTTACGGCTGGGAGGTCAGATGAAGTACCAGAAATGGCTGTAATCCCGGACCCGGTGGAGGCAAAAGCCGTGCCAGTCCAGCGCACAAAAAAGCATACTGCCTATTCAGCCGCAGATATTCAGGTGCTTGAAGGCGTTGCAGCCATTCGGCATCGTCCAGGTATGTACATTGGCTCAACGTCCACCTCTGGCTTGCTACACCTCCTGTGGGAGGCGCTCGATAACGCCGTAGATGAAGCCGTGGCAGGCTTTGGCAAGCACATCTGGATCACCATTGATCGTGATGGATGGGTCACAGTGCGTGACGAGGCCAGGGGCATGCCCTTTGATCCTATGTTCTATCAAGGCGACTACCTGCCCGCCGCAACTGTCATTTTCACTGTGCCACACTCCGGCGGGAAGTTTGCGGAAGGTGTCTATAAAACGGCCGGTGGGCTACACGGCGTGGGTGCGACCGTCATCAACGCCCTCTCGGAAAAATTGGAACTGACCATCTGGAAAGGCGGGCAACGTTTTACGCAGGTCTTCAGCCGTGGTACGGCCATGCCTCATCGCATTGTGCCTTGTGACCCCAAACTCCAAGGGACCCAACTACGCTGGTTGTATGATCGCTCGATCTTTGATCCCGACGCCTTCTATTCACTGGATTCGATTCAGAGCCGTCTGAAGGCAGCAGCATACCTCAATCTCGGTGTCTCCCTACACCTTGATGCCTGGGATGATAGCACTGATGAACAGGTAAGTCGTATCTTCTACTCACGTGACGGACTACCGGATTATGTGCGCGATCTCGCTATCAGCACCGGTGCTCCACTCTTCAAGCAAGTCATCAGCATGGCGAAGGAAAAAGATGGCGTGCAGGTGGAGGTCGCACTCCAGCCAACCACAGGCTTCAAAATCACCATGTACAGCTTCGCAAACGCCGTGCGAACCCGCGACGGTGGTGTGCATGAAACCGGCTTCAAAGCAGCGCTCACCAAGGTCGTCAATGACTATGCCTTGAAGTGGGGCATCATCAAAAGTCGTGAGAAAGAAGGATTCAAGCCAGAAGTGATCCAGCAAGGACTGAATGTCGTGATCTCCGTCAAGCTCGCGAACCCGCAGTTTCAAGGACAAACCAAGGACCGTCTCAACAATGCTCCTGTGGAGGGCATTGTGCGCTCAGTCGTTGATGAGGGCTTAAAAGAATGGTTTGATAGTAATACCAGTGCAGGCAGAGAGTGGCTCAAGAAAGTCCTTCAGATGCAGAAGGCACGTAACGAAGCGCAACTGGTAGAGGAACTGGCACGAGCAGGGAATAAGAAAAATGGCGAGTTGATCGATACTTCGCTCTCGAGAAAGTTTCTGCGCTGCAACACTAATGATCCTACCCGCTCGGAGCTTTTCATCGTCGAAGGTGACTCTGCTGGTGGTAGCGCTGGCCAGGGACGCTTCTCGGAGTTTCAAGCGGTGCTCAAGCTCAAGGGCAAGCCGCTCAATGTGGCGAAAGCCGATTTGAAGCGCATCGTCGAGAACGAGGAGATCCGCACTATAATCAATGTATTAGGAACGGGCACCCGCGACTCCTTTGACATCAGCCGTCTCAAGTTCGAGCGTGTAATCATCGCTACCGATGCTGACGTGGATGGGCTGCATATACAGTGCCTCCTGCTCACGTTGTTTCATCAAGAATTCAGCGACTTGATCGAAGACGGGTATGTCTATATTGCTTGCCCGCCGCTGTACTCTATCAAATATAAGGGCAAAGTCATATGGCTGCTGGATGATGAGGCGCGGCAACAATTTATCAAGACCCATGCCGATGCTCAGGGATTGGAATTCAAACGTTTCAAAGGTCTAGGTGAGATGAACCCGAAAGAACTGCGCGAAACCATGTTTGATCCCGCTCGTCGTACGCTCAGACGTGTGACGATAGAGGATGGCGTACTGGCAGCACGCCTGGTGGCGCAACTGATGGAAGATGAGAACGCGGAAGCTCGCCGTACCTTCCTGGCCGAGCATGCCCGTAAAATTAAAGAACTGGACGTTTAGCACATGGCTCGCACAACGGACAACACAACCGAAGCCGGTATCATTCGCGAAGAAGATTTTGCCGTCATCATGGCTCAAGCCTTCGCCACCTACGGTCTCTCTGTCGTCACGGATCGTGCACTACCAGATGCCCGTGACGGCTTGAAGCCGGTGCATCGGCGTATACTCGCAGGCATGCGTGAGGCTCGCTATCTTTCCAGCCGCCCAACTGTCAAAAGTGCCGAAGTGGTTGGCCTCATCCTTGGCAACTATCATCCCCATGGCGATGCATCGGTCTATGATACTGCCGTACGCATGGCCCAGCCGTTCAGCATGCGTTATCCGTTGATTGAAGGACAGGGAAACATGGGTAGCGAGGATGGTGACGCCCCCGCTGCCTATCGCTATACAGAGATGCGCCTCTCACCGCTAGCCGAAGCACTGATGGCCGATATGGAACGCGATACCGTGCCGCTTCATCCCACGTACAAGCAGGACCCCAAGGTGGTCGAGCCAGATTACCTGCCAGGACGCATCCCGCCCGTCGTCAATCCTTCCAGTGGTATCGCTGTTGGCCTCTCGACCAACATTCCGCCGCATAATCTGACCGAAGTCCTGCGTGCCTGTATCGCTTTGCTTGATCGCCCCAACATGAGCATTGAGCAATTGATGACCTACATCCAGGGACCAGATTTCTCCCAGGGTGGACGCATCGTGGGCGTTGATGGTGTCAGAGACTACCTGACGACCGGTAAGGGACGGGTCATTGTGCGAGCAGAGGTACGCCTGGAAGAGACCCCCCGCAGCCGCTCGCTGATCGTGACGCAGATTCCCCCAATTGGCAGGGATAAGGTGAAGGCGTCCATCGTCAAGGCCATCAACGCACGCAAACTCGAAGGGCTGATGCCCTACCTGCGCGATGAGAGCGATACCGAGAAGGGCATGCGCATTGTGCTGGAACTGCGCAAGGATGCTAATGCCGCGCAGGTGCTTTCGCAGCTCTTCAACGAGACCGATTT
>WNFB01001855.1_pt1 | contig 24487 bp, 22 predicted proteins | sample 5400501 | NCBI WGS metagenome assembly WNFB01 (sample SAMN13153341, study PRJNA577476) | soil metagenome | isolation source: 200 cm saprolite under Douglas fir tree site 2 hole 1 | place: USA:California | collected 2015-04-18 | reverse complement strand
CTAAGCCGCTTCCGCGTGAACTATCGGGGGAAGGATCTCGGTGAGTTCACCTTGCACGTCCCCGGCACTCACAACGTGCTTAACGCAACCGCGGCAATCGCGGTCGGCGTGGGTCTCGACGTTGGCCTGGAACACATCCGCGCCGCCCTCGACGACTTCCGTGGGGTTGACCGCCGCTTTCAACTCCGGGGCACGAGCGCTGGAGTCAGTGTGGTCGACGACTACGGCCATCACCCTACCGAAATCCGTGCCACCCTTGCCGCCGCAAAGCAATGCGGCTATCGCAAAATTCATGTCATTTTCCAACCGCACCGCTATAGCCGAACGCAAGAGCTGATGGACGATTTCGCCCAAGCCTTCAGCGATGCCGACTCGCTCGTCGTCCTCGACATCTATGCCGCGAGCGAGCAACCCATCGAGGGCGTAACCAGTAAGGCCCTGACCGAACGAATTCAAGAACTTGGAAACCGGCCAGTTCGCTATGTCGAGTCCTTTGCGTCCGCCGTCGAAGCAGCAACGAACCTCGCCGAAGAAGGGGATATGATCCTCACCCTGGGAGCGGGCAACGTATATCATCTCTGTCCCATACTCCTGGAAAAGCTGCAAACCCGTGAGCCCGCCACTCATTAGGGCTGAACTACGGCTCCCGGTTTGCCGTACCTAGCTTTGATAACAAAATTACGGCTCCTTCGTCTAAATCGGGGAAGCAGGAGCAGCATATGGCATCCGCAAAGGCATGGTATTGGGTGGCGGCAGGCGTTCTGGCCCTGGGCTTGAACAGTGAGTATCAGAGTGGCCGGCTGGAATGGGCCCAGCGCGCAGTAGACCGATCTATGGCATTGGTAGAACGGGCCTCCGATAACGGTCGGCACTACGTGGCCCTGGCTGAGATCATGTTGGGGCACCGCCAAGCCGAGTTTGGCCCCGCACAAGTAGCCTTAGCGCGGGTGCAGACCAAGATAGCCTGCGCCCGAATGGCGCTAGCCCAGAGAGAGATCGAGAGGGCGCGACCCCAGTTAGTGAAGGCCCGCTTCGAAATCGAAAAGGCGCATCTCATTGCGGCAACCCGGGATCGCGTTGCATTGGTCACTTGTCCGCATCAGTCTGAGGTCCGGGTTCGCGTTCCCAGCATCACGGTAGATATCCCCGAGCCGCCAACATTCGACTCCTCTGAGACCGCCGACGCGGACACCGACGATACGTTCTAGGCGTTGCTCCTCCGGTTCCGCCGAGCATTTCTCTGTCCGGTCACTTCGCATCTGCACTTCTGTGCAAAACTATGCAAATTTTCTCTGTCTCATTTCGCGAAAAGAAGTTATAGTGTTTTCGCTCAGCGATTCCCTGACGACAACTACCTGAGTTGATGGCGCGGAAAAGTCCCACCATAACGCAGGATGAGTTGTATCCACCCGACGAGGAGTTCGCGCGCCAAGATATTGATGACGCGCGGCTGCTTGACTTGGACGTGGAACAGGAATCGCCATTCCTTCGTGCCCAGAAGCGCGTTTCTGTTCGCCGCGGTTCTCTCCCTAAAAAAGCTGCTATCCGCCTGAAATGGGCAGTGGCCGTCCTGACTGGACTCCTGGTGCTGGCGATCGCCGCAGGAACCGCCTATCGCTACGGCGAGCATTCGTGGCGTTTCCGCATTGAATCCAGCGACGACATCGAAATTACCGGCATTCATAGCGTCACTCATTCACAAATCATGGAAGTCCTGGGCGGTGACATCGGCCGCAACATCTTTTTCGTCCCGCTAGCCCAGCGCAAGACACAACTGGAGCAGATTCCCTGTGTCGAATCCGCCAGCGTCATGCGATTCGTCCCCAACCGCCTCAAGGTGGAGATTCACGAACGCACCCCGGTAGCCTTTGCCCGCATCGGCCCGCGCATTTCGCTCATAGATGCGGGAGGCACTCTGATGGAACTGCCAGCCTCGAGCAAAAAGAAATACTCGTTTCCCGTCATCCTGGGTATGAATCCCGGGGAACCCCTGTCCACGCGAAATGCGCGCATGAAGATCTATAACGACCTGATTCACCAACTGGATTCGAGCGGAGCGCACTACTCGCAGGATCTCAACGAGGTAGATCTTTCTGACGCGGACGATGTGAAGGTGTCGATGGGCGACCCGGCAGGAACCGTGTTGGTCCACCTCGGATCGTCGAATTTCCTCGACCGGTACAAGATCTATGTGACGCACGTGCGCGAATGGCGCCAGCAGTTCGCCAAATTAGAGTCGGTGGATTTGCGCTACGACCGGCAGATCATCGTGAACCCCGACCTGCGCAGCGGCGTGAAGCCGGCGCCGCTCGCCTTTTCCGCGGCAAAAGCCGCTATGGCGGCGGGAGTTAAGCCTGCTGCGCTCATAAGCCGCGAGACCATTAGATCGAAGACGGCCGTCCCGCCTCCTGCGAAACTCGTGGTTCAGCCGGCGCACAGGTCCAACCCGACGAGGAAGGCAGGAAAGTGGGCGCGCTCCAGGCATCACAAGAGAATTGCCGCCAGCAAAAATCCAACGTCAGTCGCAATTTCAAAGAACGTAGCGAAAAATACCCGGTCGGTTCCTATCCCTTCAACCGGTACAGCAACACCCGGTGCTCCGGCAGCACAAAATTCAGTCGCTGCGACAGGCTCGATGTCGGCTAAGCCTGCTGACAAGAAAAAACCCAGTCCTGCGATAGCAAAGAGCAAAGACAAAGATCAGGAAAATCCATAGAACATGGCGAACCAGCAAGCCAGCTTCATGACCGCGATTGACGTAGGCAGCGCCAAGACCTGCATCCTCTTGGCCGAAGTAACCGACAACGGCCTTCGGTACCGTGGCCACGGCCTAACCGATTCTCGGGGTTCACGCAAAGGCGTCATCGTGGACCTCGAAAAAGCCGCGTCGTCAATTCAAAGGGCCGTCGAGCAGGCCGAGGACGTAGCTGGCGCCCCGATTGAGCACGCTTGGGTAGGAATCGCCGGCTCGCATGTGCGCGGCATTAACAGCCATGGTGGCATCAGCTTCGGCACCCGAGCGCGTGAAATTACCCGCGATGAAATCCGTCTGGCGGTTGACAAGGCCCGCGCTATCCCGCTGCCCAACGACCGCGAGATCGTGCATCTGCTGCCGCAGGAATTCATCCTTGACGACCAGGCTGGGGTCCACGATCCCCTGGGCATGATGGCCACCCGCCTCGAAGTTCGAGTTCATATCATTACTGCGGCTTCGAGCGCCATGCAGAACGTCGTCACCGCCGTCAATCGCGCCGGAGTTCACGTGGACGACACCGTCTTCGAACCGCTGGGCTGTGCTGATTCCACCTTGCGCTCCGACGAGCGCGAAATGGGTGTCTGCCTTGCCGATGTGGGCGCGGGTTCCACCGATCTGATTGTGTTCCAGGAAGGCGCGGTATCTCATTCCGCTGTCATTCCCATCGGCGGCGACCACTTCACCAGTGACTTGTCGGTTGGCATGTGTACACCCGTCGCTGAGGCCGAAAAAATTAAGAAGCTTTACGGCAACGTGAGCGCGACGCTGATCCCGGAAGGCAATGAAGTAGAGGTTCCATCAGTGGGAGATCGTCCTTCGCGTTTGTTGTCGCAGCGATTCGTAGCCGAGATACTGGAGCCCCGGGCTTGCGAGCTATTCGAGGTGATGCGCGAAAATCTCCGTCACCACGGCATGCTCGAGCGCTGCGTCGGCGGCATCGTGCTCAGTGGAGGCGCTTCGCGCCTGCCCGGGATTCTCGACATTGCGGAATCGGTGCTGCGTCGCCCAGTACGACTGGCATGGCCTGTGCCCATGGCGAAGATGCCCTCGGTTTTGGCAGAACCGGAATTCGCCACTGTGCTGGGAATGGTTTCCTACGGGCACCGGGCTCGTACCGCGCGGGGCATGCAGGATGATGGTTGGAGTGGACGACTGAAAGCTCTGTTCGCAGATAAGGGCGCTTAAAGGGAAGGGCACGCCTTAAAACGTGCCGCAAAGAGGCTTTCCCATGCAGCGAAAACGATGCAAGCACGACAGAAACACCAGACCGAGGGAGTACAAAAATTCAACTATGGCGGCGGACATGAAAAATGAAAATGGCATTCGCATCAGTTTCAATGAAGACACTCGCAACGATGCCAAGATCAAGGTCATCGGAGTGGGTGGCGGCGGCAACAACGCGGTAAATCGTATGATTGATGCCGGTATGGAAGGCATCGAGTTCGTGGTGGCGAACACTGACTTGCAGGCTCTGCGCATGTCTCGTGCCGCTGCCAAAATTCAGCTCGGCGTCAAGCTCACCAATGGCTTGGGCGCAGGCGCCAATCCCGAGGTGGGCCGTAAGGCAGCTCTCGAGGATTCCGACAAAATTATCGAGGCCCTGGAAGGCGCCGACATGGTGTTCGTCACCGCGGGACTGGGCGGCGGCACCGGCACCGGTGCCGCTCCCATCATCGCTTCGCTGGCCAGCGAAATGGGCGCGTTAACCGTGGCTGTCGTGACCAAGCCCTTCGCCTTCGAAGGCAAACGCCGCATGCAGCAAGCCGAGCGTGGTATCTCCGAGTTAATGGACTCGGTGGACACCACGATCGTAATCCCTAACGAAAAACTATTGGCGGTCGCGCAGGATGCCGGATTCTTCGAATCATTCCGTGTGGCCGACGATATCCTTCGCCAGGGCGTTCAGGGAATCTCCGACATCATTACCATTCCCGGGATCATCAACCGCGACTTCGCCGACGTAAAAGCGATCATGGCCGGAATGGGCTATGCCGTGATGGGCACAGCTACGGCCAGCGGTACGCGGCGTGCCACTGAGGCAGCACAAAAGGCGATCGCGTCGCCATTGCTCGAAGCTGGAGCTATCGACGGTGCACGCGGCATCCTCATCAACATCACCGGTTCGAGTTCTCTCTGAAAATCACCGTGATTGCTACCGGCTTCAAAGACTCCGACATCCGTCGGCGCAATCAGGAAATGCAGGACACGCTCATCATGTCGCGCGAGCCTTCGAAATACCAGGACTCGGAATTCGAACCGGAGCCAGAACCAGTGCACGCCGCAGTTGCTTCAGGAGCATCGGTGGCGCAGGCGGCGGGAGGTGGCGAAGTGATCCCGCTCAGTGCCGGACGTGGCATGGTCGCTAACTACGAGAAGAATGATCTCGACGTCCCGGCCTTCCTGCGGAAACGAGGGGAGGCAATCTGAGCGAACTCTGGTCTTGAGAGTACTGCGAAGGACACGAAGTTGCGCAAAGGAGGAAATCGATCTGCCATTTCCTTTATGATCCTTTGTGTCCTTTAGTGTTTTCTCGTTCCTTGGTTCTCCGGCTACTCTTTATTTTTTTCGGCTTTCGCTGTCAGAGTGTCCTGTCTCTCGAATGTGATGATCCATCTCGTCCAGGACGACCTGCCACATCTCAATCTCCAGTTCGAACTGATGCTTCAGAGGCGTGGTCGTATTCTGCACGAAGGCCAGGTTACTCTGCATCTGGCCGAGAATGACGCGCATCCTCTGTACGTCTGATTTCAGGTCTGCGGACTGACCGTCATGAGACTCTGGTTTGCCTTGGGGAGTCTCAACTGAGTACTTGTCCTGGGTCTTGGCGCTGGCCAATGTTATTGTCGCGAATAGCGCAAATAGAGAAATCAGAACAATTCGGCCTAACATGGTCCCTCCTGAACTCTTTGATAGGTATTCTAGGTTGGCATAATTCAGATTGCACTGGGAAGGCAGAACATTCAGCGAGTCGGGACCGCCGATTATTCGCCACCACTTACTTTTCCCTCTGGCTCACGTCTATACAGCGAACTCAATTTAGGGAACGGGCCGGCGCTTTACGTCGTATTAGTCTTCAACCGCAGGACATCGCACGGAGGTGATATGAAACAGTCTTTGTTCTTCTGGTCCATAACGCTGATCTGCTGTTTCGTTCTAATCGGCGCCGCAGCCCCCGACTCGAATTCGGACACGCCGCAATACACCAAGGACAATCAGCTTGTGCGCCCGGATAATTATCGCAATTGGATTTATCTTTCCTCAGGCCTCAATATGAACTACAGCCCCATGGCAGGAGACCACGACATGTTTACCAACGTGTTCGTGCCTCAATCCGCCTACCAAGAATTCCTTAAATCAGGAAAATGGCCTGACAAGACCATGTTCGTGGTGGAGGAGCGGAGTGCCGCCAGCAAGGGATCGATCAACAAACAGGGCCATTTCCAGACCGATTTAATGGGTATCGGCGTGGAAGTTAAAGACGTCAAATTCCCCGACAATATAAACCTGCCGCAGACAACCCCCAGTAAACAGCTTTGGCGACGACCAGGCCTTGGATCCAAGGCATAGGAAAGCGTTTGCACAAATATAGACGTATCTTTGAAGTAATCGCGCCGGTTACGAAAGTCGGAGGCTGCCTCCACGAATTCCCGTTAAGTTGATCGTATACAAGCTAGTTAGGTCAATTTCGATGGATCTTGCCTAAAATCTACTTTTCAGTTGCACAGCCTATGTAACTCCCTTAATATCGGAAACATACAAAGAACTCCACCAGTGGCTACGTATCACTGGCAAGCTTCGTGCTGTCATAAATTGGGGAAGTCCCCGGGGAAAAGGGCTAGATGTCGAAACAGGGCTGGTCGATCTTTCGCTTCGCTTTTATATTGCTTCTGGCGTTGCTGCTCAAACAGAGCGGCGTTGCCGCTAACGTTAACACTCGTTCTTTGACTTCCAGAAAGTCCAAGTCACAATCGGTCAATGAATCCCAGCGCGCACGCCGACGGATGAGCCGTCTGGCGCGCAGGCGCGCACCGCGTGCCCGGCTGGTTCGCACCACCCACCGCCGCCGTCATCGTTATTACGAGCGCTTCTTCACCAGTTCATTCGCGCAAGATCTATCTGATGGTGACGCTACCGCCGGCGAAGATCCGGTTGTGCGCCAGGCGGCAGTAGATGCCCTCGGCAATATGAACGGCACCGTTGTCGCCATCGAGCCTACCAGTGGACGCATTCTAGCCATGGTGAATCAGAAGCTGGCTCTCTCCAGTGGCGCGCAACCATGTTCCACCATCAAGCTTTCAGTTGCCCTGGCCGCCCTCAGTGAAGGTGTCATTGACAAGAACACCGAAATCGCACTCGGCCGCCGCAGCCGCATGAATCTCACCCGGGCGCTGGCCCACTCCAACAACGCGTATTTCGAAGCCTTGGGACGCCAATTAGGTTTCGACAAGGTTAGCTATTACGCGCATCAGTTTGGGCTCGGGGAGATGGCCGGATACAACATTGAAGGCGAACATCTCGGCACTTATCCGGACGCGGAGATTCCCACCAAACTCGGTGGCGTAGGGAAAATGTGTTCGTTCGGTGAGGGTGTTTCCATGACGCCGCTGGAACTGGGAGCTATGGTCTCAGCCATTGCCAACGGCGGCACACTTTACTACTTGCAGCATCCCACTTCCGCGGAAGAGGTCGCCAATTTCCAACCGCGGGTGAAGCGGCATCTCGATATCGCTCCATTGATTCCGGAAATTTCTGATGGTATGGCCGGCGCAGTTTTGTATGGCACGGCGCGAAGTGTGCGGATGAATTTTAGTGAGGAAGAGATTCTGGGAAAGACCGGGACCTGCTCGCGCGCCGGAACCCGGTACGGATGGTTTGCCTCTTACGCCAACACTGAAGTAGGCCGTATCGTAACCGTCGTGTTCCTGGAAGGCGGACGTCCTACTTACGGACCGAAAGCTGCCGAGATCGCGGGACATCTGTACCGCAATCTGTACGATCACAATTTCTTCATCGTACGTCCCACCATGCCGACCGACAACGCCGGCGTCGAGAAGGTGGGAGTAGCGCAGTAGTTCAAGCTGTCGCTGGCTGCTAACTTCCAACTAAGGCCTCTCGCGAGGCCTTTTGTATTTGCAATACCGTACCTGGAAGATCAATTACCCCAAACCGTAGTTACTGAGGTAACGATGTAATGAAGGCTTCGAGGGCGTAAAAGCTACCTTGGTTGGTATCTCAACGATCTCCTAAACCATTGTAATTATGCGCCGTTCTTGGCGGTTGGACTGCAATGGTAAAGGGCAGTTCCTCCCCCTGGTACGGCTCTTCCCCGGCAGCGTTTGAAGGAGAGCGCCATGCAAGCGAGCGATTTCGCACCGCTACACAATGCCTCCGCCGAAGCTGTAATGACTGGGGCCCAGCCAGAACGGCGTTGGAAAAAGCGCACTCTAGTTCGTCTTCCAGTCTGGATTCACCTTCAACCCGGCGACCCTCATCGTCACGTGGGAATGGTACGAGACATGAACCGCAAGGGTATTTTCTTTTATTCGGACTTTGGATCCACGCCCGGCGATCAATTGGAGTTCGTGCTCAGATTTCCGGTCTGGACAAACAACGCCCCCATTTCTTGCAAGGGCAAGGTGGTGCGTGTCCAGAAAGCTCCCGTCGGGGCGGTGTACGGTGTGGCCGTCAGCTTGAAGCGCTTCCGCGTACTCAAGTAAACCGGAGCAACCCCTGTGCCAATAGCCCCACCGGACACAACTAAAATCCACTCTGCCGTTTCAACGGCCCGCCCCGCGGCGATCGAATTCGAAGCCAACGGTTGAGTCATTGCGACCCTTGCGACGTGGCGTTGCGACGAAGACAATTTTTTCGTCAAGCCGCGCGGTTGCGGGTGACGATGACGCGAATTTGGGCTAGGCTCTGTGCATGGCCGAACCAAAAGGAAACCAACTCGTCAAATGGATTATTGCAGTTGCCTTAATCGCTCTCGCCACATGGATGTATTTGCGGAGATAGCTGATACTGCAAGTTCCTCAAAATTGGGCGAATTTCATTTTCTAACCCCTTGAGAACAACCCCGTTGCGCATAAAGCATCTCAGTCGCCGAAGGTGCAATGATGAACCAAGATGATCCTATCAGTGTGCTTGAGACCTTAATTGAAACCTGCCGGGATGGGGAAAAGGGATACAAAGACGCGGCCGAGCACGTCAAACGGCCCGACTTAAAGGCCTTCTTTGCGGAACAAAGCGTCGAACGTGGCCGCTTTGCCAGGGAGTTAGAGACCGAGTTGGCGCGCCTCGGCAAAACCGGAAAGAAAGAGTCAGGATCTGTTGCTGGCGCAATGCACAGAGCCTGGATAGATACGAAAGCGAATCTTGGCGGCGGCGATCACACTATTTTGGAATCCGTTGAACAGGGCGAGGACAGCGCCAAGGAAGCCTATGAGAAAGCCCTGAACGCCTCGCTCCCATCCGAGGTGCAAATGATCGTCCGTCGCCAGGCAGAAAGCATCCGCAGAGCGCATGACAAAGTTAAGTCAATGAGGGACACTTTGGCTGCATAGATGAGCATCGTTATTCCGTGGAGGGAGTGGCCTTGCCCGGCGGGGCCCTCCCTTTTTGTTAATTGGCGGCAATCTCCGAGGCCCTTCCCTCCGACCTCCGTACGTTTCACAGGTATACTCATATACTCATCAGCAAGGTAAGAACCGTGTCAGACACAAAGACTGTCCTCTTCGCTTGTGTTCATAACGCGGGGCGCTCTCAAATGGCAGCAGCATTCTTCAATGCGCTCGCCAATCCAGCAGCCGCCCGTGCTGTTTCCGCGGGAACTCAACCCGCTGAGTATCTCCTGCCGGAAGTTATCACTGTCATGCGCGAGGTTGGGATCGACGTAGCGCAGGCGACTCCTCGACGTCTGACGGAGGACCTCGCCCGTGAGGCGAATCTTTTGATAACCATGGGTTGCGGTGAGGCTTGTCCAATCGTTCCCGGTGCGCGTCGGGAAGAGTGGCCGCTACCGGATCCCAAGGAGAGACCGCTTGAGGCGGTGAGGCAAATCAGGGATCAAATTCGGCGCCGAGTCGAGAGACTGTTAGCGACAGAACACTGGGAACGGACTGAAATCCCAGTCGCCGGTGAGATTTCCTAGCACGACGAGCAGCCTTCCGGCCCGCATAAGGAAAATTCCAGGCTGGTCCATTAATCGGTTTCCCGAAGGAATGCGACAGATCCACGAATGCGGGCGAAGACACTTCAGAATGATCTGACGCACAGATGCGATCTTTGGATACTCTCAACAAGGATGGATGACGCAGTCTACCGTGTGGTTCGCCACGTGATGTGGAGCATCATGGTATCGCTTGCTTACAGCAGCCTCGCAATGGCGCAATGGATGGGCAAGCAGACCGGGTGCTACCCGGATGCAATCGTCGCGAATCCGAACCGGCCAACTGTCGCCAACCCCGCCGACATTACGCAATATGGCGTGTTGGAACTTGAGTACGGCTGGGACACAGCTTGGCCCCAGGGAATGGCAAATCAAAATTCATTCGGTGGACTTCTGAAATTCGGGTTGCTATGTGACGTTGAGGTTCGCTGGAATACGACGTCGTTTCTCTCACAGGCGGATGCAAGCGGCACGCATAGCGGAGTCGGGGACAACTGGATCGGCCCACAAGTGCGGCTATATGAGCAGACCAGGCGAGTGCCGACGCTATCCTTCAGCTATGCCATTAAACTTCCGTCAGCCAGCCAGAAAAATGGTCTCGGGACGGGACGCGTGGATCATTCATTTACTTTTCTGGCGAGTAAAGACATCGCAGGTCTGCATTTTGACTTCAACGTCACCCACTTCCTGATCGGACGCGAGAACCTTAACGGCTTCGACCGAAATTATCAACTTAATCTGGCATTTTCTCACCCCCTTCATGGGAGGCTTCAGTTCACCGGCGAGTTTTATGGGGATACCCGGCTCGATCGAACTACACCCGGGTTCATTTCGTCCCTATGGGCGCTAACTTACACAGTTACTCCGCGCTTGGTCTTCGACGGGGGCTTCGAAGCCGGGCTTACCTCGGGCGGACCACATCGTCATGTGTTCGTGGGCGCAACCTACTCGATTGGTGAGCTCTACCCGGGATGGCAAAAACGCCGTGGGATTCACCATTAAGTGGGGTCTCCGTCAATAAAAATGCCGATCGAAAAATGAAAGCGCCCAGCCATTCGGCTGGGCGCATCAAAACTGACACAAGCCAACCGGCGACTACCGGCGCAATTTGACCTCATCTCTCTCGATTACGCCGTCCTTGATATGAATCACGCGGTGGGCATACTCGGCGATGTCGTGCTCGTGGGTGACCAGGACGATAGTATTGCCCCCAGCGTGCAGCCGGTCCAACAATGCCATGATCTCCAGTCCGGTCTGCGAATCCAGGTTTCCCGTGGGTTCGTCGGCCAAAATGATTGACGGTTTGTTGACCAGTGCGCGCGCAATCGCAACTCTCTGCCGCTGTCCGCCGGAGAGTTCGTTGGGCTTGTGCGTCATGCGCTCCTCCATGCCCACAGATCGCAATGCGTCCTTGGCGCGTTCGACTCGTTCCTCCGCTGGAATACCAGCGTAGATCAGCGGCAACTCGACATTGTGCAGGGCGGTGGCGCGCGCCAGCAGATTGAAAGTCTGAAAAACGAATCCAATTTCTTTATTCCGAATGCGCGCCAGCTCATCGTCGTCCAATTCGCTCACCAGTTGGCTGTTGAGCCAGTAACGTCCCTGGCTGGGGGTGTCGAGGCAGCCGATCAGATTCATCAAGGTAGATTTCCCCGACCCGCTAGGACCCATGATTGCGACGTATTCGTTGCGCTGAATTCGCAAGGTGACGCCGCGCAGGGCATGGACCTGCTGTTCGGAACCCATGTCGTAGGTTTTCCAGAGATCTTCGGTCGAGATCATGCACGACTCTGGCGGTGCTCCTACCACGGGCTGGTGGATACTGATTATTTCTGCGGTTGCCATGCTCTGCTCCTTGTCGTCCTTATTCATTGCCTGGTGGATACCCGCCCGCTCTGAATTCCTCGTTAGCCATACTTAACAGCGCTCCCGCCGGGCTGTCTATTGGACGAGTCACGCCGGCGAATGTTATGAGCCTTCCTCGTCTTCCTTCTTGGGGGCCGAGTTGTCCACTTTGACGCTCGCACCGGGGCGCACGGTGCGCAAAACCTTGTAACTGCCCGTGATGATCTGGTCGCCCTCCTGCAAGCCCTTCAGGACCTCGATGTCCGTGGTGCCGGCAACCCCCGTCTCTACGGAAATGAACTCCGCTTTCTTGTTTCGAATGATGAAGACGCCCTGGAGTTCCTGATCTTTCTTGTCCTTGTCTCCTTTGGAAACTTCGCTGCGGGGCGCCGCGGCTTCAACAGAATTCTTATCTGAACCTTTCTGATCATTCTTGTTTACCAAGTCCGACTGGCGGCGGACAGTCAGCGCTTGAATAGGAATGGTCAACGCGTTCTTTCGCGTCGCTGTCGTAATCTTGGCCGTGGCGGAAAGGCCGGGGCGCAAGTCCTGGGGTGGGTCCTGCACGGTAACCACCACCTTGAAGTCTTTCGCTTCCTGGCTGGTGCTGGTTTGCTGCGCGGTGGCAAGGCCGGTGGAACGGACCATGGCGTTGTTACCAATCTCAGTAACGATACCGTGAAAGACTGTTTTCGGGATTGCATCAACAGTGACTTCTGCAGGCTGCCCCATATTCACATTGACGATGTCCGTTTCGTCCACTTTAACTTCGGCGGTGATCACTGACATGTCGGCAATCGTCATCAGCGTGCTGCCCGGCGAATTCTGAATTCCGATGACAACCGTCTCGCCTTCGCGGACTGGCAGGTTGGTGATCATGCCGTCGAACGGCGCCTGATAGGTGGTTTTCTGAAGCACGTCGGAAGCGTGCGTCAAGGTAGCGCGATTTTGCGAAATGTGCCGCTCGGCGGAATCCGACTGGGCCTTATTCTGCGCGATACGCGCTTCCGCCTGCGCTAACCCGGCTTGCGCACTTTCCCAAGCGGCTTTGCGAGAGTCGTATTCCGATTTTGCGATCAAGGCTTCCTTGAAAAGACCTTGGGCACGTTCCCAGTCCAGCCTGGTGCGTTCCGCATCTGCTTTGGCTCGATTCAAATCGGCCATGGCAGTCTTGAGTCCAGCGTCGGCGGCAATGGCGTCGGTCCGAGCGGCTTCAAGCGAAGCCCGCGTGGCGGCGACGTCTGCGCCCGACTGCACATTTTCCAGTTGCGCGAGCAATTGTCCCTTCTTGACGCGGTCGCCCTCTTTTACGTAGAGCTTTACAATCTTGCCGAAGGCGTTAGCACCGATATTGACGTACGTCTTGGGTTTGATCTCGCCCGATGCGCTCACGACAGACGACAGGTCCTGGCGCTGTGCGATGCCGGTCTGCACCGTAACCAGGTTCTTGTGGCTCTGGTAGACGGTGAATCCTACAATCGCCAAAAGAAGAACGGCTACAGCAACGCCAATTGCGATTTTTTTCCAAGTCTTCATGCTTCCCTGTCACAACAAGGTTGGGGCAGAATGCGAGGCACTTGGCCCCAAAATACTCAGCTTCCGCTCACTGATGCTATGCGCATACGGCCGTTTTCACTGCAGGAATTCCCTCAAGCCCCAGCATCAGGGTGACGGGGTGCACCTCAGCAGATACGGTGCCGACCTCGGGAAAGTTCCAAACGCCTTGCAGGAACGGGTATATCGCCACAGGAACGCGTAGCCGGGAAACTCGAAACTATAACTGATTATATCTTGTAATCCGGCGCGGGATGAACCAAGTCGCTAACCCCTGTAACAGGAGCCAATAGAGGGGGAATAAGCCCAGAGAGGGCCGCCTGGCCGCCTGCGATTCCACTGGGCGCCCGCCTCGAGTTGGAGGGGTCTTGGGGGAGGGGCGGAACTGACTTATCAGGGACGGCTGCCTTGCCTTGCTGCATCCAAATACATACAATTGTGAGACCAGCGTGTCTTTGAGGGGTGCCCCCATTATGTTCCGGGTAGGTTCATTTTTCCGTTTCTTTTTCGCATTTGCTTTTCTAACCATATTGGTCTGGTCGACAAAGTCTTCTGCGGTTGCGCAGCAAGATAAATCGGCCGACCAGGGGGCTTCCGACAAATCCCAGGAAACCGATCCTCTCAAACGTCCGATCAATGAAAAACAAAAAAAGCAAAATGCCAAGTCTCTTAAGATTGAGCTGAGTAAGCAGGACAAGAAATGGTTGGACGAGGATGTGCGCTGGATTATCTCGGACGAAGAGCGCGCAACTTTCAAACAACTCTCGAACGAGGAAGAGCGCGAGCAATTCATCGAAGCTTTTTGGCAACGCCGCGATCCAACTCCGGATACTGCAGAAAACGAATTTAAAGACGAGCACTACCGTCGCATCGCGTACGCCAACGAGCATTTCGCCGCCGGCATTCCCGGCTGGAAGACTGATCGCGGCAAGATCTACATCATGTATGGCCCGGCGGATGAAATTGAATCGCATCCTTCAGGGGGGACCTATCAACGTCCTATGGATGAAGGGGGCGGACAGACATCCACCTTTCCATTTGAGCAGTGGCGTTACCGTTATCTGGAGGGCATCGGCCAGGAGGTCATCATCGAATTTGTGGATAACTGCATGTGCGGTGATTACCACATGACGATGGACAGGTCCGAGAAGGACGCCCTGCTATATACCCCAAATGCCGGACTGACCCTCTACGAACAAATGGGAATGTCCAATAAGGCCAGCCGCTTTACCCAGGGCGGGGTTGAGAGACTGGGCGCCAGCCCGTTCAACAAGGACATGCAGTCGAAAGAATTCGACCGTTTGGAACAATATGCGAAGCTGAACCGGCCCCCGGCAGTAAAGTTCAAAGACCTGGAAGAAGTGGTAAGCCACAAGATTAATATGAACTTGATGCCCTTCGATGTGCGGGCTGACTTCGTAAGAGTGACTGGCGATACGGTGCTTGTTCCGGTGACCCTGCAGATAAAGAACCGCGACATTACTTTCCAGAACAAGGATGGCATACAGCGCGGAACGGTAAACATCTTCGGGCGCGTAAGCACCCTCTCGGGACGCATCGCGCAGACTTTTGAAGACACCGTGCAAGTAGACGTTCCGACGGAGCTATTGCCCAAGACGACGGAAAATTCGTCGGTCTACTGGAAGGCGCTGCCACTGCGACCGGGAAGGTATCGTTTTGATATCGTCGTGAAAGATGTCAATGGCGATCGGGTGGGAACGTGGAGCAAGGGCGTAATGGTGCCGGAGTTCAGCGACGATCATTTATCGGCGTCTTCGCTTATTGTGGCCGATCAGATGGAGCCAGTGCCATCAAAGAATGTAGGCACCGGCAGCTTTGTGATCGGGACGACCAAGGTGCGGCCACGAGTTCCTACGGCGGATGGAAAGCCGATCAGCTTTAAACGCAACCAGAAAATGAACTTCTGGATGCAGATCTATAACCTGGGTGTGGACGACAAGACGCACAAGCCTTCGGCCACAATCGAATACAACGTGACCAGTATTGCTACCAACAAGTCAGTGGTGCACACAGTGGAATCTACCGACAGCATGGGCAATGTTGGAGACCAGGTAACTCTGGAGAAGACCCTGGCGGCTGCCAATCTGCAGCCCGGCATTTACCGTATCCAGATCAAGGTAAACGACAACATCTCCAAGCAGATGGTGGATCCGTCGGTTACATTTGCTGTGGAATAGTGCTGGTTCCGATCGCGTGAGGTGGGCAAATGTTCCGTAAGCTCGGATTCTTCGTAGTCGCGCTGGGCTTGGTGCTCCCGGCATCGGCTGCAGTGACGCCGGGTGCCATTTCAGGATACGTCCGCAACGCCGGAGGCGTCCCCCAAATGGGCGTGCTGGTGGAAATTCTCGGCTCAGCGGCGCGAGACCTCAAAGTGTTCACCGACGAGCGGGGTTTTTACTCCGCCGCAGGATTAATTCCAGGGGTTTACAGCATCAGGGTTTCCGCCCCTTCTTTCCTTCCCGCCTTACGTGAGCGAGTCGGTTTGCGAGCAGGCTCCAATGCCTTGGTAAACATCACCCTGAATACTCTTTTCGAGGCAGTGCAGTTGGGACCGCTGCGCGGGGCCGCGGATCAGGATGACTGGAAATGGACGCTGCGCTCCACATCCAATCGCCCGATTCTGCGAATGCTGGATGACGGTTCGCAGGTCATCGTGGCGTCGCAGGGCGACAAGAACGACGATCATGAGTTGAAGGCCAGCCTTTCATTCCTGGCGGGTTCGCAGTCTGCAGGCTATGGCAGTTCACGGGACATCAGTACCGGGTTCTCGGTAGAGCACTCGCTGTTCTCCTCCGGCACAGTGGCGCTGCAAGGCAACGTAGGTTATGGCAGCGGGCTTCCGACGGCAGTTCTGCGGACCTCGTACTCGCACAAACTGGCCAACGGGTCGGAGCCACAAGTGGCTTTCACTATGCGGCGGCTTTCATCGCCGGATGTGAATTTGCACAACGCGGCGTTACAGGCGCTGGCGCTTACAACATCGGACAGTTTTACTTTTGGCAATGTTCTGGAACTCAAGTTCGGCAGCGAATTGCAAACCATACAGTTTATGGGCCGGGTAAATGCGTTTCGTCCTTTTGGATCGGCGGACGTGCATCTCTCACCCAACACGGTGTTGGAATACCAGTATGCGAGCTCTTTACCCGATGGCCGGTTAGAAAAGGGATTTGATTCTGCGCCAGCAGATCTCAGCGAGTCCGAACCGCGAATGACCATAACTGGGTTTGCGCCTTCGCTGCAACGGGAACACCATCAGGAAGTCTCGGTATCGCGACGGCTGGGTAAGAATAATTTGCAGGTTGCGGTCTATTCGGACCACGTTTCGAACCCGTCACTGACCGGTGTTGGGGAGATGGCCGCGACCAGCGAAGTATTACCTGATCTTTATTCGGGGACGTTTTCATATCAGGGCAAAGATTTAGATACGCGCGGGATGCGAGTAGTGCTGCAACGCAAGCTGGCATCTGATCTCACCGCTACCCTCGATTACGCCTACGGCGGTGTCCTCGATCTCACGAAGCCGGATGTTGACCTGCAGGACGCTCGCCGGTGGCTGGCTGTGGAGCAACGCCATGCAATCGCGGGCAAGTTAAGCGGCACAATACCGGTTGCCCACACTCGCTGGATTACGTCATACCGGTGGGTCAGTGGGCAGAGCCTAACACCAGTCGATATGTTCAATTCCTCTGCTGGACAGTCCGACGCCTACCTGAATGTTTTTATTCGCCAGCCGATACCGGGTACAGGTTTCCTGCCGTGCCGCATGGAAGCATTGGTGGAAATACGGAACCTGCTTGCGCAAGGATATGTTCCAGTCATGGGGCAGGATGGCCGCACCGTTTACCTGGTGCAGTCTGCCCGGGCGGTGCGAGGCGGAGTCGCGTTTACTTTCTAGAAACCACAACTCTTGATATTCAGGCGGTTAAGCGGTGGATTTGCGCATGCCGCCCCCAGCTCATTACTTTCAGGTTGATCGATCAGGCGGCGCGTCTTGGCCACCAGCTCTTCTTTTTGGGGGGAGCCGGGGGTTCCTCTTCGAAGACAGGTTCGTCGGTGAGGCCGAGAAAACCGCCGGCCTGGTAGCGAACGGGGGCTTGTGACTGAGTCTTCGATGTGGCTTGGGGCGTGATCGTGCCTGAGGTATCGAGGCTTTTGGGCTCGACGCTTACCAACAAAACTCTTCCCGTAGTGGTCGCCGGCAGAATCAAAAGGCTGGGTCTGCCGTACCTGAGCGCTGCCTCCAGAGGTTGCTCGCCTTCACGGATCTCCGCCGCTCCGCGCTTAAATCTGCCAATGACGGCTTCGGCAGTCTCATCGTCAAAAGCGATCCAACGCACCATTGGACGATCCTCGGTAGCCGGTAAGATTCTCTCTACCGACCAATGGTTGTTATCTTAATCCATCGAGTTCCGATTTTGTTTCTCCCTTCTGGGACTTTTACCCCCCTGACGGAGCCCTACCGCTTACTTAGCGTTGGAGGCTCAGCTAAAGGGCAGCATGGAATTAAAAGCCCGGTAGGTGCAAAAACCTGCGACAATCCTCGCTCGGGCAAGTTTGCGTATTTTCGAACAGGTCCGCCCGGGGTGCCGGAGCAGATAGCCGAATTCCGCCCTATAAGCGGCACAGATCTTTGGGGGTTACTTTTCGTTGTTCGCGGTGAAGCACTTAAGAGTGAAGTTTGCTGTTGCTGGGCTATAATTCCCAGAACCACAAGAATCAAATCGCATTTGTGAGGGCCTAACGGCGCAGAATTCTTTGATGGTCGTTGGTAATAATTTCAAGGAGAAGAAATCGATGAGAGTGCGGACGATGTTAGCCTCGACGATCTTGGCCTGGTTGGCTCTGGCCTTTCTGGCGGCGCCGACGGTCACGGCGCAGACCTTCCGCGGAACCATTCTCGGCACCGTGACGGACCCGTCGGGTGCAGTGGTCTCCGGGGCAAAGGTGACCGTGCGTAATGTGGCTACCGGACTCGAACGCACTACCGCGACCAGTGCCGATGGCAGCTATAGCGTGCCGGAGTTACCGATCGGGACTTATACGGTCACCATCACTCAATCTGGATTCCAGACGGCGGTGACTACTGGCGTGGTGGTAGATGTGGCGATCGAACGCCGCGTGGATGCAGCGCTGAAGGCGGGGCAAGTGTCGACGACGGTCGAAGTCTCGGGAGAGACGCTGCCGCAAGTGGAAACAACTTCTGCCGAGTTGGGGGGCACGCTCACCGCCAACACCATCGAGAACCTTCCGGTGAACGGACGCGATTACACCAAGTTGATTTATCTAAACCCCGGCGTCTCCGGTTCACCCGACCAGATCACGGACTCGCCAGGTTCGTTCGGCACATTTTCGATGAATGGATCGCGGGGGCGCTCCAACAACTTTCTGCTCGACGGCACAGACATGAACGACGGGTATCGCAACGATCCCGCGATCAACGAAGCAGGAGTGTTCGGTGATCCAGCCACGATTCTACCGATCGATGCGGTCGGCGAGTTGCGGGTGCTCTCTAATTACGAAGCTGAATACGGGCGGAATAGTGGAGCTGTGGTTAACATCGTGACGAAGAGTGGAACGAACGAATTACACGGATCGGGGCTGGAGTACTTCCGCAGCAGTCAGCTCGACGCACGCGACTTTTTTAACCCCGTGTTAGACGCGAATGGGAACCCCAACCCAAAAGCAGGCTTTCACAACAATCAATTCGGCGGAGCGCTGGGTGGGCCAATTGTGAAGGATCGCACCTTCTTTTATGTGGACTACGAAGGCCAGCGGGAGACAGGCGGGCTCAGTGGTCAGAACTGTGTGCCCGGTCCAGACGAAATCGCGGCCGCCGAAGCCGACATTACGGCTCGCGGGGAGACCCCGAGTCCAACCATGCTCAACCTGCTTGCCCGGAATCCTTGGTCCGCACCCAGTACGGGAAGCGGATGCCCAATTTTCTCGGTCACACGATTCAAGAACCGTGTGGACAGCATGATCGGCAAGATCGATCATAGCTTCAATCCGAACAATGTACTGACCGGGCGTTATTATTTTGGGGACAGTGACCAGAGTTTCCCGCTCGCACTACAGGCAGGCGGCATTACACCTGGGTTCAATACTATTACGCCGACGCGGGTGCAGTTGGTTTCCCTCTCCTATGTCAAGGTGGTCAACTCCAACCAGGTAAACGAGGCGCGATTGGGCTGGAACCGGTTCGTGGAAGGCTTTTTCCCTGAAGATCAGAAGTTTGATCCCAGCTCGATTGGTATGAATACCGGGGCTGGCCCGGCAGATTTTGGGCTACCGAAAATCAGTGTAAGCGGTTTTTCGGTGATCGGTGCCGCCAATTCAGTGCCGCGCTCGCGTGTCGATAGCAACTGGCACTTTATCGACAACTATTCATGGAAGGCTGGGCGTCACGATGTGAAATTTGGCTATGAATTCCGGCGCACGACGATTCAATTAATTCAAGACGTGAACTTCCGCGGCAAGCTGTCCTTTGATGACACTGCGGATCCGTTGAATCCATTGACGGCACCCCCATTACCTGCGCTGGAGGCATTCTTGGAGGGCATCCCGTCGAGCGGGAAGATCGCCCAAGGTTTCAGCAGAAGGCACACCTTTGAGAACAGCCACGGTTTTTATGTTCAGGACAGCTTACGCTGGACGCCGCGACTAACGCTGAATCTTGGCTTGCGCTGGGACTATTTTGGAGTCGTAGGTGAGAAGAACAACCTGTTCTACCGCATTGATCAGGCTGCCGACGCTACTGTGCCTGTTTCTCAGCTTTACGACAAAGATTACAACAATTTTGCTCCACGAGTGGCTTTTGCCTATGACCTGGCGGGCAAAGGAAAAACTGTGATACGCGGAGGCTGGGGTCTCTTCTACGATGCCTTCTCGCAGGATTTTTTCATGGGTCACATCCCCTATAATTGCGCTTTTTGTCCCGGGCCGACGTACTCAGGAGTTGGACCGGCAGCAATTTCTTTTGCCGGAATTACGGGGACAATCGATCCGACAACTCAGGTGTATGGGACACCTTCGCCCCTGAGCGATTTTTTCGGGGCTGATCCGCACCTGCGCACTCCCTACACTCAGAACTTCAACTTGAACGTGCAGGAGCAAATCAGTAACAAAGCCGTGTTACAGATTGGTTACGTGGGGGCCCGGGGGACCAAGCTGTTTCGCTTCCGCGATATCAATCAGCCCAGCCAGTCTGCGATCACCGCCTTCGATACTTCGACCGCTCCCGGAGGACAGTGCTTCGGATTTACCCCACCCAATTGTCCGATCGGCGGCTTCGATGGTCCAGACGGCGTCAACTTCAATGTGCCTCGGACCGCTTTTCCTAATTTCTTCTATGTCAATCAAGAGGAGTCAGCGGCGAGTTCTACTTACCATGCCTTGCAGAGTAGCCTGCGAATTAGCGGATGGCACGGGCTAACATCGATGGTGAACTACGTGTGGTCGCACTCGATTGACAACGCGAGCGACGGCGAAGACTTCATTCCCAATGCGGCGCAACCGAACAACAGCCTTGCACCACAGTTCGAGCGAGGTAATTCCAACTTCGACATTCGCAACCGGTTCACCTGGAACTTTACGTATGAGTTGCCGAAATGGAAAGGAAGCCTTTCGAAGCTTACAGGTGGTTGGGGTTTTGATGGTGTGCTAAACCTTCAAGACGGCCAGCCATTCCAGCTCAACTACAACTTCGAGGGGGACTACTCAGGGTCTGGCGAGGGGTTTGATCGTCCAGACGTTGTTGGTCCCGTCAAATACGGCAGCGCGCCTTTTAACTTCCTCGACCTGACTGCCTTCCAAGTGCCCTGCACGTTTGGAAACACGACTGCGATTTCATCCACGGGCGATAGTGCCTGTTTGGCCGGCACTCGCCATTTCGGCAACCAGGGGCGTAGCTCTCTCCGTGGACCTTCTTTCAAGGAGTTCAACTTCTCGATATTCAAGAACACAGCTTTGACGGAGCGAGTAAACCTGCAGTTCCGTGCCGAGTTCTTCAACCTATTCAATCACCCCAACTTTTCCAATCCCGAGCTGCCTAACTTCATAGCCGATGCAGCGAATAACGGACTCGATCCTGTAACCGGTCGCGGCGTTGGTTCCTTGCCGCTCACGACGACTGGTGATGTGGGCATCGGCAACCCATTTCTGGGGGGCGGTGGGCCACGGGGGATTCAGTTTGCAGCGAAGATCACGTTTTAGAAGGATGGGACAGTGCTCGCCCCTCTCGCTTCCGTGAGAGGGGCTCTTTTTTTGTGAAGAGAGGTGTCTCACGAGCCGCTGTGTCAGCCAGACGCGAGCAGTCCTGGTAAGAAACAGCCTCTGGCTATCTACACGCCGATCACAAACTGGTCCTTAGGGCATCCCGGCGCACCATAGTCGTACTCTTTCCGTTACTTGGTAGCGATTTGACCCAGTGCTAGCCTCGGGCAGTAGCTCATAATCTCTTTCTAGAGGGAACTCGTGATGCGCCGCATTTGCATCTGGCTTGTGGTCTGGGGGGCGTGTGGCTTGTCGGTTTACGCCAAAGAATCCAAGGGCGCCAAAGTAAGTACGCATGCCGGGAGTAGGACGTCTTCGAAAATTCTGCCGGTCACTACATCTTCGGCCAAGGCACGAGAACTTTTTGAGCGCGCCATGGTGGACTACGAGAATTTGCACCTGGAGCGGGCGACAACTGGCTGGCGAGCCGCTGCCAAGGAAGATCCCGATTTCGCCCTGGCTCATGCCTGGGTGGCGTTCAACAGCCGAGATCCGCAGGAAGTGATGGTGGAGCGGGAGCGTGCCAAAGGATTGCTCGAGAAGGTAACGCCAGGCGAGCGATTGATGATCGACTGGATCGCCAATGTGCAGGAAGGGAAATTCATACCTGGCATTGCCGCTATGAACGATATGCTGGCAATGTATCCCAAGGACAAACGTCTGTTGTACCTGGCGGGAAATTGGCTCATGGCGGAAAACGGAAATGAACCCGCGCAAAAGATGTTCGAACGCGCTCTGAGTATCGATAAAAATTATCCCGCGGCGCTGAATGATATCGCCTACGTTTATGCCCGTAACCGGCAGTTCGAAAAAGCCTTCGAAGCTATGGACCGGTACGTTGCAGTGCTTCCCACGGAACCGAATCCGCACGACTCTTATGGTGAACTGCTCCGCATGGCTGGGAATTTCGATGGCGCGTTGCATCACTATCGCATGGCCCTGAAAATTGATCCCGAATTCGTAACCTCGCAGCTTGGGCTCGGTGACACGTACGCCTTGATGGGCAATCAGGAACAGGCGAGAATTGAATACGACAAAGCCGTTCTGAACGCGTCGAGTCCAGCCGACCGGCTCGATTACACCATGCAAAAAGCTCTGACCCTGCTGAGGGAAAACAACCTCGCCGACGCCGACAAGGCTTTTACAGCCGTCGCCGAAGAAGCGCATACGCAGAATCTTCCCTTGGCGGAGGCGCAGGCACATCGCCGGATGGCAGAGTACCAGAGCGAGGATGCGGCGGCGCTGCAGCACTTGGAGGCCGCAGAGGCTGCTTTGAAAAATGGCAAAGCCATCTCCGAATCCGATCGGCAGGAAGAGACGTCAAGAATTCTGCGGCATCGAGTCATACGCGCCAGCCACGCCGGTAATCAAGAGCTGACGCTGACTGCGCTACATGATTTGGAGACGATGGCCAATCTGAATAGCCGGAATGCCGTGATCCAAAGCTCTTATCACGCAGCGGCCGGCGCTGTGCTGATGGCCAAGCAGAAGTATGCGGAGGCTATTCCGCATCTCGAAGAAGATGAAGATGACCCATTTTCCATGCAACTGCTTTCGCAGGCCTATTCCCAGACCGATGCGAATGAAAAGATGCATCTGGTAGAAGCTAGGCTGCGCGGCACGAACGTTCCTACCCTGGAGCAAGCCCTGGTGGTACCGGCGGCCAGGTCGAGACGGCCTGTCAACTTAAGATAACCACCTGAAACTACCTCTGGGATGCGTGCTTTCAACCGCCCACATTGCATGCACTGGGCAAATTATTTCCCCGTTTCGGGAAAATTTGTCCCAGTATGACGGCGGAGTCAATCCAGCCAACGGGGAGTAAAGGTCTGATGTCCGAAAATCCGGAATAACCGTTCGTGCGCCGTGCATTTCGCAAATGCCGGCCTGTCGTGGTAGCCTCCCCTTCTCATGTCCGATCCACCGACGGAAAAACGTTCTCGTGAGCGAGTCGCAGTACGCTTACCGGTCACCATAAAATCTAAAGATGGCAGTGCAGAACAGACCGCGTACACGCGTTACCTGAACTCAAACGGAGTGTTTTTCTATACGGACTCGCGTTTTTCCCAAGGTTCGCAACTCGAAATGGTGCTGATTTTGCCGCCGGAACTCACATTCGGAGAGAAGCGCTGGGTCTGTTGCCAGGTCTCAATACTTCGGGTGCAGCAGGAGGCGGAAGGAAGTTTTGGGGTGGCGGCGGTGATCGAGAAGTTTGAAATTTTGCCTGAGATCCCGGGTTGAGCACTGCCTAAAATGAGCAGTTCAACGAGGCTCTAGTTTCTGCCCGATGCGTTGGGGTGAAAATTAGGCTTTTCCAACTGCTTAATTGCGTGGACCGTGGTGCCAGAGTCTCGGCCCTCGAATTGCTCTAACATTTAATCAAACCGTAGAGATGGCGGGGCTTCATGTGGATCGATAAATTGGAAAGCGGTGTGTTGCAAGTACGTACCCCGATAGGACCGCGCTACATTCAACCTTCACTGCGGCAACGCATCTACCTGCTGTGGATCTTTCGCCATTTCCATGTGCTGCCTCAGCAAGTACTCAGCAACCGCCAGCAACGATTGATCTATGATTTGTGCACGGAGCACAGATTTGTCTCGTTGCCTTATCAAAATGGCGGAGAGGATGCGCCGATTATCGGTACGGTAGAGCGAGACCCCAATTTGCCGCAGATTTGGCCCTCAGCCATCCCCGATGCCCGCGTGGCGGAGGGTACCCGCGGCGTACAAATCATTTCTGATTTGGGACAAGAGTCTTGAGGCAGCACGGGTTCTGGCGTCACGCCGAGAGAAATATTTGCCGGCACGTGCGGACTCGTGCCCACATTCGGATCGGCGGCTGAGACAGCGAACGCCGTTATTGTGGCGGAC
>WNFB01000921.1_pt1 | contig 24516 bp, 19 predicted proteins | sample 5400501 | NCBI WGS metagenome assembly WNFB01 (sample SAMN13153341, study PRJNA577476) | soil metagenome | isolation source: 200 cm saprolite under Douglas fir tree site 2 hole 1 | place: USA:California | collected 2015-04-18 | reverse complement strand
CACGCCCCGGCCGGCCGCCAGCCCGCGGCAGCGAGCGTGCAGCGGGCCTCGCTGGCCGGCCAGGCCACCGGCATGGCGCCACTGCGGGTGATCTCCACCTCGCCCGCGCCCGGAGCCCGCGGCGCCGATGGCGGCAATCCCGTCGTGGTGACCTTCTCCGCGCCGCTGGCGGCCGGCTCGCCGATGCCGAGCGTGAAGCCGGCCGTCCCGGGCAGCTGGCGGCAGTCCGGCGCGTCGCTCTCGTTCCGGCCGGATGTACCGTTCAGGCCGTCGAGCCACTTCACGGTGCGGATCCCGGCAGGCCGGGATGGCGTCAGGTCGGCCTCCGGCGGACTGCTCGCCCGGCCGGTTGTCGCGGGCTTTCGCACGAGGGCGTGGTCCACCCTGCGGCTGAGCGAACTGCTCGCCCAGCTCGGCTACCTGCCGCTGTCGTGGAGCCCGCTCGGCAGCGGGCCCGGCTTGCGGGCCGGCCCGGGCACCGGTGCCGGGGCCGGGGCCGCGCGTCAGGGCCTCGCCGCCCAGATCGCGGCCGCCTACAGCCCGCCGCCCGGCACGTTCAGCTGGCAGCGCGGGTACCCGGCGTCGCTGCGCAGCCACTGGCGGGCGGGCCGGCCCAGCCTGATCCTGAAGGGCGCGGTGATGGCCTTCCAGGCACAGCACGGGATGACGATGAACGGCGTCGCCGGGCCCGGCGTCTGGACCGCCATCTTCCGCGCCGCGGACCGCGGCCGCGCCAACCAGGCCGGCTATACCTACGCCGTCGCCAGCAAGGGAAACCCGGAGACCCTGACCATCTGGCATGACGGCCGCATCGTGCTGCGCAGTGACGCCAATACCGGCATCCCGGTCGCGCCGACGGCCGACGGCACGTTCCCCGTGTACCTGCGGTTCCGCTTCCAGATCATGCAGGGGACTAACCCGGATGGCAGCAGTTACGCCGATCCCGTCGAGTATGTCGCCTACTTTGACGGCGGCGACGCCGTGCACTTCTTCCCGCGCGGTTCCTACGGATTCCCGCAGAGCCTGGGCTGCGTCGAGCTGCCGATGGCGGCGGCGGCGAAAGCCTGGCCGTACCTCACCTACGGAAGCCTGGTGACTGTCGCTGGATGAGCAACGCAGGCGCCGTCTGAGCAGCGGATACACCGCCGGCCCGGCGGCGGGCACGGCAACGGGCTGACAAGCAAGCGCCCGCTAGCCGGCCGACAAGAGCCGGACACGGATTCATGGCGACGGGGGCCGTCATGAATCCGTGTCCATTTCTCGCTGAATTCTTTACCCGAGCATGCCTCGGCTGGCACAACTGGCACCTAGAGTCACAGACTTAGAGTGCCTGGGACGCACCCAGGCCAGCGGCCAGTTTGCCCGCCGGATGGGGGGCCAGGTAAAGGCGAGGAGCCTATCTTGCTCAGTGTGGGACGGCTCCGTAGCCGCGTCATGATCTTGGCCATGGTCATCGTCGCGCTGCTGGCCACCGGGACGTGGTTCGCGCTGAGCCACGCGCAGGCCAAGCAGGCCGGGCGCGCGACGGCCGCCGGCGGGCACGCGCGGCAGGTATCGGACTCCTCACAGGACCAGTCCGCCGCGCAGCCGCTGCAGGTGCTGTCGGTGACCCCGGCACGCCACGCCAGGCACGTGAACGGCGCCGCCCCTGTGCGCATCCAGTTCTCCGCCGCGCTCGCCGCCGGCTCGCCGATGCCGAGCGTGTCACCGCACATCGCCGGCCACTGGCAGCGATCGGGCGCCACGACCATCGTGTTCACGCCGAAGAAGGGCTTCGCCCCGCAGGCGCTTGTCACCATCCGCATCCCGGGCGGGGTGTCCGGCGTGAAATCGGCCAGCGGCGGCACGCTGGCCCAGCACCTCGCCGTACGGTTCCGGGTCGGCACCTGGTCGACGACAAGGCTTGATCAGCTGCTCGCCCAGCTCGGCTACCTGCCGCTGACCTGGACACCGCTGTCCGGCGCCGTCAATCCCGCGGCCAGCGACGCCGCCGGGCAGCGCTCCGCCGCGTTCAGCCCGCCGGCCGGGATCTTCAGCTGGCAGCAGGGATACCCCCGCGAGCTGCGCACGTTCTGGCGGCAGGGCCGGCCGAGCCTGGTGCTCAAGGGCGCCGTCATGGCCTTCGAGGCCGACCACGCGATGACGATGGACGGGATCGCCGGGTCCGCGGTCTGGCACGCGCTGCTGCGGGCAGTGGCGGCCGGGCAGCAGAACGCGCACGGCTACACGTACGCGCGCGCCACGAAGAAGAGCCCGGAGACGCTGACGATCTGGCATAACGGTCACGTCGTGTTCCGCAGCCTGACCAACACCGGCATCCCGGTCGCGCCCACTGCCGACGGCACCGCCCCGGTCTACCTGCGGTACCGCTTCCAGGTCATGAAGGGGACGAACCCGGACGGATCCAAGTACGCCGACCCGGTGCAGTTCGTCGCCTACTTCCGGGCAGGCGAGGCCGTGCACTACTTCCCGCGCGCGTCCTACGGATTCCCGCAGAGCCTGGGCTGCGTCGAGCTGCCGCTCGCGGCGGCGGCCAGGGCCTGGCCGTACCTGACCTACGGAAGCCTCGTCACCGTCTCGCCGCCGCCTGCCTGACCAGGCAACTGGCTGCGAGCGGGCGAGCCGGACTCAAGCGCGGCCCTGAGCGCGGGCCGCGAGCTGATGCCCAGGTTCCGGTAGCTGCTCGTCAGGTGATTCTCGGCGGTCCGCTGGGTGACGAGCAGAGCCTGAAGCCATCTCCCAGGCCCGAGGCCGGCTGGGCATCGATAGCATTCGCAGTACCGGCGGCAGTCGCCGCCTGCCTCACCACAGCCGTAGGAGCCACCGTGCCTGCCGACAAGCTTCACGTCACCCTCGCCGGACGCGAGCACGTGGTGGAAGCCGGCACGACGGCCGGCCAGGCGCTGGAACTGACGACCAGCGATAACAGCGATAACAGCGATAACGGGCCCGCCCCGGCCAGTCTCGTCATTGCGGCCAGGGTCAGCGGCGAGCTCAAGGACCTGGCGTACCCGCTGGCCGACGGCGACGCGGTGCAGCCAGTGCGGATTGACTCGGCGGACGGCCTGGCGATCTTGCGGCATTCCACCGCGCACGTCATGGCCCAGGCGGTGCAGCAGCTGTTCCCGGAGGCGAAGCTGGGGATCGGCCCGCCGGTCGAGAACGGCTTCTACTACGACTTCGATGTGGACCATCCGTTCGGCCCGGAAGATCTCAAGGCCATCGAGCAGCGGATGCGCCAGATCGTGAAGCAGGGCCAGCGGTTCGCGCGCCGGGTCGTCACCGAGGAAGGTGCACGGGCGGAACTGGCCGGCGAGCCCTACAAGCTCGAGCTTGTCGGGCTCAAGGGCGGCCCGGCTGACAATGCGGGGGGCTCCGGGCCATCGGGGTCCGGGGTGTCCCCGGGGAGCGCTGTGGCCCGCTTGGCCAGCACCGACGAGTCCGTCGAGGTCGGCGGCGCCGAGCTGACCATCTACGACAACCTCGACCCCGGCACTGGCGAGGTGCGCTGGAAGGACCTCTGCCGCGGCCCGCACCTGCCCACGACCCGGCAGATACCGGCGTTCAAGCTGATGCGGACCGGCGGCGCGTACTGGCGGGGGAGCGAGCAGAACCCGCAGCTGCAGCGGATCTACGGCACCGCCTGGCCGTCCCGCCGCGCGCAGGACGAGTACCTGGCGATGCTCGCCGAGGCCGAGAAGCGCGACCACCGCAGGCTCGGCGCCGAGCTCGACCTGTTCTCGTTCCCGGCCGAGATCGGCAGCGGGCTCGCGGTCTTCCACCCCAAGGGCGGGATGATCAGGAAGACCATGGAGGACTACTCGCGCCAGCGGCACGCCGACGCCGGCTACGAGTTCGTGAACAGCCCGCACATCACCAAGTCGACCCTGTTCGAGACCTCCGGCCACCTGCACTGGTTCGCCGACGGGATGTTCCCGCCGATGGAGATGGAGGGCGCGAAGTACTACCTGAAGCCGATGAACTGCCCGTTCCACATCCTGATCTTCAACGCGCGCGGCCGGTCCTACCGGGAACTGCCGCTGCGGCTGTTCGAGTTCGGCACCGTCTACCGGTACGAGAAGTCCGGCGTGGTGCACGGCCTGACCAGGGTGCGCGGCCTCACCATGGACGACGCGCACATCTTCTGCGCCCGCGAGCAGGCCGGGGCGGAGATCAAGAGCCTGCTGTCGTTCGTGCTTGACCTGCTGGGCGACTACGGGCTGAGCGACTTCTACCTGGAGCTGTCCACCAGGGACGACGCCAAGGACAAGTTCGTCGGCACCGAGGAGGACTGGGCGCACGCGACCGAGGCGCTGCGGGAGGCGGCGGAGGAGTCGGGCCTCGATCTGGTCGCCGATCCCGGCGGCGCCGCGTTCTACGGGCCGAAGATCTCCGTGCAGGCCAGGGACGCGATCGGGCGCAGCTGGCAGCTGTCCACCATCCAGCTCGACTACAACCTGCCGAAGCGGTTCGGGATGGAGTACCAGGCAGCGGACGGCTCGCGGCAGCAGCCGATCATGATCCACCGTGCGCTGTTCGGGTCGGTTGAGCGGTTCCTCGGCGTCCTCGTCGAGCACTACGCGGGCGCGTTCCCGCCCTGGCTGGCACCGGTCCAGGCGGTCGGCATCCCGATCGCCGACGCGCACGTGCCGTACCTGGAAGATGTCATCGCCCGGCTGCGCGCCCGCGGGATCCGGGCCGAGGTCGACGCCGGCGACGACCGGATGCAGAAGAAGATCAGGAACGCGCAGCGGCAGAAGGTGCCGTACATGCTGCTGGCCGGGGACGACGACGTGGCCGCCGGCGCGGTGTCGTTCCGGTACCGCAGCGGCGAGCAGAAGAACGGGGTGCCCGTGGCCGATGCGATCGCCGAGATCGTCGCCGCGGTCGCGGGCCGGATTCAGGTCTGAGGCACCCATGGGCGGCTGCGGGCGGCCCTTATGCTGCATTCATGTTGCCGAGCGCCGCATCCGGTCAGCCAAGCCCGCCCGGCGAGGACGCCAGGCCCGGCGGGCCGGGACAGCAGGACGGGGTGGGCCAGCCGGATGGGTTCCAGCGGCTGTGGATGCCGCACCGGATGGCCTATATCAAGGGCGAGGGCAAGCCGGACGATGCGGGAGACGGCGGTGACTGCCCGTTCTGCCGGATACCGGGGCTGCCGGATGAGGACGGCCTGATCGTCGCGCGCGGCAGGCTGGTCTACGCCGTGCTCAACCTGTACCCGTACAACGGCGGGCACCTGCTGGTGTGCCCGTACCGGCACGTCGCCGACTACGCCAGCCTGAACGAGCCCGAGACCGCCGAGCTGGCCAGCGTCACCAAGCGCGCGATGACCGCGCTGCGCGCGGCCTCCGGCGCGCAGGGTTTCAACATCGGCATGAACCTGGGCGGCGTGGCCGGCGCCGGGATCGCGGCGCACCTGCACCAGCACGTGGTGCCGCGGTGGGGCGGCGACACCAATTTCATGCCGGTGATCGGGCAGACCAAGGTCCTGCCGCAGCTACTTGCCGACACCCGCAAGCTGATCGCCGAGGCGTGGCCGCCCGGCTGACGCCTGGCCGCCTGGCCGCCCGGCTGACCCGCTGCCGGCTGACGCGGCCGGCGGAGGCGGCCGGCCGCCTCCGCCGGCCACCGGGATGACGCGCCGTCGGCTGACGCGGCCGGCCGCGTCAGGCGGCCACCTGGATCAGCCGGGCTTCGAGGCCTCGGCGACCTTGTCGGCGAGATGCGAGGGCAGCGGCTCATGGCGCAGGTATGACCGGGTGAAGGATCCGGTCCCGTGCGACATCGACCGCAGGTCAATGGCGTAACGGGTGATCTCAAGTTCCGGTATCTCGGCCTTGACCAGCGTCCGGCCGCCGGGTACGGGCTCGGTGCCGAGCACCCGGCCGCGCCGCGACGACAGGTCCGACATGACCGCGCCGACGTAGTCGTCGGCCACCAGCACCGACACCTCGTCGACCGGCTCGAGCAGGAGCACCTGCGCCTTGTCGGCCGCGTCCCGCAGCGCCGCCCGGCCTGCCTTCTGGAACGCCATGTCGGAGGAGTCCACCGAGTGCGCCTTGCCGTCGAACAGGGTGACCCTGATGTCCACCATCGGGTAGCCCGCCAGCACGCCGGCCTCCATCTGGGCGCGGACGCCCTTCTCGACCGACGGGATGAACTGCCGCGGCACCACGCCGCCGACGACCTTGTCGATGAACTCGAGCCCGGAGCCGGACGGCCGCGGCTCCACCTCGATGTGGGCGATGCCGAACTCGCCGTGCCCGCCGGTCTGCTTGACGTTCCGGCCCAGGCCGCGGGCCTTGCTGGCCACGGTCTCCCGCAGCGGCACGCGCAGCGGCACGGTCTCGACCGCCACGCCGTACCTGGTGGACAGCCGGTCAAGCAGCAGGTCCGCGTGCGCCTCGCCCATGCACCACAAGACCAGCTGGCGGGTCTCCGCGTTGTTCTCCAGGCGCAGCGTCGGGTCCTCGGCGACAAGCCGGGCGATCGCCTGCGACATCTTGTCCTCGTCGGCCTTGGACTTCGCCGTGATCGCGACCGGCAGCAGCGGCTCGGGCATGGCCCACGGCTCCATCAGCAGCGGCCGGTCCTTGTCCGACAGGGAGTCGCCGGTCTCGGCGGTGGTGAGCTTGGCGACGGCGCAGATATCCCCGGCGGCGCACAGGGCGACCGCGCGCTGCTGCTTGCCGAGCGGCGAGGTGAGCGCGCCGACCCGCTCGTCCTGGTCGTGATCGGCCCGGCCGCTGCCGGCCCGGCCGTGGCCGGACACATGCACGGTCGCATCGGGCCGCAGGGTGCCGGAGAACACCCGGACCAGGCTGATCCGGCCGACGTAGGAGTCCGCGGCCGTCTTGATCACCTCGGCCAGCAGCGGGCCCTGCGGATCGCAGGACAGGCTGCTCACCGTCTTGCCGTCCAGCGCTGTCACCATCGGCAGCGGGTGCTCTTGCGGGGCGGGGAACGCCTCGGTCATCACCTCGAGCAGCTCGGCAAGGCCGATGCCGTGCGGGGCGGCGGCCGCGAGCACCGGGTAGAAGCTGCCGCGGGCGACCGCCTTCTCCAGGTCCTCGATCAGCACCTTGACGTCGATGTGCTCGTCGGCCAGGTAGCGATCCATCAGCGACTCGTCTTCGCTCTCCTGGATGATCGACTCGATCAGCGCGCTGCGTGACTCGGCCATCCGGCCGGCGTCCCCTGGATCGGGGTCGCTGTCCGCGCGGGTGCCGGATGAGTAGTCATAGAACCGCTCAGACAGCAGGCCGATCAGGCCCTTGACGGCGCCCTGGTCGCTGGTCACCGGCAGGTACAGGGGCGCGACCGAGTCGCCGAATGCCTCGCGGCAGGCGGCGAGCGCCTCGTCGAAGTTGCCGCGCTGATGGTCGATCTTGGTGATCACTACGGCGCGCGGGGTGCCGACCGCGGCGCATTCCTCCCAGAGCATCCTGGTCAGGCCGTCGATGCCGTCCGCTGCGGAGACGGTGAACAGTGCGGCATCGGCGGCCCGCAGGCCGGCCCGCAGGTCGCCGGTGAAGTCGGCGTAACCCGGCGTGTCGAGCAGGTTGACCTTGACGCCGCCATGCAGGACCGGCGCCAGGGTGAGGTTGACCGACCGCTGCTGCCTGACCTCGACCTCGTCGAAGTCGCTCACCGTGGTGCCGTCCTCGACCCGGCCGGCCCGCTGGATCGCGCCGGTATGCACCAGCAGCGCCTCAACGAGCGTCGTCTTCCCTGCCCCCGAGTGGCCGACCAGCACGACATTGCGCACGCTGTCGGCCTGGCCGGCCGCGGGCGCTCTGCCCGCGGCTCCCGAGCTGCCTGTCTTATCGGCCATCGCCGCCGCCTCCTGTTACATCCGCCAGTTACATCCGCCGTTAGGTCCGCGCGGCCGCCTCCGCGACGGCCGTCACCTTGCCTGCATAACGAGCCTTCGCCGGCGCCTGCCCGACTGGCCTGCACCGGCGCCTGCACGACCAGCCTTTACCTCCCGGCCACCGGATCACAAGCCCCCGGCCACAATCGCCCGGCCTACCCGCCAGTAAGATCCGCCCCGCCCGCTCGCCAGCGAAGCCGCGGCCAGCTCGCCAGTAGGATCGGGGCGCATGCTGAACGTGCTGCGACCAGCCATCGCCCGCCTGCTGACGCCGGCCGGGCGGGCGCTTGCGCGCACGCCGGTGACCCCGAACGCGCTGACCGTGGTGGGCGCCGTCGGGGTCAGCGCGGGCGCGCTGACGCTTTTCCCGACCGGCCACCTGTTCGCCGGGACGATGGTCTGCACCTTCTTCGTCTTCGCCGACATGCTGGACGGGACGCTGGCCAGGATCAAGGGCACGACCGGCGCATGGGGCGCGTTCCTTGACTCCACCCTGGACCGGGTCGCCGACGCGTCGATCTTCGCCGGGCTCGCCGCCTGGGCCGTGCTGGGCGGGCACAGCAGGCTGCTCGCCGGGCTGGCCCTGTTCTGCCTGGTGACCGGCGCGCTCGTGTCCTACGCCAAGGCGCGCGCTGAGGGACTGGGCGTCCGCTGCGACGTGGGCATCGCCGAGCGGTCGGAGCGGCTGGTGATCGCGCTCGCGTCGGCCGGCCTGACCGGGCTTGGCGTGCCGTACGTGCTTCCGGTGGGACTCTGGGTGCTTGCGTTCCTGAGCGCTGTCACACTAGCGCAGCGGGTGCTCGCTGTCCGCCATGCGACAGTCCTCGGAGGTAATGGATGCCCGGAATCAAAGACCGGCTGATCGACGCCGGCTACGGCCTCGGCTGGTCCGTCGTGTGCCGCATGCCCGAGTCCTGGGCCCGGTGGGTATTCATGACCGCGGCGGACATCGCGTGGCGCCGGCAGGGCCCGCGGGTGCAGGTGCTGGAGGCCAACCTGCGCCGGGTGACCGGCCCGGCGGCGACCGGCGGCGAGCTGCGCGCGCTATCCAGGGACTCGATGCGCTCGTACGGGCGCTACTGGCTGGAGGTGTTCCGGCTGCCGGTGATCCCCGCCGGGCGGCTGGTCGCCGGCATGCGCGACGAAGGGGATGTGCAGATCGCGTTCGATCACGTCGCGGCCGGGCGCGGGGTGGTGTTCGCGCTGCCGCACATGGGCAACTGGGACCAGGCCGGCGCGTGGATCATTGCCAGGGGCGCGGGCTCCTTCACGACGGTCGCCGAGCGGGTCAAGCCGGAGTCGGTCTACGAGCGCTTCGTCGGGTTCCGCGAGAGCCTCGGCATGGAGGTGCTGCCGGCCAGCGGAGGCAGCAGGCCGTTCGGCGTCCTGGCGCAGCGGCTGCGGGCGGGCCGGATCGTCTGCCTGCCGTGCGACCGGGATGTCACCGGCACCGGCATCGAGGTGGAGTTCTTCGGCGAGAAGGCGCGCATGATGGCCGGACCGGCGGCGCTCGCCGTGCAGACCGGGGCGGCGCTGATTCCGGTCACGCTCTGGTTCACCGACGACGGCTGGGGGGTGCGCTTTCACGACGAGATCCCGGTGCCCGCCGAGGGGGACAGGAAGCAGAAGGCCGCGGCCATGATGCAGCAGATCGCGCGCGCCTTCGAGGAGGGCATCACCGCGCACCCGGCGGACTGGCACATGCTGCAGCGGGTGTTCGCGGCTGATCTCGACCCGGACCGGCTGGCCGCCGCAGTGGCGGCCGCCGCTGGCACCGCCGGCCTCGCGGGCCCCGGCGGCGGCGGCGGCCCGGCCGGCCCCGCCAGCGCTGACCCCGGCAATGGCCGCCCCGGCGGCCCCGGCCCCGCCGCCGTCCAGGGGACGGACGCGGCCGGGTCAGCCGCCGAGGCAGGCCCATGAGAGTCGGCATCGTCTGCCCGTACACCTGGGACGTCCCCGGCGGGGTTCAGGAGCACGTCAGGGATCTTGCCGAGGCGCTGATCGATCTCGGCCACCAGGTGTCCGTCATCTCGCCGGCCGACGACGATGCCCCGCTGCCCGGCTATGTCGTGCCGGCCGGCCGGGCAGTCCCCGTTCCGTACAACGGGTCCGTCGCCAGGCTCGCGTTCGGCTTCCTGTCGGCCGGCCGGGTGCGCCGGTGGGTCAGGGACGGCGGGTTCGACGTCCTGCACGTGCACGAGCCGGTGGCGCCGAGCCTTTCGCTGCTGGCCTGCTGGGTTGCCTCCGGGCCGATCGTGGCGACCGTGCACACCGCGAATCCGCGCTCCCGCTTCATGCACGCCGCGCAGCCGATGCTGCAGTCCGCCCTGGAGAAGATCAGCGCCAGGATCGCGGTGTCCGAGGCAGCAAGGACCACGCTGGTCGAGCACCTGGGCGGGGATGCCGTGCTCATCCCGAACGGGGTCTCGGTGCGCAGGTACGAGAAAGCCGATCCGCTGCCCGGCTGGCCGGGGTCCGGCGGGGCGCTCGGCTTCCTGGGCCGGATGGACGAGCCGCGCAAGGGGCTGGCGGTACTGCTCGCGGCGTTCGAGATGCTCGGCGGCCAGCGGCCGGGCCTGCGGCTGCTGATCGCAGGCCCGGGGGATGCCGGGGAGGTCCTGGCCAGGGTGCCGGCCCCGCTGCGCGACCGGGTGATATTGCTCGGCCAGGTCAGCGAGGCGGACAAGGTCCGGGTCTACCACTCGGTCGACGTCTTCTGCGCCCCGAATACTGGCGGGGAGAGCTTCGGGATCGTGCTGGCCGAGGCGATGGCCGCAGGAGCGCCGATCGTGGCCAGCGACCTGGACGCGTTCCGGATGGTGCTGCGCGGCGGGCAGGCGGGCGAGCTTTTCGCCATCGGCGACCCGGCCGAGCTGGCGAGGACGGCCAGCCGCCTGCTCGACGACCCGGAGCGGCGGGCGGCCCTTTCCGTGGCGGCTGCCGCGGCGGTGCGCAGGTATGACTGGCCGGTGATCGCGCGCGACGTCGTGCAGGTCTACGAGACCGTGACGCTCGGCGGCACCGGCGTCGGGGTGGTGGCGTGATGGCCGGGGGCGGTGGCCTGATGACCAGCGTCATCCTCATCGTCGGCCTGGCGCTGCTGTCCGGCGTGTACATCTCCTGGCGGGCGGGCAGGCTCGACCGGCTGCACGCGCGGCTGGAGGCGGCCCGCGCCGCGCTCGACGCCGCGCTTGTCCGCCGCAGCTCGGTAGCGCTTGAGCTGGCCTCCTCCTGCCTGCTTGACCCGGCGACCAGCCTGCTGCTGGCCGGCGCGGCGCACGATGCGAGGACCGCAGACGAGTCCAGGGAGCTGCGGGAAAGCGACCTCACCCGGGCGTTGCGCGCCGCCTTCGGCCAGCCCGACTTCCTGGCCTCGCTGCACGGCAGGCACGGCGCTGAGGAACTGCTCGCTGAGGTCGAGGCCGCGTCCCACAAGGTGTTCCTGGCGCGCAAGTTCTACAACGACGCGGTCGCGGCGACCCGCTCGGCGCGCCGCCGCCGGCTCGTCCGGCTGCTCAGGCTGGCCGGCGGTGCCGCCCTGCCGGTCTTCTTCGAGATCGACGACTCGCTGGTCGCCGCCGGACCCGACGGCCAGGGCACGGACATGCCGCACCTGACCGGCTGACGGGCCTGGCCGGCTGACCGCACCTGGCCGGCTGACGGACCTGACTGGCTGACGGGCCTGACTGGCTGACGGGCCTGGCCGCCGGCCCGGCTGACTGGCTACCCGAAAGCCGGCGACAGCCGCCCGGCGCGCCAGCGCCTACCATGGAGACAGCCACTAGAAGCGATCATGTGAGGTCTTCGTGTCAGTCCACAGTGCTCCCGCTGGTACCACCGGTTCCCCGAGCGGCGCGGCTCCGGGGACGGGGACGCAGCGGGTCAAGCGGGGCATGGCCGACATGCTCAAGGGCGGCGTCATCATGGACGTCGTCACGCCGGACCAGGCCAGGATCGCCGAGGACGCGGGCGCCGTCGCGGTCATGGCGCTGGAGCGGGTGCCCGCCGACATCCGGGCTCAGGGCGGCGTGGCCAGGATGAGTGACCCCGACATGATCGACCGGATCATCGCGGCTGTTTCGGTCCCGGTCATGGCCAAATGCAGGATCGGGCACTTCGCCGAGGCCCAGGTGCTGCAGGCGATCGGCGTGGACTACATCGACGAGTCCGAGGTCCTGAGCCCCGCCGACGAGGCGCACCACGTCGACAAGTGGCGTTTCACCGTCCCCTTCGTGTGCGGCGCGACCAGCCTGGGCGAGGCACTGCGCAGGATCGCCGAGGGCGCGGCGATGATCAGGTCGAAGGGCGAGGCAGGCACCGGGAACGTGGTCGAGGCCACCCGGCACATGCGCGGCATCCGGGCCGAGATGCGGCGGCTGGCCGCGCTCTCCGCTGAGGAGCTGTATAGCGCGGCCAAGGAGCTGCAGGCGCCCTACGAGCTTGTCTCCGAGGTCGCCAGTGCCGGGAAGCTGCCGGTCGTGCTGTTCACCGCCGGCGGTCTGGCCACGCCCGCCGACGCGGCGATGATGATGCAGCTCGGCGCCGAGGGAGTGTTCGTCGGGTCCGGGATCTTCAAGTCGGGTGACCCGGCGGCACGGGCCGCGGCGATCGTCAAGGCGACCACGTTCTACGACGACCCGGACGTCATCGCCAAGGTCTCCCGCGGCCTTGGCGAGGCCATGGTCGGCATCGGCCTGGACGAGCTGGCACCCGGGCAGCGCTACGCCGGCCGTGGCTGGTGATGAGCCCGGCCATAGGCGTACTTGCCCTGCAGGGAGACGTCGCCGAGCACCTGCGGGCGCTCGCCGCGGCGGGCGCCCGCGGCGTTGCCGTGCGCAGGCCGGACGAACTCGACGCGGTCGACGGGCTGATCATCCCCGGCGGGGAGTCCACCACGATCTGGAAGCTCACGGTGGCATTCGACCTGGTGGATCCGCTGCGCAAGCGGCTCAGCGCGGGCATGCCGGCCTTCGGCTCGTGCGCTGGCATGATCATGCTGGCCGACCGGCTGACCGACCGGGCCAGCGGGCAGCAGACGCTCGGCGGCATCGACATCAGGGTCCGGCGGAACGCGTTCGGCCGGCAGGTGGATTCGTTCGAGAGCGACATACCGCTGCGCGGTGTCGCCGGCCCGGCCTTCCGCGCCGTCTTCATCCGGGCGCCCTGGGTCGACGAGGCCGCCGCGGGCGTCGAGATTCTCGGCACCGAGCCGCGCACGGGTAGGATCGTCGCTGTCCGCCAGGGGCCCGCGCTGGCTACCGCGTTTCATCCCGAGCTGACGCCGGACCGGCGCATCCACGAGCTCTTCGTCGACATGGTGAGGGAACGGTCATGAGCGGCCATTCGAAGTGGGCGACCACCAAGCACAAGAAGGCCGTCGTGGACGCCAGGCGCGGCAAGCTCTTCGCCAAACTGATCAAGAACGTGGAGGTGGCCGCGCGCACTGGCGGCGCGGATCCGGCCGGCAACCCGACCTTGTACGACGCCGTGCAGAAGGCGAAGCGGAACTCGGTGCCGAACGACAACATCGACCGGGCCATCCGCCGCGGCGCAGGCCTGGAGGCGGGCGGCGCGGCCTACGAGCCAGTCACCTACGAGGGGTATGCCCCCGGCGGGGTCGCCGTCCTGGTCGAGTGCCTGACCGACAACAGGCACCGGGCCGCCGCCGACGTGCGGACCGCGCTCACCCGCAACGGCGGCTCGATGGCCGATCCCGGCTCCGTTTCTTACCTGTTCAACCGCAAGGGCGTGGTCATCGTCGGCAAGGCAGCCGGGCCTGCTGAGGACGACCTGCTCGCCGCGGTGCTGGACGCGGGCGCCGAGGAGGTGACCGACCTCGGCGAGTCGTTCGAGGTGGTCAGCGATGCCGCCGACCTGGTGGCGGTCCGCACCGCGCTGCAGCAGGCCGGCATCGACTATGAGTCGGCGGAGGCCGCGTTCCTGCCGTCCGTCGAGGTGCCGCTGGACGAGGAGCAGGCCAGGCGGGTCTTCCGGCTGATCGAGGCGATCGAGGACTCCGACGACGTGCAGGACGTCTACGCTAACTACTCGGTCCCCGACGAGGTCATGGAGAAGCTCGGGTGACCGGAGCGGCTCAGGTGAGCGACGGCCTGGCCGTGTGCCGGTGACCGGCGCGCTGCCGGAGATCCGCAAGCTCGCCCCGGACGACGATCTCGCGCCGGACCTGGACCTGGCCCGCCGGGCGTTCGGCCCGTTCGGCGAACAGGAGGGTGCTCGTCGGCTGGCGAGCGCCAGGGAGTCCGTCGCGGCTGGCCGGCATTTCGGCGCCTTCGGCGGCGGCCGGCTGCTGGGTTCGGCGAGATTCTTCGACATGGCGCAGTGGTGGCAGGGGCGGTCGCTGCCGATGGCCGGGGTGGCCGGTGTCAAGGTGGCGCCGGAGGCACGCGGCACCGGGGTGGGCCGCGCCCTGATGACCGCGCTGCTGGCCGAGATCGCGGCCAGAGGCTACCCGCTGTCGGTGCTGTACCCGTCCACCATGACGATCTACCGCTCGCTCGGCTACGAGGCCGCGGGCGGCTTGTACCAGGTGTCGATGCCGGCCAGGTCGCTGCGTGCCCTCGCGCCGCCGGATCGCTCCACGGCGGATCACTCAGCGGCCGATCACTCAGCGGCCGATCACTCAGCGGCCGATCACTCAGCGGCCGATCACTCAGCGGCCGATCACTCAGCGGCGGGGGGCCGGGCGGAAGGCCCGCCTGGCCTGCGCCGGGCGGGCCCGGACGACGCCGCCGAGATCGAGGCCGTCGTCGGCCGGGTGCACGAGCTGGCCCGCGACTGCGGGCCCGTTACCTTCGATCCTGTCGTCTCCCGGCAGCTGCTCGACGACCAGGACCTGTTCTGTTACCTCGCCGATGACGGGTTCCTCGCTTACACCTGGTCCGGCGGCCATAGCGAGATCGTGGTGTGCTGCGCGGTGGCCGGGTCAGCGCCGACCGCCCGCGCGCTCTGGTCCGTCGTCGCCTCGCACGACTCGATGGCCGGCACGATCCGCGCCTTCTGCGGACCGTACGATCCGGTCAGCTGGCTGACCAGGGAGCCGGAGGTAAGCCTGAGCAGGCAGTATCAGTGGATGCTGCGGGTGGTCGACGCCGAGGCGGCCATCGCCGGGCGCGGGTTCCCCGCATCGGCCGAGGTGGCCGTGGCGCTGCGGCTCGACGACGAGCTGCGCCCGGCGAACTCCGGGCTGTGGAAGCTGGCGGTCAGCGGCGGCAAGGGCGCTCTTCTCAGGCACGGAACGGACGGTGCCGCGCAACTGCCGCAAGCAGCGCCGCTCATCCTCGGGGCGCGCGGTTTCGCCGCGTTGTATGCGGGGACTCCGGTCGCCACGCTCCGGCTGGCCGGCCTCGCCGCCGGGGGAGGCGCGGCCGGGGACGCGGCCCTGGACAGCGCGTTCGCCGGAACTGCCTTCATGCTCGACCACTTCTGAGCTGCCAGTCTTGAGCTGCCAGTCTTGAGCTGCCAGTCTTGAGCCGCCAGTCTTGAGCCGCTGCTCCTGAGCCCGCCAGTCCTGAGCCGCTGCTCCTGAGCCCTCCCAGCCGGCCCTGGCGTCCCCTCCTCCGGCCTCGTCCCCCGATGGCCCCTCTTGCCCGTCCTCCGGCCTCGTCGCCCCCCCGCTGGCCTCATCGCCCCGGGCCCGGCTGGCGACACGCCGGGGCACGTCGCGGCGCCGGGCTACGGCGGCCGGTAGGGTCGTAGCGACCGAACATGTGTTCGTCGGCGACCGGGATGGTGAGCGGATGCGAGTGCTCGGCGTCGATCCTGGCCTAACCCGGTGCGGTCTCGGCGTCATCGACGGAGTGCCCGGCCGGACACTGACGCTGGTCGGCACCGACGTGATCCGCACCCCGCCCGGCGACGACATCGCGCGCCGGCTGCTGGCGCTGGAGGCTGAGATTGACCGCTGGCTGACCGAGCACCGGCCGGACGCGGTCGCCGTCGAACGGGTATTCAGCCAGCACAACGTCCGGACGGTGATGGGCACGGCGCAGGCCGGTGCCGTCGCCATCGTGTGCGCAGCGCGCCGCGGGCTGCCCGTCGCGCTGCACACCCCGAGTGAGGTCAAGGCGGCGGTGACCGGCAACGGCCGGGCCGGGAAGGAGCAGGTGACGGAGATGGTGACGCGGCTGCTCAGGATGGCAAGCCCGCCGCGCCCGGCCGACTCGGCCGATGCGCTCGCCCTGGCGATCTGCCACCTGTGGCGCGGCGGCGCGCAGCGCCGCCTCGCGGCGGCCGGGGCCGCCGCCCCGCTCGCCCGGCCGCCTGCCGCGCCGCGGCCGGCGCCAGCGCGGGCATCGGCAGTGCCCGGGGGCACGCGATGATCGCCCACCTGGACGGGAAGGTCAGCTCGGTCGCACCCGACGGCGCGGTCATCGACGTCGGCGGCGTCGGGCTGCTCGTGCAGTGCACGCCGGGCACTCTCGCCGGGCTGCGCACCGGCGCACGGGCCAGGGTGGCGACCTCGCTGGTGGTCAGGGAGGATGCGCTGACGCTTTACGGCTTCGCCGGCGAGGATGAGCGGAACACCTTCGAGCTGCTGCAGACAGCGAGCGGGGTGGGGCCCAGGCTGGCGCTGGCCATGCTCGCGGTGTTCAGCCCGGACGCGCTCCGGCGGGCGGTGGCGGCCGAGGACCTGGCGGCCCTGACGACGGTCCCTGGCATCGGCCGGAAGGGCGCGCAGCGAATTGTGCTGGAACTGGCCGGCCGGCTGGGCTCGCCAGGCGAGCTTCGATCGGGCGATAACGCCGGCGGCGGGCCGGCTGCCGCGCGGGCGGCATCGTGGCGGGACCAGGTGCGGGCCGGCCTGGTGAACCTGGGCTGGCAGCCGAGGGACGCCGATCTGGCGATCGCCGCCGTCGAGCCGGAACTGCTGGCCGGCCCGGCGAGTGACAGCGCGGTGGACGGCGGTGCCGGGAACGGCGGCGCGGGGAGCGGCGGCGCGGCGGCGGCGGCCGGCGGCGGCGGCCAGGAGGTTGACGTGGCGGCCGCGCTGCGCGCGGCGCTCCGGGTGCTGGGGCGGGCATGACCGCCACAGACCGTCACCCCGGCTCCCGCCGAGTCCCAACAACGAGCACCGTAGCGGTGCCCGCAATAAGGATGGTGCCCTAGTGATCGGCCCCGGCGGCGGGCGGGCCAGGACCGGCGCTGCAACGGCGGCGGGCGGCGAGAGCCCGGCCGGCACCGGAAGCCCGGCGGGCACGGAAGATCCTGCGGGCACGGCAGCGCCCGGTAGTCCCGGAGCTGTCGGCCCCGGCGGCCCGGCCGCCGAGGACCGGGTGGTCTCGCCGCTGGCCGACGCCGACGACCGGCTGATCGAGGGTGCCCTGCGGCCGAAGCGGCTGGCCGACTTCGTCGGCCAGGGACGGGTGCGCGAGCAGCTCTCGCTGGTGCTTGAGGGCGCGCTGCGGCGCGGCAGGGTGCCCGATCACGTGCTGCTGTCCGGCCCGCCTGGCCTGGGCAAGACGACCATGGCCATGATCATCGCGGCCGAGCTCGGCACGCCGCTGCGGATCACCAGCGGCCCGGCCATCGAGCGGGCCGGCGATCTCGCCTCCGTGCTGTCCACGCTGAGCGACGGCGAGGTGATGTTCATCGACGAGATCCACCGGGTCGCCAGGCCGGCCGAGGAGATGCTCTACCTCGCCATGGAGGATTTCCGGGTGGACGTGGTCATCGGCAAGGGCCCGGGGGCGACCGCGATCCCGCTGGAGATCGCGCCATTCACCCTGGTCGGGGCGACCACGCGGGCCGGGCTGCTGCCGGCGCCGCTGCGGGACCGCTTCGGTTTTACCGCCTATCTGGATTTCTACGAACCCGACGAGCTTGGCGTGATCGTGCGCAGGTCAGCGGGCCTGCTCGGGGTGACGTTGCGCGATGACGGCGCGGACGAGATCGCCGGCCGCTCCCGCGGCACGCCGCGGATCGCCAACCGGCTGCTGCGCCGGGTACGGGACTTCGCCGAGGTCCGCGCCGACGGCGTCGTGACCCGGCAGGTCGCCAGGGCCGCGCTGGAGCTGTACGAGGTGGACGACAACGGCCTTGACCGGCTCGACCGGGCCGTGCTTGCGGCGCTCGTCCGCAGGTTCGGCGGCGGCCCGGTCGGGCTATCCACGCTCGCCGTGGCGGTCGGCGAGGAGGCGGAGACCGTTGAAGTGGTCGCTGAGCCGTTCCTGGTCAGGGAGGGCCTGATCATCAGGACGCCGCGCGGCAGGATAGCGACGCCGGCCGCCTGGGAGTACCTTGGCCTCACCGCGCCAGAGCCCGGCAGCACGGGCCAGCCGGGCACGGCCACCCTGTTCGGCTGACCGGCACGCGGCTCCCGGCTCGCGGCTCCCGGCTCGCCCCGGCCGGCTGCGTCCCGCCACGGCCGCACGCAGAGGCTACGCCTGGTTGCGGGCTTGTCACGATCACTCGCCTGAGCCCGTAGCCTGTTGGTGCGTCGCCAGCGCGCCGCTACACTGCGGCAGTTGGTCAACGACAGCCGCCTGGCGCGGGGTGCCGGCCAAGCCGGTCACCGGCCAGGGCTGGTCAGCGACCGCTGTGGCAATCAACGGAAGGAAGCCCCGGCGATGGGGATCATGCATATCGCGGCTACCACGGGCAAGTCGGCGACCTCGTTCACGCCCATCCTCGTGATCGTGGTGCTGTTCGGCCTCTTCTACTTCCTGATCATCAGACCGCAGCGCAACAGGCAGCGCCGGTCGACCCAGATGCAGCGTGAGGTCAGGCCCGGCCAGCGGGTCCGGACCACCGCGGGCATCTACGGCACCATCACGTCCGTCGGGGACACCGATGTTGAGATCGAGATTGCGCCCGGCGTCGAGATCCGCATCCTGCGCCGCGCCGTCATGGACATCCTTTCCGACGACAGCCCCGAAGATGCCGCGCCGGGGCCGGGGCCGGACTTCGGGGACAAGCCAGCGGACGACTGGGACTCAACGGACAAGAATCCGTAGCGCCCGCACTGGCCCTATCGATCAAAGGACAGCCGAGAAGTGCCTCCCCCAAGCAGTCCCAGATCCAGGCCGGGGCGCGCCCTCGCGGCGCTACTCGCGCTGATCGTCATCATGCTGGTGTCGATCGTCGGCAAGGACGCGTTCCATCCCGGCAGCTGGCACCGCGACTTCCACGTGCAGCTCGGCCTCGACCTCTCTAGCGGCACCACCGTGACGCTGAAGGCGGTCACCTCGAATCACGCTCAGCCGTCGTCCGCCAACATGGCGACGGCCATCTCGATCATGGAGGCCCGGGTCAACGGGGCCGGCTTCACCGGTGCGGTGGTCCAGCAGCAGGGCAGCGACATCATCACGGTGGCGGTGCCGGGCAAGGGATCCCAGCAGGTGGTCAAGCTGGTCGGAACCACGGCGCAGCTGCGGTTCCGTGAGGAACTGCTCGCCGCGCCGAACTACAGCACGGCGGCGCCGGTGCCTACGCCGACCCCGTCCGCCTCGCCCAGCACGTCGGCAACGGCCAGCCCGTCGCCCAGCACGTCGGCAACGGCCAGCCCGTCGCCCAGCACGTCGGCAACGGCCAGCCCGTCGGGCGCGGCGCTCGGCCCGGCGGGAGCAGGCTCCGGCGGCCAGAGCCTGACCGCCCGGTCCCGGCGGCTACCCGCCAAGCCCAAGCTGAGTTCATCGGCGTCCGCGACGGGCGCCAGCGCGTCCCCAAGTCCCTCGGCCAGCCCGTCATCATCCGCCTCGCCCAGCCCAACCGCCAGTGCCAGCCCGCCCGGCGCCAGGCTTTCCACTACCGCTGACGGCCAGGGGAACGCCGCGCTGGTCAGCGCGCCGGCGAAGGCGCTGTTCGACAAGCTGAACTGCGCCGACCCCAACTGGCAGAAGAAGATCTACGGCAACGACCCCACCAGGTGGGACAACCCGAACAGCCAGACCGTGGCCTGCGATGCCAACGGCAACAAGGTCGTGCTGGCCAAGTCGACCGTGCTCGGCACGATGGTGACCGGCGCCACCGCGACGCTGAGCACCACCAACGGCAGCTGGCAGGTCAACCTCGCCTTCGACGGCGCGGGGACCAACGCGTTCGGCGCCATTACCAGCTCGATGTTCAGCGCGTATGGCGCCGGGAGCGCCAGCAACCCGGCCGATCAGGTGCTCGACTCGCTGGCGATCGTGCTCGACGGCAAGATCGTCTCGAATCCCCTGATCAACCAGGGCGCGATCCCCGGCGGCCAGGCCCAGATCACCGGCAGTTTCACCCAGCAGCAGGCCACCAGCCTGGCCAATGTGCTGAGCTACGGCCATCTGCCGCTGACCTTCACCAAGCAGTCAGTCGAATCGGTATCCCCGCAGCTCGGCTCGGCTCAGCTCAGGGCGGGCCTGATCGCAGCCGGGGTCGGCCTGATCCTCGTCGTGCTCTACTCCTTCCTCTACTACCGCGGCCTGGGCATCGTGTCGGTCTCCAGCCTCCTCACCGCCGCGCTGCTTTCGTTCCTGGCCGTGGTCATGCTCAGCAAGTACCAGGGCTTCTCGCTCTCGCTGGCCGGCGTGGCCGGCCTGATCGTGGCGATCGGCATCACCGCCGACTCGTTCGTGGTGTTCTTCGAACGGCTCCGCGATGAGGTCAGAGACGGCCGGTCGCTGCGGGCCGCGGTGGAACGCGGCTGGCAGCGGGCCCGGCGCACCATCCTGGTCTCGGACACCGTGTCGTTCCTCGCCGCCTCGCTGCTGTGGTACTTCGCGATCGGCGACGTCAAGGGCTTCGCCTTCACGCTCGGCCTGACCACGGTGATCGACGTCATCGTGGTGTTCCTGTTCACCAAGCCGATGGTCACCCTGCTGGCCAGGACCAGGTTCTTCGGTGACGGGCACCGGCTGTCCGGCCTCGACCCGGCCAGGCTCGGCGCGCGAGCGCCGTGGCGGGGCACCAGGCGGGTCACTGCCAGGCCGGCCGCGGGCGGGGCGGCCAGCGCCACCGCGCGCCCGCAAGCCCGGACCAGCCCGAAGGAGGCGTGATGTCGCGGCTCGGCAACATCGGCGGCCGGCTGTACCGCGGTGAGGTGTCGGTCGAGTTCGTCGCGAGGAAACGTCTCTGGTATTCGATCTCCGGGCTGATCCTGGTGGTCAGCATCGTCGCGCTGTTCGTCCGCGGGCTGGACTACAGCGTCGAGTTCAAGGGCGGCTCGGTTTTCAGGTTCAGCGCGCCCGCGGCGTCAGCCGTCCAGGTCAGCCAGGCCGTGCAGGCGGCGGGCGGCGGCCGCGACGCGATCGTCCAGAAGGTCGGCCTTGGCAGCAGCGCCAGCTGGGAGGTGCAGACCGCGAAGCTGACGTTCGCCGAGCAGACCAAGATCCAGGACGCGATTGCCGGCGACTTCCATCTGTCGTCACCCAATGCCGTCAGCACGAGCTTCGTCGGACCGAGCTGGGGCTCGCAGATCTCGCAGAAGGCACTGAAGGCGCTGATCGCCTTCCTCATCGCCATCGTGATCTACCTGTCGATCGCCTTCGAGTGGAAGATGGCCAGCGCCGCCCTGATTGCCCTGGCGCACGACATCGTGATCACGATCGGCGTCTACGCACTGACTGGCTTCCAGGTGAGCCCGGCGACGGTGATCGGCCTGCTCACCATCCTCGGTTACTCGCTCTACGACACCGTGGTCGTCTTCGACAAGGTCAGGGAGAACACCGCCGGGCTGCTCGGCACGGCCCGGAGCACTTACAGCCAGGCGGCGAATCTGGCCCTGAACCAGACCCTGGTACGGTCCATCAACACCTCGCTGATCGCGCTGCTGCCGGTGGCCGCGATCCTCGTGGTTGGTGTCGGGCTACTCGGGGCAGGCGAGCTCAAGGACCTGGCGCTGGTGCTGTTCGTCGGCATGCTGTCCGGTACCTATTCCTCGATATTCATCGCCACGCCGGCCCTGGCGGACCTGAAAGAGCGTGAGCCGCAGTACCGGGCGCTTGCGAAGCGGGTCGCGCTCCGCGCGGCCGGCGGCCGCGCTGCGCTGCGGGCTAAGGCAAAGGCAGAGAAGACCGCGGCTGGCCGCGGCGGGAGGGTCGAGGCCGCCCCGGCGGCTGACCCGGACAGCGCCGCTGACCCGGCTACGGCCGATGAGGGGGAGCAGGACACCGAGGCAGGCCTGGCGTCACCGCGGCCCGACGAGCGGGTGCCGGCGGGCCGGCCGGCCGCCAGCTCCGCGCCGCGGGGGCCAGGTGCCAGGCCAGGCCCGCGCCAGCAGCCCCGCCGCAGCAGCGCCGCCAAGCGGCGGCCAAGCGGCAAGAAGAAGCGGCGCTAGCTCGTGTGCGTCGGGCAGGAGGCGCTCGCTGGTGCCGGGGTCGCCGACCTGATCTCTTCGATGGTCCGCGATATCCGGGACTATCCCAGGCCCGGCATCGTGTTCAAGGACATCACCCCGCTGCTCGCCGACGGCCCCGCGCTGGCTGTGGTGGTCGGCGCGCTCGCCGCCGGGCACGGCCGGATCGACAAGGTAGCCGGGATCGAGGCACGCGGGTTCATCCTGGCGGCGCCGGTCGCGCTCCGGCTCGAGGCCGGCTTCGTCCCGGTGCGCAAGGAGGGGAAGCTGCCCGCCCCCAGCCGCGCCCAGACCTACCAGCTTGAGTACGGCACCGCCACGCTGGAGGTGCACGAGGATGCCTTCGCGCCTGGCGATCAGGTCCTCATCGTCGACGACGTGCTCGCCACCGGCGGCACCGCCAGCGCGGCCGTGGACCTGATCAGGCGCAGCGGCGCGGAGGTGACCGCGGTGGCGGTGATGCTGGAGCTCGGATTCCTGAGCGGCCGCGCCCGGCTGCCTGGCCTGGAGGTGCGATCACTGCTCGTCGCGTGACGCTTTGCGCGGAGCCGGGCACTTTCCGAATCGGCCCGCCGATAGACTGGGTGCCTTGACGGACGTGAGGAGCGTAAGTGGCCGGTGACGTGGTAACGGCCGGCCCGGCCGGAACCGGGGTCACCCAGGCCGCCGAAGGGCAGCCCGAGCAGCACAAGGACATGCCGGAACTGCCATCGGTGCAGGGCGGGGTGACACCGGAGGGCGCCGTGGCCGGCGCGGGCGAGGATGCGCCGCCCACGGTGGCGCGCCGCCCGGCAATGCCCGGCCCCGCCCAGCCGCGCACGCCGCGCCGCGCCGCCTCGTCGCCCCCGGCTGGTGCGCAGCCATCGAACGGTGCTGTCGGGACCGCGGGCGTCCGGCGCCGGCTGGCCAGGCTCGGGGCACCACGCGGTGGCATCAACCCGGTGCTCGAGCCGCTGATCAAGACCGTCAGGGCGACGCACCCGAAGGCCGACGTGCGGCTCGTTGAGCACGCGTACGAGATTGCCGCGGGGCAGCATTCCGGCCAGCTGCGCAAGAGCGGCGACCCGTACATCACCCATCCGCTCGCGGTTGCCACGATCCTCGCCGAGCTCGGCATGAACACCGAGACGCTCTGCGCCGCGCTGCTGCACGACACCATCGAGGACACCCCGTACACCCTCGCCGAGCTGCATCGTGAGTTCGGTGACGAGATCGCCGAACTGGTCGACGGCGTGACCAAGCTGGACAAGGTCAAGTACGGCGATGCCGCTCAGGCGGAGACGGTGCGCAAGATGGTGGTCGCGATGTCCCGCGACATCAGGGTCCTTGTCATCAAGCTGGCGGACCGGCTGCACAACATGCGGACGCTGCGCTACCTGCCCAGGCCGAAGCAGGAGCAGAAGTCGCGCGAGGTGCTGGAGATCTTCGCGCCGCTCGCGCACCGGCTCGGCATGAACACCGTCAAGTGGGAGCTTGAGGACCTGGCGTTCGCCACGATGTTCCCGAAGCGCTACGACGAGATCGCCCGGCTGGTCTCCGAGCGCGCGCCGCGGCGCGACGTGTTCCTGCAGGAGGTCGTCGAGGACGTATCGGCGGACCTGCGCGAGGCGAAGATCAAGGCACGGGTAACCGGGCGGCCGAAGCACTACTACTCCGTCTACCAGAAGATGATCGCCAGGAATGTCGGCTTCGACGACATCTACGACCTGGTCGGCATCCGCGTCCTGGTCGACTCGCTGCGTGACTGTTACGCGGTGCTCGGCACGGTGCATGCCCGGTGGAATCCGGTCCCCGGGCGGTTCAAGGACTACATCGCGATGCCGAAGTTCAACATGTACCAGTCGCTGCACACGACGGTGATCGGCCCGGAGGGCAACCCGGTCGAGCTGCAGATCCGGACCTGGGGCATGCACCGGCGGGCGGAGTACGGTGTCGCCGCGCACTGGAAGTACAAGGAAGAGACGGTGCTCGGCAACCGTGACTCGGACCTGCCCTGGCTGCGCCAGCTGGTCGACTGGCAGCGGGAGACGGCCGACCCGGCCGAGTTCCTTGAGTCGCTCCGGTTCGACCTGGGCGCGGCCGAGGTCTACGTGTTCACCCCGCGGGGGCAGGTCATCGCGCTGCCGCAGGGCGCCACGCCGGTGGACTTCGCCTACGCGATCCACACCGAGGTGGGCCACCGCACGATCGGGGCCAGGGTCAACGGCCGCCTGGTGGCGCTGGAGAGCGCGCTCAACAACGGCGACACCGTGGAGATCTTCACCTCCAAGGCGCTGGACGCCGGGCCGAGCAGGGACTGGCTTGGCTTCGTCAAGAGCGCCAGGGCGCGGAACAAGATCCGGCACTGGTTCTC
>WNFB01001305.1_pt1 | contig 24533 bp, 17 predicted proteins | sample 5400501 | NCBI WGS metagenome assembly WNFB01 (sample SAMN13153341, study PRJNA577476) | soil metagenome | isolation source: 200 cm saprolite under Douglas fir tree site 2 hole 1 | place: USA:California | collected 2015-04-18 | reverse complement strand
CGATAAAGCAGAGGGGGTTTCGGTCCTGGATCCCGATAAAAACAATAAGGGGGTTTCGGTCCTGGATCCCGATAAAAACAATATCGGTACGGCTGGGCCAGGTCTGTGTCAGGAGGGCGGCGTGTGCTCGAGCCTTGCTAACCGCATACCCGGTATGAATGCCATGTCAGTTATGCATGATTCATGGGCGACATACAATCCATTGCTGAATACTGCCATTGGCACCCCTCTCAGCATCATCCCCGCCATACCCATAACCTACGCGGCGCTATTAAGCGAAACCCCCATCGTGCCGGTAGATTTGGCGGTGCGTCATTCAAGGAGGGATAACAGCTATTGAGGCCAGTGCGTAGGGTGAGCTCCGCCCACCATTGGACGGCGACCGAAGCCGCGTACGGTGGGCGTAGCCCACCCTACAAATACTTGCTTCTAAACATGGCCTCAACATCATCATCGCACCTCAGCCAAGTTGAGGTTCATGGGAAGGCCTGGGTGAGGGACCATCCAAACGCCGCATGAATATTTCCTCATCCTGAGCTTCTTCCGCAGGAAGGAGCAACACTATTTTTCGCCCGCATGCACCGGCGCTCATTTTGTTAGTCTAAGTCGTAGTTGTCATTCCTCGCGCGGGATCGGTTGAGGCTATTGAAAAAATCAAGATTCCTCACCGGCTAACGGTGGTTCGGAATGACAGTAATCAATTTGATCAGAGCTTCCTTAGCTACCCACCTTCAGGTTTCTTCCATAACCGGTATTGGGAACTAGTGTAGTGCGCCCTAAATATCGGTACATATCGACGGTGCGGTCGGCGCTACGGGTAGGGTGGATTAAGCAGCCGCTCCTGCGCATCCATGCGCTCGCGGCATTCGTGCATCCTGCACAGCACAGCGAATCCACCGGGTTGGGGGTCCGTGCCGCCACACGGCCAGGCGTGCGGAACGGACGGTGGATTCGCCGCGTGGCGGCTTAATCCACCCTACTTCACCGGACCGCCAAGGCCAATGATATCTTGCAAAAGATCATCCGTGCCAATCGCCGGTTAAGTTTCAAACAGAATGGCGCACTACACTAGTATTTGGGCGGTATTGCATGGTTTAATGCCGTTTGTTAGCATCCAAAATTGGAATGGCGTTCCGGTCATCTCTGATGGGACCTGCGTATTTTGGCCGTTAGGATCTCTGGGCGGTAATCGGAATCGTAACGCAATGTCTCACGCCCGCGGCAACAGTGACTACAAGGAAATCCCCCGGTTTTAGCCAGCAGGGTGCTGAAAAACTCGTTTTTCATCACCCTGCGGTGCGGTATAGGATGTACCGCCATTTTTCAAACACGCTAAGTGTTTGAAAAATGAAGCAAAGCAAAAACCGCGCTTTTTGCTTTGCGTGTTGAAAAAGGCCACGGATGGACTTTTTCAACAACCTGCTGGTTAAATGGATTGGTTGTTTAAAGTGAATGAGCGGTCTAAGGTTAGGCTGGTGAAGGTCCGCTTTATAACGAAGTGCGGGACGGTCGGTAGGGTTATGGCGGCCGGGCCTGCGCGCTAAACTAAAGTGGTAGGAGTCAATCGATGGCGACACCCAATGCAGGTGCGTTTCCCGAGGCCGGATTGTCGCAAGAGCGCCGATTCGACTTTAAATGGGTGATTATCGGCGTATCGATTGTCATTGTTACCTACCTTGCGCTGATTCCCTTATTTTTCCTGTTATGGCAAAGTTTTTTCACCCCCCGCACCGCGACTAAAGCGGCAGAATTTACCCTCGGCAACTATGTAACCACCTACAGCAGTACCGAAACCGTCCGCCTGTTTTTTAATTCAATCGAGTTTGCCGCCGGCGCCTCTATTTTTGCGTTTCTCGTCGGCACGTTATTGGCCTGGATGAATGAGCGCACGAATACGCCGTTTAAAACGCTGTTCTACGCGCTGTCGATTATTCCGCTGATCATCCCCAGCATTTTATTTACGGTTGCCTGGATTCTGCTTGCCAGCCCCAAGATCGGCATTCTTAATTTAGCTTTGCAGGGGGTTTTTAATACCGATTATGTATTTTTTAACGTTTACTCAATAGCCGGTATGATCTGGGTGGACGGATTGCATTATTCGCCCATGGCGTTTCTAATTATGACCGCGGCGTTTCGCTCGATGGATCCCTCGTTGGAAGAATCGGCCATGATGAGCGGCGCCGGTATTTTCCAGATCGTGTATCGCATCACCCTGAAACTGACCTGGCCGGCGATTTTCGCCACCATGCTGATTTTATTTGTCAGAGCGACTGAATCTTTTGAAGTTCCGGCGTTGCTAGGATTGCCGGTCGGTATTCAGGTGTTCACCTCTGCTATTTATCAGGCGATTCATCATTATCCCAGCCAAGTTGGGCTCGCCTCGACCTACGCGGTGACGTTGTTATTGATTACAACCGTCGGGGTTTATTTGCAGTCGCGGTTGTCGACCAAGGGCAGCAAATATTCCACCATGACGGGCAAGGGTTATCGTCCTCGCCCGATGGATCTCGGCAACTGGCGGTACTTGACGGCGGCGATTTTTATCGTTTATTTCCTGTTCATCGTCGTGCTGCCATTCCTGGTATTGCTGTGGTCCTCGCTGCAGAAATTTTATAGCGTGCCGTCCATGGCGGCGGTAAAAAATATCACGCTGGATGCATATCGATTCATCTGGGATTACCCGACCGTAGGCCGGTCGGTTTGGAATAGCTTGGCGTTATCGTTAGGCACCGCCACCATCATCATGCTGGTAACCGCGGTCATTACCTGGATCGTGGTAAAGACCAAAATTCCCGGCCGTTGGATATTGGATAATCTCGCCTCCCTGCCATTGGTATTTCCGGGATTGGTGTTGGGTCTTGCAATTATGATTTTTTATCTCAACGTGGATGTCGGCATTTACGGCACGATCTGGATTATGTTTGTCGCCTACATCACCCGGTTTATGCCGTACGGCCTGCGCTACAACACGACCTCGATGTTGCAGATCCATAAGGAGCTGGAGGAATCGGCGGCGATGAGCGGCGCCACCTGGGGCACGACGTTTACAAAAATCATTCTACCGTTATTGAAGCCGGGACTGATCGCCGGCTGGATTTACATCGTCATTATATCGATTCGGGAGCTTTCGAGTTCAATTTTGTTGTACAGCCCCGGCACTGAAGTCGTTTCAATCGTAATTTGGGAATTGTGGGAGAACGGCCAATACGTTGAATTAAGCGCGTTAGGCGTGATGATGATCATCGGCCTGTTTTTCCTTGTGATGCTTGCCCAAATGGTGGGTAAAAAGTTCGGTGTGAAAGAGGTTTAGAGTGCCTAACAAAATGAATAGCCGCTACCTCCACAACCTTCCCTCACCCCTTCCGGCTTCGCCCCCCTCGCTTCGTTCTCCCCGGCGGGGCAACACCCAACTGTCATTCCCGCCCCCGATCGCAGTCGAGGGCAGGCTCCAGCGGGAATCCAGTATTGACGCGGGGTATCTGGATTCCCGCTTGCGCGGGAATGACGATCTATTCGAGATGTGTAGATACCCATGCCCTCCGGGAGTAGGGTTGGGGATGAGGGAAAGCATTACTCCCTTTCATTTTGTTAGGTGCTCTTAGAACGAATTCCTATTATTGGAGGTCTTCCGTGTTAAATGTACAGGCTCTATATAAAGAATATCCCAATGAGCACGGCCAAATTGTCAAGGCGGCGCAGAACATAACATTTGAAGTGCCCCTGGGGAAATTATTTACCCTGCTCGGCCCCAGCGGTTGCGGAAAAACCACCACCCTGCGTTCCATTGCCGGATTGGAAAAGCCGGATTCCGGCGAGATATCGGTGAGCGGGCGGATTGTTTATTCATCCGATAAGAAAATTTTTATCGCGCCCAACCGGCGGGGTTTCGGCATGGTATTTCAGTCCTATGCGATTTGGCCGCATATGACCGTATTTGAAAACGCCGCCTTTCCTCTCCGGGTCGGCAACAAGAAATATTCCAGGCAACAGATCCAGGAGAAGGTTATGCGCGTGCTGCATGCAGTGGCGCTCGACGGTTTGGAATCGCGCGAGGCGACTAAATTGAGCGGCGGCCAACAGCAGCGCCTGGCGCTGGCGCGCGCGCTGGTGATGGAACCGCAATTGCTGTTGTTGGATGAACCATTGAGCAATTTGGACGCCAAGTTAAGAGAGCGCATGCGCTTTGAGTTAAAGCGCTTACAAAGAGACCTGGGCATTACTACCGTCTATGTGACCCATGACCAGAGCGAGGCGTTGGCGTTGTCGCATCAGATTGCGGTCATGAACGAAGGACATATCGTGCAAGTCGGCACCGCGCGGGAAATTTACGAACTCCCGCAGAACCAGTTTGTCGCCGATTTTATCGGCAGCACCAACTTTTTGAGCGGGACGGTGGTTGCGGCGCAGAAGGAAGCCAACCATTATAAAGTGCATACCGAGTCCGGCGATCTGGTCGCCTATAGCGTTGACTCGCTGCGTAAGGGAGAGAATGTTGTTATCTCCATTCGCCCGGAAAACATCTATGTCTCGGAACAGCGGCCGGATGCGGTCAATATCTGGCAGGCGACCGTCACTTTAAAAATTTTCCTTGGCGAGTATCTGGATTTTCAATTGAAGGTCGGCGACAGATTGCTGCAAGCGCGGGTGCATCCTTCATTGAAGACCCCGGTGGGTAATAAAGTGTATTTGGGCATGGATCCGGAAAAATGTGTCGCGATTCAGGACGTAAGCCCGTCTCCCGGTACGCCGGTGGTAACGGCCAAAGGCAAGCAAAAAGTTTCACCGCCGGTCAGTAAATCGCTGAAATCGGCAGGTTAGGATGTTCCGGAGATGCAGGGTTGTCGCCGGTCTTTATCGCCGGCAGGCATCATGATCGATCGATTGGTTTAGGTATCGAGTGCAAATAACTAGGGGGAGTGGTGTCTGATAAAAACAAACCAGGGCAAAAACAAAAAGTGGTTCCCGCCAAACGGCGCTGGGCGTCGGATGTCATTGTCGACCTGCTGCATAGCTATGATCTGCCTTATGCGGCGTTGAATCCCGGCGCCAGCTACCGCGGCTTGCATGACTCCATCGTCAATTACGGCCAGAACACGCCTTACATGATGTTATGCCAGCACGAAGAAACCGCGGTGCAAATCGCGCATGGCTATGCCAAGGCGAGCGGCAAACCGATGGTGGCGATTCTGCATAATCTGGTCGGTCTGCTGCATGCCAATCTGGCGATTTACTATGCTTATATCGACCGCGCGCCGGTGTTTATTGTCGGCGCCACCGGCCCGATGCACGAAGCTAAACGGCGTCCATACATCGATTGGACCCATACCGCCAACGTGCAAGGGCAGGCGGTGCGCGACTACACAAAATGGGATTATCAACCGGCGAGTATCGAGGGTGTGCCGGAATCATTTGCCCGTGCTTATAGCGTGATGATGACCGAACCGCAGGGGCCGGTATACCTGTGTTACGACGCCTGGTTGCAAGAGGCGCCGCTTAATCACGACGTCCCATTGCCGCCGGCCGACGCGATGCGGGTGCCGGCGCCGATTGCCGCCGATCCGGAGGCGCTTGCGCGGGCGGCGGACATGTTGATGCAGGCGCAAACGCCGGTGATTGTCGCGGAGTATGTCGGCCGTAACCCGCAAGGGTTCGAGGCGCTGGTGAAACTCGCGGAAACGGTCGCGGCGCCGGTGTATGACATTAACAAACGCTTGAACTTCCCCGGCCGCCATCCGCTGAATATGAGCATGGTGAAGGATATCTTCACCGACGCCGATTTAATTTTATGCCTCGATGTGCGCGATTGGGAACGGCCGACCACCAATCTGGTCAGCATTACGCGCGCGGTAACGAGCCTGGCGCCGGCAGACTGTAAATGGGTCGATATCGGTTTTGGCGACCTGGAGCTTAGCAGTTGGTCGATGGATTATCAGCGCCTGCTGCACGCCCATCTGCGCGTGCTGGCCGATACCACCGGCGCCATCCCGGCGCTGACCCAGTTATGCCGGGACTATCTCGCCGGGCATCCTAATCTTAAGCCCAAACTGGAAAAGCGTTACCACACTATCGAACAACGCCATCAGGCGGTACGGGCAAAATGGGCCGAACAGGCGCGGGAAGACTGGGATGCAAGCCCGATTCCGTTACCGCGGCTCGCGAGCGAAGTGTGGGACGTTATTAAGAATGAGGACTGGGTCCTGACCGCCGGCACCCTGGAAGACTGGGCGCGCAAGCTGTGGGATTTCGATAAGCCTTACCGGCATCCCGGTAAATCGCTCGGCACCGCGACCCAAATCGGTATTTCGCTCGGCGTAGCGCTGGCCCACCGCGGCAGCGGCCGTTTGGTGGTCGACCTGCAACCGGACGGCGACCTGATGTTTGATGCCGGGTCGTTGTGGGTCGCCGCCAAGCATAAGATTCCGATGTTGGTGGTCATGTATAACAATCGCGCCTATTATAATGATTGGGAGCACCAAATCCGGCTGGCGCGACAGCGTGAAACGCCCGTGGAGCGGGCGCATATCGGTATGGATTTAAGCGGCCCCGAGCCGGATTTCGCCGGCCTGGCGCGTTCCCTGGGTTGGTACGCCGAGGGCCCGATCGAGCACGGCAAGGAGGTGGCGCCGGCGCTGCGGCGCGCCATCGAGCGCGTCAAGGCGGGCCAGCCGGCGCTGGTCGACACGATTACCCAAAAGCGCTGATCGTGGGAAGCGGCTTTAGGCGAAGTTGAAAAACGCGAAAGAATCTACGAAGATACCGGTATAATGCAGAGCAGTTTCCGAGCGGCCATAGGAGATTTTAAATGAGTAACTTGACCCGAACTATCACCGGCGCGGTAAGCGCCGAATCGGCGATAAGCAGCCCGTCAACCGGCGTTGAGTCCCATTACCACAGCAAAAAAGACCGTGTATTTGTCCGCGCCATTGCCGGTAAATATAACTTGCAAACCGAGTTAGAGCGCCTGCGCGCGGTGCCGCGGGTACGCAAGGGCAACCAACTCAAATTCGTCGATGGCCCGCAAGCTTTTAGCAAGCATTACATTGAGCCGAAAGACGGCATTACCCAGACCTTCCATATCCATTTGGAAGAATATGCCCCCGGCGCCAAGTCGCAAAAGCACGGTCATGTCAATGAAGCCGCGTTTTACTTTTTGGACGGCAAGGGTTATGAGATCCACGATGGAATACGCTACGACTGGGAAGCGGGTGACGTCGCCATCGTCCACAATAATTGCGTACACCAGCATTTCAATGCGGATAAATATAAACCCGCGCGGGCATTGGTAATAAAAACCAAGCCGATGTTTATGTTCATGAACATGCTATTTCAAAAGCTGGTTGAACCGCGGCCGACCGAGCCCACGCCGGAGGGGCAAGGGTTCCAGCCGCGCGAAGAGGGAGATAGCTGAACGCGCGCGTAGGAAACTGAAGGCTTTCCCGTACTTTAAAGAGCGCCTGACAAAATAAACATAGCCACGAACCCCTCTCCCTCACCCGGCCCTTCGGATCGCCTTCTCCCGGTGGGAGAGGGAAAGTCGCTGCGGCCTCCGGCTGCAGTATTCGTAGGGTGGGTTAGCCCATCAGGGCGTAACCCACCGGACGCGGCGGATGGTGGGTTACGCGCCCCACAGGGATGTGGAAGTGTCGCGGAAGGGCTGCTCCAGCGCATCCATGCGCACGCAGCATTCGTCCTTCCCTGGACAGCACAGGATGTCGGGAGCGACCGGCTGCGCCGCTAACCCACCCTACAAATACTGACTTCTCCCGGATGGAGAAGGGAGTTGGAACCCATCTCCCTTCGGAAGTGGAAGGGTGAGGGAGGTTATGGAGGCAGTGGCTATTCATTTTTTTAGGCGCTCTAAGTAAGAGTGCTCAAGTCCGCGCAGCGCGGCGTTTGCAAACAAGTACGGCCGTGCGCTCATGCGCGCTGCGGTATTTTTTATCTTAAATAACCGAAGGCAATAAAAATTACTCAATCCGCTGACCGTATAGCTTGGCGCCTTTACTGATAGGAGAAGATCGATCAATGAAAGTCAAGAGCAAAAACAAAACCAAAAGCAAAACCAAGGGAAAGAGTATTGAACAAGAGCTGAGACAAAAGGTGGCCACGGCAGGCAAAATTCTCTATCACCTCAAATTAACTGAATACATGGGGCACGTCAGCGCCCGGGTGCCGGGTACGGATCGTATCATTATTAAACCGCGTCATTCCGAGACCGTACACGGCATGGGTGAAGTGGGCCCGGAAAAATTGGTGGTCATCGATTTAGACGGCAATCTGGTAGAGGGCAACGATGACGGTGACGGCCCGCCGTCCGAGAGATTTATCCATACCGAAATTTACCGCGCTCGCCCGGACGTGGGCGGCGTGGTGCACACGCATCAAATGCTGGCGACGGTTTTTGGTATAGTGGAACGTAAAATTCTCCCTATCCTCCATGTCGAGGCCCCGCTATTAATAAACGGCGTGCCCACTTATCCGTCGCCGGACCTGATTACCGACCCTGAACGCGGCAAGGCGGTGGCTAAGGTGATCGGCAAGGCGGAGGTCTGCCACCTGCAGGGGCACGGTATCGCGACCGCCTCGGCGACGGTCGAGGAGGCGACTCTCGCCGCCATCCATCTCGATCGACTTGCGGAGGCCAACTATATCGCGGCGCAATTAGGCGGGACGCCGAAGGTCATCAGTCACGAGCAGATCGAGCAGATGGTCGCCGCCGGTAAATTTGTCGGATATAAAGTGCGCTGGGCCTATTACGCCAGCCTGGTGAGTTGAGGGAAAGCTTTTGCCGCTTGCGCGCCGGGGGCTCCGGGCCGCCGTCTCATTGAATTACATAAGCCATAGCCGAGAACGCCGCGCTTCTCAGCCGGGACGAAAGCCCTTGAGATGGTCCAATAGTGCTTCACAACGGGAACTATAGGATGTCCTTGCTTGTCAAGCACTTACTAATGGCCTATAGTGATTAACACAAGCGCACATGTCCGCCAGGAGGAAAATGCAGTTCAACGAAAAGAAAGCAGCGCAAGTTGCGGCTTTCTTCTTATTTCGCGCTGACGGACGGCTAGAGATACTAAAGCTAATGAAGCTCATGTATCTAGCCGAACGTAATTCTTTTGCCAAATATGGCGAGCCGATGATAGGCGATCAGTTATTCTCAATGGAGAATGGGCCTGTTCTATCGCGCACGTTGGATCACATGAACCACTTTGTCGATTCAACAGAGGGTGGGTGGAATACATGGGTTAGGGATAGAAAAGACTACATGCTCGCCCTAAACAAAGCAGTAAAGGATCCGAAGCAAGATCTCCCACAATTAAGCGATGCCGATTTGGCAATTCTTGAGTCGGTATGGCAGCAGTATGGTCACCTGAAACCATTTGATCTCGCTGACCTTACGCACAAAATATGTCCAGAATGGGAAGACCCTAAAGGCTCCGTCCTTCTCATTCCGTATGGTCGATTACTACGCTTTGTTGGGTACGATCCAGATGTGGCAGAAGAACTAGAACAACGAATTGCCTCCCAACAAGATATAGATTCTGTTTTCTCCAAAGAAATCTCGTAAATTGTGCCCTGGGTTTGTGAGGCAGGCGGTACATTGCTTATGCCATCCGGCCCCCAAGGCGATCACCTATTTGTAATTCTCAATAAACCGGCAGATTTCGGCGGGTATCCTCCCCGTAGTTGTGTGCTAGTCAATCTGTGCACGGTTCGTCGTGGGCCATACGACACCACTCGTGTAATTCAGCCTGGCGCCCACCCATTCGTCAAACGTCTAACTTATGTTGGTTATCGGCATACCCGGATGGAGCAAGAGTCCCATCTGACAAAATTAGTACAAGCAAGAATCTTTATTCCTCATCAACGGTAAGCGAGGAACTGCGGAAAAGTATTATTTCCGGTCTATATGAGTCTGACCAAACGCCGCGTTTTATTAAACAGCTAGAGATAGACAAAGTAAAAAGTTAACGGCGTTTCTTCCGCTTAAGGCCTCACTGTAATTGGTGGGGCGTTTTTATTTGTAACATTCAAACTGACCCACTACCAGAAATCTTTGTATCCAGCACCCTATGCAATCAGCGCGGCCTTGCGCACACTTTCAATTAACGAGGTGCGCATCAGAAACTGCTTGTGCAGCGCCGGATCGGCGGCGGTGCGGCGCAGTTGGTCGAAGTTGGCTTGGCGCACCGCCGGGTCGCGTTCTTCCAGCCGCTTCTTGTTGCTGATGGTCTGCTGCTGCACGTGCTCGATATTGAGCGCGCGCCGGCGCCGCTGGTAGCGGTCGAGCAGCGCCTCGTCCGCCTGTCCGCTGGCGACGAGGTGCAGCGTCTCGGCAAGTTCCAGCGCGTCATGGATGCCGCAATTAAGTCCGAGCCCGCCGATCGGGTTGTTGACGTGCGCCGCGTCACCCGCGAGAAAAACACGGCCTTTACGAAAACTCGCGGCGACACGCTGGTGCACCTTGTACAGATTGCGGTGGATCACCTGGTAAGGCTCAGTCGTGGGAAAGATTCCCTGTAGTCGCGCGTTAACGGCGGCGTCGCTCAGCGCCTGCTCATCGGTTTCGTCCGGCCGCGTCGGAAACACCGCGCGCCAGCGGCCCTTGCCGTCGTCGCCGGCCACCTTGAACAGGTTCACCCACTCTTCCGGATCGGCCATATAGCTGCGATAGCAGCAACCCATCCTGTGCGCGAAGTCCATCGGCGTCGTGAGGACAATAAACCGCTCGGGAAAGGTATAGCCGTCAAACTGAATGCCGAGCGCCTTACGGATGGTGCTGCGGCCGCCGTCCGCGCCGATGAGATAATCCGCCCGGAGTTGTTCTATACCGTCGGGCGCTTCGATCGTTACCGTCACCGTGCCGGCGTCCTGGTCCACGGCAGTGGCCCGGGTATGAAACCGCACCTCGGCGCCGGGGTATTGGCGCAGCCGGGCGATGCCCATGTTGGCGAGCTTGTGCTGCTCGGTTTGCACGACAAACGGAAATTTCGTCTCATCCCGCAAGATGTCGTGATCGAATTCGGTAACCTTAACGCGGGTGGGCCGGTCCCAGAACTGGAAGTAACGCGCGACCAGACCCTCGGCAATGAACTGATCGATCAGGCCGAGCCGGTCGATGATCTCAAGCGTGGCCGGATGCGTGGTGGCGGCGCGCGCGCCTTCGTAGACGCTGGGCTCAGCCTCTAGCAGCGTCACGCTAAAATCTCTCTGCGCGCACGCCAGCGCCGCCACGACTCCGACCGGCCCCGCGCCGACGACAATGACGCTGGGCGACTTCATGTCAGTGACCGCTTTGGCTGAAGTCCTGCGGGATGCGGCATTCCGCCACGCGCACATTTTTTATCGGCGCGGGGGTGTTGCGGCTGCGCCCGACGAAACGCGGCACGCCGTCGGTGACCACCGCCGCGACCGCCGCGATATCGCCGTTGCGCAACGCATCGAGCGCGGTGTTTTTCGAGCCGCCGACACAGGCGTCCAGCACCACGACGTCGGCGTCGCAGCCGGCCTTCAGCAAACCGCTATTCAGTCCATATACGCGCGCATTGTTGCCGGTCGCCGCGGCGATCGCCCACTCGACCGGCAGGTCGGACAGGCTAGCCAGGTGGGTGATGGTATACATCATGCCGAGCGGCATGATGCCGCTGCCGGTCGGCGTGTCGGTCGCGATCAACAGGCGGTCGAACTGATCCGCCTTGCGCACCAGGTCGGCGATGAGCAGCAAGGTTCTGAGGTTGCCGGCGGTGCATACCTGCAGCGCGATCCGGCTGTCGTTGACCACGCGCGGAAAGTCTTCATCCGGCATGGCCACCGGCCCGCCGTTCACGTGGAAAGACACGTCAGGCTGCATGGCGATCAAGTGCTCGGCCCAAATGCCGGACGAGCCGGGAATGGAGGATCCGCCGGTATGCACGGTGGTGATCATGCCGTGCTTTTTCGCCCAGGCGACCATGGGGACGTAATCGAACGGGGTCTGCACCGCGCCGAATCCGGCCTTGGCGAGCCACACCCCTTTGTCCGCCACTTCCTTGAAGTCTTTCTCGGTAAGGCCCGGCTCCAGGATGATGGAGCCCGCATGCACGCGCATGCCGCCCGGGCGGAAATGCTCGAAGCACTTGAACGCCGCTAGCGCGAGCGCCTTCACCCCTTCCGGGTCCTTGGGCCTGCCCGGCACATGCACTTCCGAGGCGCCGATGGCGGTGGTGGTGCCGCCGTGCACATAGCTCTCGAGGAAGCCGACCGTCTTTTGCCGCGGCGTATAGTCGCCGAACGTATTGTGAACCTGGGAATCGATGAGCCCTGGGATCGCGGTTGCGCCGCCCGCGTCGATGACCACGTCACAGCTGCGGACGGCGTCCGCCGGCACCGTTCCGACTTCCACAATCTTTCCGTCCGCCATCAGGATCGAGTCGCCCTGCGCGAGCGGGTGCCGCCAGTCGCCGGTGACGATGGTTGCAAGGTTTACGATTGCGGTTTTCATACCGGGCTCCTTACCTGATCAGACCAGTCCGTCCTGGCCTTTGCGATCCTCGAACTTAAGCCCGCCCACGCGCGCGTTCAGCCGCCCGCGGTTGGCGACACACAAGATGACCGCAATCTCGTCCGGCAACGGTGCGTCATGCACGGTGATGGTCATGCCGTCGTAATGCGAGCGAACGTAAAGCGCATCTTTGCAGGCGAGCGGCACGTCTATGGTCATGCCGGGACCGCCGCGTTTGGTGAATGAGGAAATCCACGCCTTGCCGCCGCCCAACGCGTCGCGCAATGGCTGCGCGAAAACCGTGGTCAGCAGCGCATTGGCATGTTCTTGTTCGCCACCGATGCCCACGATTCCGGCCTTGCCATAGCTTTGCGCCTGATAGGGCGCCAGCGTCTGCGCCGCCTGCCTGGAAAGCTCCTGCCCCAGTTTTGCGCTTGCCGCGATCAGCGGAGTCAAATCTTCCACATAGCGCCCGGCATACGGATTCTCCACAATCGCGACCGCCGCGACCTTGCGCAGAGGCAGCTCGGATTCTTTTCCCGATTCACTGTGTTCCACGAACGTGTAAAACCGCCGGACCTTGAGCTGCATTACCTCTCCTTCCAGGTTGCGCGTGCGCGCCGACTTTCGACTGTCATCACGGTTGACTCGCCCTAAGGCGGCACTGTAGGATTGTCCGACAATTATGTCAACTCCCCTAACCACAGGAGCGATCGCCATGCAAGGCAACGCGGTGCTGTTTTCCGAAATGACCCCCGGCGCTTCGTGGGAGCGTGAATTCAACGATTGGTATGACCATGAACATATCCCATTACGCATGGGCGTACCCGGTTTTGTGAGCGCGCAGCGCTATTGCATCGCGGGCAACCGCGACTATCTGGCGGTGTATGAAATGAACTCGCCGGCGGTCTTGAAGACGCCGCCGTACGAGGCCGTCAAGAACAGCCCGAGCGAGCAGACGCAGCGCATGCTGAGCCGGGTTACCGGATTTACGCGCTACATCGGCGAACAAACCGGCGACCAGAGGCGGCTAACGCCCGGTTCGGATCCGCTGGACGCGCCTTGCCTGTACGCGGTTTTTTTCCAGGTTCCGGTGGAACGCCAGGTCGAGTTCAACGCGTGGTACGAACAGGACCACGTCCCATTGCTGCTGGAATGCCCGGAATGGTTGCTGGTGCGCCGCTTCCGGATCGTCGCCGGCCACCCGGAAGCATGGACCCATCTCGCGCTGCACTATTTGGCTGACCCGCGCGCGCTCAAGTCCGCCGAGCGTGAACATGCGCGCGCGACCCCGTGGCGCGCGCGATTGGCGCAAGAGAGTTGGTTCAATGGGAAGTATCTGGTATTCGCAAAATCCGGACCGCGCTTCACGCCGCGGCCGACTGAACGCAACGCCTTAAATGATGTCGCCTAATCCGGTACGGCGGTATCCAACATGACGCAACGTTCAGAAACAGGACCAGCCAAAATGGACCTCAAAGTTTCACCGCGAACGGTTCTGGTGCAGACGGTCGACAAGCTGCGGGACGCTATTCTAAACGGCCATTTCCAACCCGGGGACCGGCTGGTCGAGCAGGATCTCTGCCAGGAAATGGGCGTCAGCCGCGGTTCGCTGCGGGAGGCGCTGCGTCGCCTCGAGGCGGAGAAGTTGATCACCATGGCGCCTAATCGGGGACCTTCGGTGTCCGTGATCGGCTGGGCGGAAGCCGAGCAGATCTATTACGTCCGCGCGCTACTCGAGGGCGAAGCCGCCGCGGAGTTTGCCGCGCGCGCGACCGCCGCCGAAGTCAAGCGGATGCGCGCGGCGCTCGAGGACTTCGCTGCCGCGGTCGCGGAGGACGATACGCTGGGGCGTTTAAAATCCACCGCCCGGTTCTATGAAGTCATGCTCGCGGGCTGCGGCAACCGAATCATTCGCGAGATGCTGGAAGGCCTGGTCGCGCGCATCAACTTCCTGCGGGCGCACTCGATGTCCAGGCCGGGCCGCGCCAAACACAGCGGAGCGGAAATGCGCCGTATTCTTGCCGCCATCGGCAAGCGGGATCCCGCGGCCGCGCGCGCGGCCGCGGTCGAGCATGTGCGGGCGGCTTGCGCGGCGGCGCGCGCGGTGTTTGAATCGAAGCAGGCGGGAAGCGAGCGAATACCCTTGCCGCGCCGCTATGCTTGACTAGCGGAGATTTTGTAAGATTGCGTTATTATCATAAGAAGCAAATAGGGCGATGCCGCATCGGCGGCCGAGCGATAAAAGATTACCTCACCGGATTCAGGCTTTATTCCAGGGTTGGCGACCAAACGACAGGAGCTAGACCATGACCCAGCGAATCTGGGAAAGCTTTTTGACCGAACGCGACCGGAAGGTGTTTGCGGCCGCGGGCTATGGCGCACGGCAGGGCTTCGGCAAGCGCCCGGCGCTGCTGGTAGTAGACGTCAATTACTTCTTTTGCGGGGACCGCCCCGAGCCGATCCTCGCGTCAATCAAGCGCTGGCGGAACTCGTGCGGCGAGGACGCCTGGGTTGCAATCAAGATTGTGAAGCAACTGATCGACAGCGCGCGAGGACAGGGTGTGCCCGTGATCTATACGACCGGAGCGTCGCGCCCCGATCAATGGAACCGCGGTAGCTGGGCCTGGAAGAACAGCCGGAGCGTGGAAGATGTGAACACGCCCGCGAATCTCGCCGGCGCGACCATCGTGCCGGACATCGAACCCGGGCCACACGACATCGTCATCGCGAAAGAGAAACCGAGCGCCTTTTTCGGCACGCCGTTGTTGAGTTATCTCGTGCTGCTGGGCTGCGACAGCGTGATCGTCACCGGCACCACCACCAGCGGTTGCGTGCGGGCGACGGTGCTCGATGCGTTCTCCAACAACTTCCGCGTCACCATCGTCGAGGACGGCTGCTTCGATAGATCGCAGGCGTCGCACGCGATCAACCTGTGCGACATGAACGCGAAGTACGCCGATGTGCTGCCCAGTACCGAGGTGCTTGCGTACCTCCAGGCCTACCCGGCCGGTCAGTTCCAACTGCCTGCGGGCGCCGGCCGGGCGCAGTTAGAATAACAGGAGAGTACTCCAGGATCGGCGAGCGTAGTGCCAGGCGACGCCGAAACACGTGGCAATGAGTACGCCCATAACGCGGATATCCGCTAATGACGACTGACCACAGTAAATGACGAAAATGCAAGTGGCCGGCAAAGTGCGGCTGGGATTGTTCGGCATTATGCTCGCCGTGGCGGCATTGCTCGCCGGCGCCGCCAACGCCCAGACGGTCTGGAGGCATGGCACCATCTCCGCAAAAGGCGATTCCGGGTTCCTGTTCATGGCGGCACAGCGTGGCTTCGCTGAAAAGCTGGGCATCAAGCTCGAAATTATGCAGTTCAAGAGCGATCCGACCATGCTCAAGGCGATGCTCGCCGGCGAACTCGATAGCTACGAGGGCAATCCGAGTTCGCCCATGGCCGCGGTCTCGCGCGGCGGCGACATCAAGATCATCGGCTGCCATTGGCCGGTGCTCACTTACGCCATGTTCGTGAAAAAGGACGGCCCGATCAAGACGATCGCCGACTTGAAGGGCAAAAGAATCGCCACCTCCGGTCCCGGGGCGCTGCCCGATATCTTCAGCCGCGGCGTGCTCAAGAACGCCGGCCTCAAGCCCGCCGACGCGCAACTCGTGAACGCCGGGAATGACGCCGACCGGGTCGGCGCACTCGCGGTCGGCATCGTCGACGTGGCGCCAAGCTCGAGCGAGTTCACCCCCGATCTGGAGAAACGCGGACTGCGCATGCTGGTACATGCGCAGGCAGCGACCCCCAACTTCATCCGGTTCTGCATGTACACGACCGGCAAAGTGCTGGCCACGAAGCGCGATGCGGCGGTGCGTTTCCTCGCCGCCGAAATGCGCGGGCTCGACTACGCATTGAAGAACAAAGATGCGATGGTCGCGTTGTCGCGCGAGATCACCTGGGCCGCGGCCGACGATCCCAAGCCGGGGTACATCTACGACGAAGTGATCCGCTATAAATCGGTCACGCCGGACTTCGGTATCCCGCTCGAAAAGCTAACGTATATGCGCGATCTGCTCGCCGAGGTTGGATTTCTCGACAAACCGCTCGACCCCAAGGCGATGCTAGACGGAAGCCTGCGAGATGAGGCGGTACGTCTCGCCGCGGCGCAGCGCTAACTATGTCAGACGTTGTCCTGCGTGAGGTGACGAAGCAGTTCACCATCCAGGTGGACGGCCGCAGCGAGGTGGTCGCAGCGCTGGCGGGCGTCTCCTTTAGCGTGAAGTCCGGCGAGGTGGTCGCGCTCACGGGCCTGAGCGGCTGCGGCAAGACCACCGCGCTGCGCGTCATTATGGGGCTGGAGCGCGCGACCTCCGGAGAGGTCCTGGTCGGCGGCCGCCGCGTCACCGGCTGTGGCTATGACCGCGGCATGGTGTTCCAGCACGCGGAGCTTCTGCCCTGGCAGTCCGCGCTCGGAAACGTGCAGTTCGGGCTCGAGATGAAAGGTGTCCGCGGCGATGAACTCGCGGCGCGTGCCGCGAGCTACCTCGAGTTGGTGGGCCTGAAAGATTCGATGAACCGGCGACCGCATCAGCTCTCCGGCGGCATGAAACAGCGCGTCGGCATTGCGCGGGCGTTGGCGATCGACCCGGTGGTGCTGCTGATGGATGAGCCGTTCAGCGCGCTCGACGCGCAAACGCGCGAGTCGCTGCAGGTCGAAGTGCTTGCGATCCACCAGAAGACGGGAAAATCCATCATCTTCGTCACGCACGATCTCGATGAGGCGGTGCTGCTCGCCGATCGCGTGGTGCTGATGTCCCGCGGCCGCGTGCAGGAAATCATCGACGTGCCGCTGCCGCGTCCGCGCGCCGATATCGTCTCGATCCGTGCGAGCGAGGCCTTTGCCCGCACGCGCTTTCGCCTGTGGAAATCGCTGCATGATGCCGGCGCGGCGGTCGCAGCCTGCTAATTTTTTTTAAGGAAAACGAGAACCCAATGACAGACGATCTGCGCTACCCTGACCGACCCGCAATACCGGCAATGCAGCTCGCGCCCGCATCCGGCAAACCACGCCTGCGCGCCGCGGTGGTGACGTTTATCTCGCTGCTGGTGTTTGCCATGGTATGGGAGTTCGTCGGCCGCGGCGTGAATCCGCTGCTCGGGTCCTACCCGAGCGCTATCGCGATGGCGTTTGTGCAGATGATGCGCAGCGGTGAACTGGCAAGCGCGTTGGGCGCGAGCCTGCAACCACTGGCAGCCGGGTACACCCTTGCCGCGCTGGCGGGCGTGCCGGCCGGCTTGGTGCTCGGCCGCTATCCGGTCATGGCTGCCGCCTTCGGCGTCTATGTCACCGCCGGCTACGCCATGCCGCTGGTCGCGCTGGCGCCACTGTTCATGATCTGGTTCGGTCTCGGCTTTACGGTGAAGATGGTCATCATTTTCGTGCTGTCGTTCTTCCCGATTTGCATTAACACTTGGGAAGGCGTGCGTGCCGTGCCGAAGTCGCTGATCGAGGTCGGCGCCTCGTTCGTTGCGCCGCCCTCGGCGGTCATGTGGAGAATCGTGTTGCCGGCGACGCTGCCTTACATCATCGCCGGCTTGAAGCTGGCGGTGGGAAAGGCGGTAATCGCGATGGTAGTGGCGGAGTTCTTTACTTCCGTCTCCGGCCTCGGCGGAATCATCCTCAACGCGGCGAACAAGTTCGACACCGCGGCGATGTTCGTGCCGATCATCCTCATCATGGCGCTGGCGGTGGGGCTCACGGCGCTGGTCACCTGGATCGAACGCAAAATCGCGCCTTGGCAAACGGAGATCTCCGGGCGCGATGGCGTCTGACGCGACTCCCCCATCCGGACAAATCTGGGCACTGGAGCGTGTCAGTTCGATGCACCTAATGCAACGAGGCTGTTTGCCCATCGGCTAGGTTACTGCTGCGGCGCCCTAGCCATTTCTGACTAACCGATTATAATCCCCGGTTAAGGAGAGGCGCCCACTAGCGAGCGCATCATCGTTAATAACAACCAGTCAAGAACATGCCTTTCAAACACTACCTGACATCCGTTTCTAGTGCTCTCAAAGCGGGTAATGCGACCGAACATACTTACCGCCCCGCTCTCAAGACATTGATTGAATCACTTGCTACCGGCGTCACTGCGACGAACGAGCCTAAACGGGTAGCTTGTGGCGCGCCCGATTTTATTGTTACCAAAGGCCCTATCCCTATCGGCTACGTCGAAGCAAAAGACGTAGGCAAGTCGCTCGATGAGATTGAGGAGGATGAGCAGCTCAAGCGCTATCGAGCAAGCTTGCACAACCTTATCTTGACTGACTACCTCGAATTTCGTTATTTCCGTAACGGCGAGCCGGTTACGAGCGCGCGAATCGCCCACGTCCAAAAGAACGGCGTGATCAAATCTGATCCGGAGGGAATCGCGCAAACCGCACAACTCTTTTCCGGGTTCTTTCAGGCGGAAGTCGAGGCTGTCGGCACGCCTCGCGAACTTGCGCAAAAAATGGCAGCGATGGCACGCATGATTCGAGAGCTGATCGCAAAAGCTTTTACTGCAGAAGCCCCAAGCGGCGACCTGCACTCGCAGTATGAGGGCTTCAAGCAAGTGCTTATCGCCGACCTCACGCCGCCGCAGTTTGCTGGCATGTATGCGCAAACAATCTGCTACGGCTTATTCGCGGCACGCTGCAACCATATCGGCTCCGGATTCACGCGAGAAGTGGCCGCCCGCGAGTTGCCTAAGACCAACCCATTTCTGCGCAAGGTGTTTCAGCAGATCGCGGGTATCGAGCTTGACGATCGCATTGCCTGGGCAGTCGATGATCTGGCGCTTCTGCTTGCGCGTGCTGACATGAATTCAATTCTGGAAAATTTCGGGAAGCACACTCAGCAGGAAGATCCCGTGGTTCACTTCTACGAAACTTTTCTTACGGCTTACGACCCCAAATTACGCGAAATGCGCGGCGTCTACTATACACCCGAGCCGGTCGTAAGCTACATCGTGCGTTCGGTTGACGCCATTCTCAAGAGCGATTTCGGTCTAAAGGACGGGTTCGCGGACGCAAGCAAAGTTAAGGTGAAGTTCGGAACGGGTAAAAAGCAGATCAAAGGCGGCAAGGAGGTCGAGATTAGGGCTGAGCGCGAAGTCCATCGCGTGCAAATACTCGATCCGGCTACTGGCACCGGCACATTTTTGTACTTCGTGATCAATCAGATAAGACAGCACTTTACGGGTAACGCTGGCATGTGGCCTGGATACGTGGCCGAACATCTACTGCCGAGGCTCTATGGATTCGAACTTCTCATGGCGCCTTATGCGGTCGCACATATGAAGCTCGATCTGCAACTGAAGGGAAGCGGTTACGACTTCGCTTCCGAGGAGCGGTTGCGTGTTTACCTAACCAACACGCTCGACGAACCGCACGAGCTTGTCGGTCTCCCGCTATTCGCAAAGATGATTGCTGAAGAAGCAGTAAGTGCAGGCGAAGTAAAGAAAGACGCGCCGATTATGGTGGTGCTCGGTAATCCGCCGTATTCGGGACACTCAGCTAATACCGGCGACTGGATTCGTAATCTGCTACGTGGCCACGACATCATGACAGCGCAGAAGACCGGCAATTACTTCGAAGTTAACGGTCAATCACTCGGCGAGCGTAATCCAAAATGGCTGAACGATGATTACGTCAAGTTCATCCGCTTTGCTCAATGGCGCATCGAGCAGACCGGTTACGGCATCCTTGCCTTTATCACCAACCATGGCTACCTCGACAACGCAACGTTTCGTGGTATGCGTGAATCATTAATGCAGACATTCGATGGCATTTATGTGATTGACCTGCATGGTAACAGCAAGAAAAAGGAAGTTGCGCCAGACGGTAGCAAGGATGAAAACGTTTTTGATATTCAGCAAGGGGTCGCAATTGGCCTTTTCGTTAAGTCGCCTAAAAAAGGGGGGGCGGTCGCAGTGCGTCATGTGGAGCTTTGGGGGTTGCGTGATAAAAAATACTCGTGGCTCTTGGAACATGACTTACATTCAACAGAGTGGAAGAACCTCACTCCGCAGGGTCCTACTTATTTGTTCGTGTCAAAAGACACCGAACTACAGGACGAGTACGGACAGGGTTGGAGAATCACTGATGCAATGCCGCTAAACAGCTTGGGGATCGCTACCGCTAGAGATGACTTCACGATAAGGTTCGAGGAAAATCGAATCTGGGAAGTTATTGGAGATTTTGCTCAGCTTGACCCAGAAATTGCGAGAGAAAAATACTCCCTAGGAAAGGATGTGAGAGACTGGAAAGTAAGTCTAGCTCAAAAAGATGTAATTCGATCAGGGCCAGACCGTAGGCATTTGACCCGCATTATCTATCGCCCCTTTGATTATAGATTCACATACTACACCGGGCACAGCCGAGGGTTCCATTGCATGCCTCGAAACGAGGTTATGCGGCATGTGGTCCATAAGGCAAATATGTGCTTGGCTACAACTAGGCAAGTTGAGATTGGACGTGGCTGGGAACACGCATTCTGCTGCAGAGACTTGATGCAGCTTCATACGGTTTCAATTAAGGAAGTCAACTATCTGTTCCCACTGTATCTCTACCCCACCGAAAAAGCTGATCTCTTTGATAATACCGAATCTTCAGGCTCGCCAAGTGGGCGCAGACCAAATCTTGCACCCGAGTTCGTTGACAGCTTTTCTAAGAAACTCAAACTCCGGTTTGTTTCCGACGGTCTCGGCGATCTTAAAAGCACATTTGGGCCAGAAGATGTATTTAATTACGCCTACGCGGTGCTTTATTCACCGACTTATCGCGTGCGCTACGCGCAATTCCTAAAGATTGATTTTCCTCGGTTGCCACTCACCTCTGACACCAAGCTCTTTTCAACCTTGTGCGCGAATGGTAGACGGCTGGTTGCCCTGCACTTGATGGAGGAATTTGGTAAGGAAATTTCGCGTTTTCCAATCGCGGGAAGTAACGAAGTAGTGAAAGTGGATTTCGTTACCGATTCTGACCGGCTAACCGGCCAGAATTCACCAGGTTCACCGGACATCGGGCGGATCTATATCAATGCTGAGCAATACTTCGAAGGCGTACCGACACAGGTATGGAGTTTCCACATAGGCGGTTATCAGGTATGCCAAAAGTGGCTTAAGGACCACAAAGGGCGTCTTTTGACCTTCGACGAACTGGTTCATTACCAGCGTGTGATCTCCGCGATTAACGAAACGATTCGGCTCCAGACAGAGATTGATGCGGCGATTCCCTCATGGCCGATCAAGTGAAATGAAATCTAGAGTGACCTTTCCAAATGAGATTATTTATACCGTGAAGAAATTAAAGGGGACGTTTCCCTTTGAAGGAGCGGATAAAGGGAAGCGCCCCCGTTTATCTTCGTGGCCAAGTAATCCGAGCCGTTAGGAGATTAGTTTCAGGAGCTAACTGAATGGCAAAAATTTACGGCGGCAGATGGAAGCTAATTGATCGCCCTCGACTTGGAGGTGGTGGTCAGAGCGAGGTCTTCCGAGTTATCGATGATACTGGCGAACGGTCGGGTGAGTTCGCGCTAAAACGAGTCACCAACCCGGCGCGGCACGAGAGATTCCGACAGGAAGTCGAGGCTATAAAGAGCCTTGATCACCCAAATGTCATCAAGCTCGTGGACCATTCGATGCTGGACGCCACTGACGTGAACCCCGACAAGCAATACCTTGTAATGCCAATCGCTGAGGGAGGGGACTTGACCAAAAGTGGGCGCCTTGGCTTGTATAAGGGCTCAATTGAGAGCACTCTTCAGGTGGCCAAACAAATCGCTTCGGCACTTGCCGCCGCCCATTTCGCAGGGATCATCCACCGTGACATCAAGCCGGCGAATATCCTTTTCACCGGAGATGGACACGAGGTGTGGCTTACGGATTTCGGGATTTGCCTGATCACAAAGATAGAACGGGCAACCGAAACAGGAGAGGTCGTAGGCCCGCAGAGTTTCATGGCGCCCGAGCTCGAGTCGGGCGGCCAGCTCAATGTGACACCCTCTGCCGACATCTACTCCCTTGGCAAGGTCATCTACTTCATGGTGACCGGAGGAAGGGTACTTCCCCGCGAACGCCTACATGAAGAGGCATACAGCCAGATATTCAACAAGGGAGAGCGATACCACCTGCTCGACCTCCTTCTCTCAAAGATGATCTGCCCACCGCAATCTCGTTTGCAAGACATGCGTGAGGTGGAGCAGGAGATTCAGAAGATCGTTGATTGGGAGCAGACTGCGCGTCAGCTTCCACTCAGTCCGACGGGGCTGGCCGCAATCGAGCGTCTCCAGAAGCGGGCTGTAGAAAACCGTATTGTTTCCGAAGAGAACGCTGCAGCGCGTGCCGTTGAGTCCCGTACCCTAGCGACAGTCATAGAGAGCCTGCTCGGTTGGCTGAGAGACGAGCTCGGAAAGGTGGCCGCTACTATCCGTACCGGCACCTTGATCTCTGAAGTTCGCGACACAACTATCCTGCGAAACGAAGAGTTTAGAGTCATCATGGGTCCACGTTCTGGTTACATCGGCGTGGGCGGCGTGGAATTGACGCTCAAGGATGAAAGCGACGCCCTAGGTAGGGTACATCTACTCCAGTTATTCCTTTGCGAAGAGCGCAATGCGACCTTCACAGTAAGTATGGGCGCAGCCGGCCATCCCAACGCAAAGTCTCAGCCAGCCCGGGATATGCAATTGAGTTTCATTTCCTTCTACCGCCAGTTGATAGAGAACCAATCTCAAAGTAGGTTTTCGTTGGATGGCTACATAACGCGTAAGGGTTACGTTGGACAACCTGGTGGTCGAGTAAATTTCCCGATCGACGGTGGGCCTCGTATGCAACCTCTGAGATGGTCGCATGTCTCAGGTACATTCGATTCTCAGACTTCGCAGCACTTCCTGTTCAAGGCGTCCGAGTGGCCTGCGGTGACAGACCGTATCAGAGAGGCGCTATCAGAAGCGATAGAGGTGTTCGTCAAATTTGTCGACTCCGGAGCAAATCAAGTTGGTCCCTGATATCATGGATGCCCGGCGGCCGGACATAAAGCCGGTGCCGCGCGGGGTAAGGCTATGCTGCTCTTGGTAGGGGTGAAGTAGGGCGGCGTTAGCGCTCTTTAGTTAGTAGCGACCAGATAGTGTTCAGATTTTTTGCACATCTCATCGATCAATAACTTAAGCTTATCTACCGAAACTTGTCCTGAAAAATCGCTCTCATGCAATGAACTAAATTTAAGTTCCGGTCCATGCAAGACGTGTTGATTAATTACATAGTCGAAAGTCGCTACGACATTAAGAATCGATTTAGCCTCGGCCTCCGTAACCTGACCCGGATGCGATATGCAGTTACGATTGTCCCGATTAGCGATGGAGACGTATAGCCCGTTTTTTCGCTGTTCCTCCAAATTCTCTTTGAGTATATTTTCGATCTCTGAAATAAAGCTGTTACTTGATAACTTTGTCTCTACCAGGTCGGAGATATCTTTATCAATATTGGCAAAAAACTCATCAATACTTATAGCTGCCTCGGCTTCTTTTTTTACCTCTCCTAAGGCAGTTATGATGGGAGCTATCCGCGCCATCACTTTTCCGAGAATTTGTTTGCGCTTATGCAAATAGACACCCCTTATAAAATTATCGGCAGAGAATAGATTCATCAAATAACCAGCGCTGAGGAATAGCTTTCCAAGCTCTTCGAGCGCTGATATTGCAAGGCTCTGGCCAGCTCCATAGAGAGCTTTTTCGTTAATCAATGTCTTCGCAGCCTCGTACAAATTATGAAAATTTATTATTGTATGTAGAGTGAACTCAAGAACGTTGTCCCTATTCAGGCGATTTGCGATCTCATTAATATCACGGGCTCGGGTCATTCGCTGCGCGCCATGGAGAGCGAAGCGAAGGCGCGTAGTACGAGGTAGGCGCGTGGCGACGGGCGAAGCAGGAGCCACATCGCGCCGTAGAGCCATTGTGGGCGAGCCGGTGTATGGCTCGACCGCAGGGCGGCCGAGGGCGGTGCAGGCGGA
>WNFB01000915.1_pt1 | contig 24586 bp, 23 predicted proteins | sample 5400501 | NCBI WGS metagenome assembly WNFB01 (sample SAMN13153341, study PRJNA577476) | soil metagenome | isolation source: 200 cm saprolite under Douglas fir tree site 2 hole 1 | place: USA:California | collected 2015-04-18 | reverse complement strand
TATGGATATCCTCTACAAGTTGTTCGTGGAAGACCAGGTGGTGCTGCTCAAGACCAATCCCGTCAATGCCTACCTGGGCCCCCTCACGGAAGAGGGCTTCCGCGCATTGATCGAACCCGGTTTTTTACGTGTGGTATACGGCGGAGCCGCGGAAGGGGCCTACCTCTGCAACCATTCTGGCATCGACGAGATTCACATCACCGGCTCAGACAAGACCTTCGAAGCCATTGTCTTCGGCACAGGGGCCGGGGGTGCCGCACGTAAAGCGGAACGTAAACCTGTATTGAGCAAGCGCGTCACAGGAGAGTTGGGCAATGTGAGCCCGGTCATCGTGGTGCCAGGCCCCTGGAGTGCCAGTGACCTTGCCTACCAGGCTGAACACATCGTATCGATGCTCACCAACAATGCGGGCTTCAACTGTAATGCCACGCGCGTCACCATCCAGCATAAAGAGTGGGCACTGAAAGATCAACTCCTGCAACAGATGCGCAAGATATTCGCACAGGTTCCTCCACGCGACGCCTATTATCCGGGGGCGCGCGAGCGTCAACACTCTTTTGTCGCGTCCCATCCAGAGGCCGAACAATTTGGTACCCCTACGGACAGGCAACTTCCCTGGACATTGATCGCAGGTGTTGATCCGGCAAACGAAGACGACATGTGCTTTACCACGGAGCCTTTCTGCGGTCTCTTTGCCGAGACAGAGCTGGAGGCAGGGAGCGTACCAGAGTATGTCGACCGCGCCGTGGAATTCGCCAATCAACGCATCTGGGGCACACTCAGTTTTACCATCCTCGTTCATCCTGCCTCCCTCAAAGATCCCGCGATAGCCGATGCGGTGGAGCGGGCCATCGCCAATCTTCACTACGGCTCGATCGGCGTCAATTATTGGGGCGGAACAGGCTACGCTCTGTCGGCAACCACCTGGGGTGCTTTCCCCGGTCACGACATCGACGACATCCAGTCCGGCACCGGCGTCGTACACAATACTTTGATGTTCTCCCGCCCACAAAAATCTGTGCTGCGGGCACCATTCCGCAGCGTACCCACTCCCCCGTGGTTCGTCACCCACGGCAAAACGGCTCTCAAGGTCTTTCCGAAGATTGCCGCTCTTGAGGCTTCGCCTTCTCCCTGGAAGGTTCCTGCTATATTCTGGTCTGCATTGATGGGTTAGTAGACATAGGTAATATGGATTATCCCGAAATTTGCAAGGGAAAAGCGGTAGTGCAGGCGAAAAATGTCATTTTTCGCCTGCACTACCGCTTTTCCCTTGCAAATTTCGGGATGCAACACAAACAATTGATCGGAACCATCTGGTGAGCTAATCGTTGGGTAATCCCAAAAGACCAGCTACAGAGATATCTTCATCAAAAGCTCCCCAGTGGATGCCAACGCCGCGGCCGATCAATTCCCATTGCTGGCGTTGCTTATCAGTCGCATTGTACAACCGTGGAAACAAACTAAGGGAAGCACTGATTTCACGCCCATCGGAAAGACGTACATGTATGCGCACTGCGTCAAAATATACGCTCGTTGCCTGTACCATCTTATTGCGTAAAGTGCTCATTTACTCCTTAAATCCATAAGTCCGCATCTATAGGGATCAATCCCAGCAACTACGCCGACTCAGCAAACTCGTAGAGGGGTACTGTACGTACTGGCGGTGCAGTCGTCTGCCGCAGGGCTTCCAATCGCTCGACCGTCTCCGGCGTAAAGAGCACGTCGCCACAAACATCACATACCTCGGCTGGGATATGCTCGACCACGATGATGCGGTCGCCCTGGCGCACAGCTCGCACGACCTCGCGTTGTTCGTACTCGCCCGGGCAATCCGCTATGCTACATCTCATTTGGGGCTCCTCTCTGTTGGGCCTATCCACTTGGGTGGGGTAGGCACATACGCGGTAATGATAACCAATAGGGATAGTGACGTCGTGCAGACCACATGCAGAGGACGGCCCTGTGCAGTCGGCCCGGAGAGTAGGCAGCAAGCCCCACGCCGGTGATCCGGGTAGTTCTCGATGATCTGACCGGCGGCAATGGACTCCTGCACCTCGGCCAGAGTAATCGCTTCTTCCTCCATCTCCTCGCGAGCATGGTCAGTGATGCGTATAGCTCGTGCGGCAGACTGAGCCTTTATCCCCGCCAGTATCACTTCCATGCCCATCCAAACAATTCCTCCCGTTGTTTACTATCCTGTTATCTTCTCATTCTACCATAGCCAATGATGAAAGGTAAGTTATTACCAATCACGAGCGAGTGACGCCCCATGTCACCGGGAATCAGCCTCTCGTGGCGGACGCAAGGGCCGCCACTACGATACTTCGCCTTCAAGGGCTGATGCTTTCATTGTATCGTAGTGGCGGCCCTTGCGTCCGCCATGTTAATTCACAGGCTCAACCCTCTTTATGCACTTGTCCCAGGCCACGGTGCGAAGGCATTATCGACTCCGCGCAGTGCTGGACGCAGGTGCGGGTAGTGGCGCAGCAGGACAGTAGACATCGAATTGTCTTTGATCCAATCCATGCCGGCCTGTGTATAGACCTCTGGCGTGAAGTCATTGGTCAAGAAGCGGTCGCTGTTCAGCCGGCGCGATGCCATCACGATGAAGATGCGGAAGGCGGTCTCGCTGAAGGCGAAGCCTTGCGGTCGTTTCTCAGCGAACATGCCGACGACCAGGTCGACACTATCTATATCGTTGTTGTACACGCGCCGCAGCTTCTCTGCCAGGGCCGGGTCACCAGCCAGGTCCTCGAAACTGCTGGCCGGAGGAAGGTGCAGCAGTTTGCGGAACTCGTTATAGCGCGGCAAGCCTAGCTCCCTCGTCCGCAAAATATCCGTTGCCGCCAGGTCCATGAAGTACCCATCAGGCCGCTCGAATTGTTGCAGGAAGCGTGGGAAGTTATTCAGGATAATGGCTCCTGGATAGGAGGTACCGAACGAGTAGAAGGCGTCGGTCAACGAGATTTGCTGTAAAACCTCCTCTGAATGCGGTCCGGCAATTTCGCGGAAGGTGCGATCCAGGATAGGCTGATGGTCAGCCGCCGAGCGGAAGCGGTATTCATCTCGAATAAGCGGGTGCATGCGATACACGATAGTGAACTCTTCGGTCAAGCAGTAGGGTACGCCAAAGTGATCGGTCTCAGAACCCGGAATGCCGCTGATGACCTCGCTGGAACTCAGACGACCGAATACGCGGTTGAGCAGTTCCATCTGGATGCCCCACCAGTTGGCTTTCAGAGCATACTGTGATGTGGGATGGCTGATAATGGCTGGCGTCCATTCGACAGTATGAATCTTTGCGATCAGGGCCGCATTGACGAGCCGCGCACGCTCAAAGATTTCGTCGTCAGACCAGTTTGGATACTCGGCAACCAGGCGGTCGCAGATGGAATTGTGTTCCAGTGTGAACAGCGTCATCATCATCTCCAAACCCAGCCACCAGCCGGGCATCAGGGCCGGATTGAGATTGGGGTCGGATGGCAGTTGCAATTTGCCATCGCTGCCAATGATCAGTTTGCCATTTTGTCCAGAGCGCCTTAAAGCCTCCTGCGCTTTGCTGCTTCCATAAATCTGAGAGGCATCCCACCAGTGTGTCTCGGTATTGATATAGGTCGGCGGCAAGTTGCCAGAGTTGGCCGGGCGTGTCGGGTCAGCTGGTACGCGTAAGATCTTCATGGGATGTTCAGGCCAGGGATCATCATCGCGCAGTGCAATCTGCCAGGGATTCTCCTTTGGACTCTTGCCATGGCTGAACCAGTCGCGCACCATGAATTGAACCCAGGCCGCCGCCAGCATGTTGATCGTTGTCGCAGGCTGAAACTTCTCACGAGTCAGCAGTTCAAGGCTCACAGTACGCGGGCTGGGAGTGAGGATGGCAGGCTCAGGTTCGGGAAAGGTGTACTCGATGGGTATGTTGCGGCCAAAGCGCGAACCAGCCATACCCATAGCCGCGTTGTTCAGATCGTTATGAGTGCCGTCCGCAGTACGCGCTGTCAGATAACTGGCCTGCATCGGTTCAATAGCAGGTTGATTGATAGCAGGCTCGTGTGTTGTATCATACAGATTTTTTTGCCGCAGGATGTTGCGCAGCCCGATCAGGATGAGCAATCCCAGCGGAGTAGGTACTTTATCCCATCCGTAGGTATGATCCAGTGTCTGTGCAAGCTGGTCATAGATAAGCCAGAACGGCGTTTGGCGATAGCCGGGCTGAGTGGTATTTCCCGTCTTCATAGTGCTAACCTGTTCGCCGGTAATACGTTGGCGTATAACCCAGGCTGCTATACCTGCTACGAGTGCAGCAAGTGCCAGAAATATCCACGGTATACGTTTGGTTGATCTCATCTTTTTCACCTTTCGCTCTCAATCTATAATATTGTGATCTCTCATGATAGTCCCAGGCTTGCCAGGTAGCGTATGGCTCTGATGCCCGGCAAAAAAAAGTAAGCACCGCCCAGGACAGATATAAACCTTGGAAGACCCGTCGTTCGCTTCCTCACAGGCTTTGCCTGTACAGTAAACGCGCCTCCGTTAAGGGATTGAGGACCTAAGTTTGGATCAGCATCGTCATAAAGGCCATCAAAATTCGGGTTGTTGACCCAGGTATGTGAAATGAATTCAAACTGCCGGGCGATATTGGCACAGAAGCAAATGAAGTGTAGCCCTCGATCTTGTTCCTCCCCGGCTGGCGCATTGACGCTAAACAGGTCCTCTGGTTTGATCGGTTTCCCATACTCCCGTCCCCGACGAAGGAGGCGGTGTCGCTTGCCCACAGCAATAGATTGCTCGGAACCTGGTGTTGGCTCCAATGAGTCTCGGGGATTTGAGCGTCGAACATGCGCTCCTATGGGACAGTTGTAACCGTAGGGATCGGCCTGGTAGTAGCCAAAGTCATTTGCATTGGCAAGTTTCGGGTCGTCCTGCTCCGGCGCTTTCAGGAGTGGAGCACCACTGGGCCAGCGTCCAATCATCTTTGAAGCCAGCTTAGTACGAGCTGTGGGATTGCTGCTGCCATCTGGATTCTTCGTGGCCCGGTCCAGAAACTGCCAGAATCCCCGGACATCCTGGTGGAGTTGCCGGAAAACAAGATAGCTGCCATTGCGCCCAAGATCCTTGTTACCAGAACCACTTGCATCACCAGGTAGTAGACCCTTTGGATCCGCAGCGGGTTTGATTAGCGGCCTCTCCGTATAGAGACCATATTCGTTTGGATACCCCAGGAGAAATTCGCCCGTTTGTATTGTGTTCATGGCTGTCTCGGATTTAGGTAATCCTGTCATCACGGGCTGCGAGATGCCATCATGGAAGCCAAAATGCTCTACGAATCCAAGATCGAAGGTATCCAACTTCCTTACTTCCGCCAGTCCGTTAGCCGCAAACGTATTCGAGTAAGTATTGTATATACCTGAGAGTTTTTGATCGTCTTTGGCAAAGATCATAAGTACGATGTCAATGGGGCGCGTGGTGGGACCACCCCATATCCAGCGCTCTGGAGCGCTTTCTTCGAAATCGCCCAGGATGCGGCTCCGGTGTGGGGTAACCATACCATCAATGTACTCGTTGGAGAACATGGCCAATATCTCCGGTCCCAGACCCAACTTTGTTAAGCCGGTGGAAGTGAAAGCGATATTAAGGGCATTGTCCTCCGGCCTGGCTTGCCCGTTTGTGATTGCGCCAGCTATCGAGCCTAGCCAGGTCCTGGCGGCGTCAGGGTTACTGATTTCAAGCAAAACGTAACAGGCAGCAGTTAGATCGCCATAGCCGCGTATGATAATTCCCTGGATGTCTTCAAGGTTGAGTGCATCAGCCATTACAAATTCCTTCCTCACAAGAGGCGCAGCCACTCCTCGGCCTCGGATGTAGTCATATCACCAAAAAGCCCTGCTCGTATCTTCGCATTATTCTCAAGATTGAGAGTTGTCAGATTATCGTAAGCTGAGTACCAGACCTGTGTTGGTATCTGATGACTACGATTATAATTCTTGAAACTCTGCTCGTCTCTCGCACCGTCCAAAACCAGCCACCTGGTCCGCGGATAGCCAACCATGTTACCGAACGCTACATTCAATACCCAGGCAACTTTGTCGATGAAATCGTCCATGTAGCTTTCCAGGCTGCCGTCGTAGTAGCTGGTGAAGATCACGCGTCGCTTTTCATTGATGATTATCAAATGGCCGAAGTGGACCGTCTTTAACCCGGCGAGACTTCCTTTATTAAATATGTGACGGGTAGCGTAATTCGCGAGCCAAAAGTTGACTATCGACGTCAGCCGCCAAAACTGCCCAGGCTTGATATAGCCGACGGTGTTGAACTGGTTTTGCACGATAAAGTCCTCACCGTCCGCGAGTTCCTGAAGGTGTGCTGGATCAGGCTTGATATTCGGCACAGAATCGGTTAGCTCATGGAAACGCAGCAGCACCAACCATACGAGTAACGTCACAATGACAAATGGTAATAAGACGAGCAGGAGCAGGGGAATAGCGACCATGTGGAGCGTTTCCTTAAGCCTGAAAAAAAGTCCAGGCTGTGCCGCGGGCTTTCTGGCCCAGCTTAACTTTGGCTCACCGCTGACGAATGTCTGAATTGCTGCCCGGACTTTCAAAGGGTCCTGCTCCGCCCAATCCTGCTTTGAACGGTCCAGGAAGTCTTGAATAGCATTTCGCAACTGTGCTTCCTGGTGGACTTGTTGCACCGTCCGGGCAACCGTATTCACGTAGAACAAATTGGAATTCACCAATTTGGATCGCAGGTATGCCAGCCGCTGCCTGGACGTTATTTTGCTGCCACAAGGGTAGTCCTCACAGTGACAATAGATCTTGTCCAATCCTTCGGCAGCTATATCTACAAGTTCTTTCAGGTTTCGACCTCGTGGAGCATCGCAGTCCATCATGAGCACGAGGCCCGGGGCAATTACTGAGCCGTCCGAACCAGTCGATTCGTCCAGCACCATCAACCGTGCGAAGTGAGTCCTGGAGAGCTTTCCGAAGGGGATGATTTCATTATGCACAGCGTTATCGCTCATACTGTTGAGCAACTGTTTGAGAGCTTCCGTTTCCCCTGATTTGATCCTGGTGATGATCGTCAGTGCTACCTGGTGCGACATGACGTTGCTTCTCCTCAGTAATCCTCTATCCTATTTCAGGCAACTCAACGAGCTGTTTCACGAAGAGTAGCGTGTCCATGCAGACGCGTACTTCCGCAATCTTGCCATTCATGATATGGAAGATGTTTGTCCCCGGTACTGTCACCTGCTTGTGGGTAGAAATGATACCCAGGAACTTGTCCCTGTGAGTGCCGGTCCACGTAAAGCGGACCGTGGCCTTGTCATCTTCGGCAAACAAGTCTTCAATGGTGAATTTGACGTCGGGGAATGCGGCGAAGAACGTGGTGAAAAATAGCCTGACGGCTTCCAGGCCGCTAACACTTCCACCAGGAATGGCGGGATCATGAAAGCTAATACTGGGGCCAAACAACTCATTTATCGCGTCCAGGTTATGGACGTTTGTTAACTTCTCAAAGTAATCCTGGGCGATGGCCCTGCTTTCTTCCGTTGACATGGGGCATCCTCCTTCTTGGAATGCGTCATTCTAGACTCTCTGGTGTGTGAAGGAACTAGCGTGTATTCGCCAGAGCCTATCTAGCGGGAAGCCTTTGTTCATTTCCCGGGGAAATTCTATGAGGTGGTATCCGCTACAGGTTCCTTCACGACTAGAAGTTTACTGAAGTAGTCATTGAGCAATCGATCAGTCGGGTCAAAGCGCCTGCGATGGCTATCGAAGGTAGCGATGCGATCTCCAAAGGCCTTATCGACCTGTGGGCGAGTGAGTAAGTTAGTTTGATTGAACAATGGCACCCCTCCAAGGCTACTACACAGCTCATTGTACGCGGTCAGAAACTCTTCCCAACCCGGGTTCGCCGTAGAAACGGGATCGAAGGTCATGACAGTACCGCGGAAGGAATAGGAGAACAACGAACTGTCGTCCTCTTTTATGCGGTAGCCCACACTGATCATGTTGGAGCGATATCCTGTGGAACGATAGTAATCCTTACAGAATTTGAAGTAGGCACGCAGGTTGTGTATGTAGTCCTCCTCCTGAAATGCCCAGATGCTAAATGTATACCTGCTGTCATCAGCTATTGCAGGGTACCTGATTTGTTGAGCAACTGCGGAGGTGTTGTTACCCCGCACGACCAGGACACAAATGACGAAAATGAGCCGATTATACATGTCAAATAGGAAATCCCTGATCGGAACAATAGGAACATATGAGGTAACAGTATGGGCATATAACGGCGCGAACTTACTCCAGATAAAGTTCCGCAGTTTCCATTGCCAGGAAGTCAGACTCTGTGGGTTTTTCGTGTCATGATACCGCCTGAACTCCACCGCAACTCTATCCAGAAGCGGGTTGAGATACATCATGATCGAGTTTCCCTGAGTCCTGAGTGTTGGAAGTTCCCTGGCAAATTCATCCAGGCTGTAGCTCTTGTGGTAAACGGTCATAGCCTGCACCGGTCGCACCTTGAAGGTCACTTCGTAAACGATGCCGAATAAACCATAGCTCGACCGGGCCATGTGTAACAGTTCCGGCTGATCTTCCGTGATCTCCATCAGTTCTCCTGAAGGCGTCACCATCTTAATTACAGAGGCGTAAGAGCAGACCTGGCCAAATTCGCCAGGCATAGATGCGTCCTTCGTTCCACCGCATGAGGCGCTTCCGATGGTCAGGTTTCCCAGTTCCACATTCACATAAAATTGCAAGTTGTGCCTTAGCAACTCCTGATTGACGTCAATGTAGAGGGCTCCTGCCTCGGCTGTCACAGAATCAGGCCGGATCTCTATGATCCGATTCATTTTGCGCATGTCGACTACGGTACCACCCTCGGCTACTCCACAAGGTGTCGTGGAATGATTGGAACCGACAGCACGAACTGGACTGGGATACTTCTCCTTGTCTTTCAGAATCGCGATGATATCCTCGATACTTTCTGGTTGCACTACAACACGGGGGGATGAAACAATGCTACCGAACCAATTGTGTACTTGAAGTTTGTCCATTTCGTATTTCTCCAATAAATAAACGTATTCGAACGCTTCCAACTGTTTTCGCTTCCGTGACTGTCGATCTTGTCCACACCGGTATTACCCTGGTGATGGATGCTATCCAACGCTTCCTCCTACGCTGATCGCACTACACTAGGATAGACGATGAGTCTCCTACTTTTTAGGGGACGATTTAGTAACCATAGGAGAGAGATGCGCTCATCCATAAAAGAGATTACATGAGAAGCACAAGAAATGCAACAAGCGTGCAATGTTTTTCATGCATACTATTTGTTGTGCGTCATGAGAGGTATCAGCAAGGTCTCGCCCCAGGAAGCAGTATGGGTATCTAGCAGCTTGTCGGAGAGAAATACGTGCTCTGTGTCAGTATAGAGTATACTGTAAGGATGAGTAGAACATTTAAGACCGTAGACGATGAACGAGCACTGGATCTGACAGTCCGCTTAGGCGATTGTTTGCCTCCCCAGCATTTGGCCCGCTTTGTGGTGGACAGCGTGGCTCAGCTTGATCTCTCGGCACTGTATGCCCACTATGGACGACGCGGTGGGGAGCCATATGCCCCGGAAGTATTGTTGGGCTTGCTTTTCTATGGCTATGCTACCGGAGTGTTCAGCACGCGGAAAATTGAGCGTGCCACCTATGAAACAGTTCCCTTTCGCTTCATCGCAGGTAATCTCCATCCTGACCATGATACGCTGGCAAGCTTTCGACGAACCTTCTTGCAAGAACTCCAGGTCCTCTTCTGCCGTGTCATTGCCCTCTGAGAAGTAGTGGAAATTGATCGCGGGCATGTCACGAGGGTCACTTGACGCGCGTGTGACCCTCCCGGCAGTGTTGCGCGTGTGAGCCTTGAGAATTGCCCAGGTAAAGTAGTTTTTGTTGCGCTCCAGGTCCTTGGAATAGCCGGGAAAGTATCCCTGGAAGGAACTGGGTAGACCAAAGATGTAGAGATCAGGATTGGGCCTGTCTTGCTGCGACTTTTTGATGATGCCGATCACCACGCCGTTTGTGGTATACAGCCCCTTGCCCGACTGCCACTCAACGAAGGCAGCATCAGGTGCCTGTCCAGGCAGAGGTGGAGCGAATGTGAGATCTTTCAGTAATGGAAAGTCAGCGTCCATTTCGCTCACCACGCCCACTTCATAGCGATCTTGCAAGTTCTCGCCAACACCAGGCAGGTCAACACGCACCTGGATGCCGAAATGCTCCAACTCTTGATGCGGCCCCACGCCTGAGAGTTTGAGCAGTTGCGGAGTACTGTACGTGCCAGCAGAGAGAATTACTTCTTTTTTGACAAGCACCTGCACTGCCTGCGCCGGGGATATCGCCTGCCCCACCTGGGGGTCCGCCCGGTAGAGATGCGCGCCGTCCAGGTATTCCACGCCGGTAGCTTTGTTTTCATCGTCGAAGAGCACTCTGGTGGCCAGGGCGTTCGTTTTGACGGTGAGGTTATTTGGGAAGCTGGCCTGCACTGCGCGAATATATTCGCGAGTGCCGTTGCGTTTGCCTGCGTTGGTCGCAAGCGGTGTAAACCAGATCCCCTGCAAACCGTTGGACTGCGCACGCCAATCATTGGGATCGAAGAGCCCGTTCAGACTCTCTAAGGATGTGAGAGGTCTGCCCAGGTCTTCGACAAGGGCCTCTTCAACAGCCGAGAAGATGACTTTCAGCAACTCCCCGTCACTGATGACCAGTGTCGGGTCGGCTACATTGGTTGAAAGCCAGCCATCGAAGCCATGTCGACTCGCATTGCCAAAAAAGCTCGCCAGGAATGGGAAAAGCCGTACAAGCTCGGACAGGAATGCATTGCCGCTCAAGTAGCGCGGTCGCTCAATATACTGGCAGCGTTCGAGCCGCTCGAAATATTTCCGCATGTGCTGACTTTTCCATGACGAGTCACCGGTCAGCTGCGCGACCTGCTCCCAGTCACTGTTGTGCGGATAGACGGTAATCAAGGCATTATGAGCGGTGCAACCGCCCAGCGTGCCCGAACGAGGATACAGTACGCCATTGCGCTCCGCAGTGAATTTGGTGTCGAGACGCTGCTGCTCATCGCTGGCATAGTGCCTTACAAAATAATCCCAGCGCAGGTTCTCGTCCTCGCTTGCCAGGGCATGAAAGACGGGCACCTCGTAGTTATAGTCCTCGTAGTCACTGCCAGCCTCGAGCAAGAGCACTTTCTGGCCCGCTTTCGCCAGGTTTCCAGCCAGCGGACCACCGCCGGCACCTGAGCCGACAATCACATAATCGTAGTCGGGCTGAGTGTTTGGCCCTGTGTTCATACTGTTTCTCCCTCGTGAAACCATATGCCACTTTCCCACCGATTTCTCGAACAGTCACTAACGCCTCAGTCCTTGCGGGGCTGTATGAAGATAGCCAGGGCTGTGTTGACCCCTGAGATCGCTGTGAGCATGATGGATGTACGCGAAGGGACTTGCTTCTGGATACCTACAAGTGCAGCCGCGATAGTATCGGAAGCATGGATGGGAACAGCGTAGCGCACAGCATTTGCTCGTATGTCCTCATCTGGCACAAGCAGTTCGATCCCGATGATGATGGTACGCACCCCGAAGAGCCGCAGTGGATAAATAATGGCTCTGTTGGAATGGGGGCCAACCCCTAACTGGCGGGCTATCAACGAGGGCGCGAACAGGGCAGTAACCCCGTAAAACAGCCTGATTCCTGCCAGCAGGTAACGTGCATAGTCACGGTAGTGATCAAGTTTATCAGACATCAACTCCTGCCTTTCAAAACATATAAAACGTATTGATTGCTGCATACAGGTAGAACAGGGAGTCCTCGCAACTCCTACACTGTCCTATCCACATACAGCACACCGCACATAAGTCACCTTACGTGTATGGCCCTAGCCGGGCAAGGAACCGCTCTCTGATGTTGACCGCGCTGTTTTCGTCACGATCCATCATTAAGCCACAGTTCTCGTTGGAACAGCGATACGTCCGTTTCCATAATGGCATGTCCTGCTTGTGCTTACACAGATGACACATCTTGGTGGTATCGCGTTCGCTTATTATATGCAGTTCTTTCCCAAAGCGCAAACACTTGTAGGTCAGCATTTGCACAAAGCCGTAAAGACCCCAATCATTATACACCATGCGGTTGCGGATACGCCGCTTGTTCCGCTCCTTAGGGGTCTCGCCCTCGTGTTGCTTGATGACCATCTGCCTCTGGGAAAGATCGCCGATCACCACAGCTCTTTCAGCCAGTTTGCCAGCGATGAGATGAGAGGCTTTATGCAGACAGTCGCGGTGTTTGGTGCGCTTCTTTTGTGACACGCGCTTGTACACCCTGGAGAGATGGATGTAGCGGCGGGACTTTTTCTTACAGCGGTCGCGCTTGGAGCGTATCTTGTCCAGTTGTTTGTTGTACCAGCGATAGCCCTTGAACCCACCGATGCGGTAGAAGCGTCCCTGGTCGGTGACTCCCACAGCTAGGGTCTTGATGCCCAGGTCGAAGGCCACAGTGCCGTTGTCACGCATCGGGCGCTCTTTGCGTTTGTTGCGCTTCTTGTTGCCCTCTCCTTGATTGGCTTGGTCCTTTTGCTCTGCATCGTCGTAGACGAACGAGCAATAGTAGTTCCCCTGTGCATCTCTGGACACTGCCACTTCACGGAAGTGCTCAGGGGGCGTTTCGGTGAGATGGGCGGTGATGTTGGGATAGCGTTTGGGTCCCCAACTGTGACCACCACCTGTGGGAAGTACGATGGTGTTCCCTTGTACTTCCAGGTACATTGCTGGATAACAGAGGGTGAAGAACTCGTGACGAGGCTTGAAGCGTGGGAACCCTGGTTTCTTTTCCCCTGCTTCCACGCGCTGAAAGAAGGCTTGCATCGCCTTTTCCAGGCGGAAGTACACTTCTGCTAAGAGCTTGCCATAGACAAAGCGTAAGTCAGGGTCATAGGCTTTGCTCTCGCGTAGCGCCTTCTTGGCGACATTGAGGTTCCAGCGTTCTCCGTTGCGTAGCCGTATCACCCACCAATTGTACAGTCCCCGACACTTGTCCTGCATGAATTCCAGGGTAGCAGCGTCCTGCTTGCTCACGTCAATCTTGATCTTCTGACATAGTAACATGGTTGCCCCTTCCTCAAAGACGTTCTGCTTGTCCTCTTATTTTGTACGAGAGGGAAAGATGTGGATATCTCTCCCTCTCGTACCATCGTCCATCCCTCTATACCCCTACAAGGCGATACTGCGATCTGCTTGCATTCCTTTGCCTATGACAGTTCAGACAGTGATACACATCCTCCGGCACATGCCGCTCCATACTTGCCCACGACATGTGCCCGTTGGCCTGAAAGTACTTGATCATCTTCTTGGCCTCTTCAATATCAGGAAAACAGGCATACTGGCCATCGAGACGCAAGCATCCCCCGCGCTTGCCATGCAGCACGCATCTTCCCTGAGTGGTACTGTAGATGGTATAGCCCCGGTAGTGCTCATAGAAGAGGCTGTACAGGGTGTCTTCATCCCCTGTCACCGGGTCCATCTCATGCAGGGTCAAGCGCACCGGCTCGACGGGCTGGACCTCAATAGGCCGGACGGGAACAGGCTTGGGATAGTACTTCGATCTCCGCTTGAGCCGGTGGGGATTACCGCGCTTGCAGGGCTGCATCCTGTCCCTCCTTTCGTGCCTGGAAGAAGGCAGCAGTGCTCTTTTTGTTCACATGGGCTGCGCGTGCCAACCGCTCGATGCTCACCCGCATTCCTTGAGCTTCAAGGTGTTGGCACGCTTCCTCCAGCCGCTCCAGGCGTTCCTGAGCGCGGCTCTCTTTGGAGGAACCGGCGGCACGGTAGACCGCCCTGGGATCGCCCTGTCCCCGCTTGGTGCGTAAGAACTCCATCGCCGTCTGTTTGTTCACCTGCGCCGCTTTGGCCAGGATACGGTAGTTCATGCGTGGTCCCTGGGCGGTCAGTTGGGTGTAGGCGTGTTCCAGTCGCTCGTTGCGTGCTTGCTGTTGCTGCTGCTCACCAGGCTGTCTGCGTCGTCTTGCCTGGATCACCAGCTCGTCGCAGTGAGCGCGGAGAAAGACCTGTGCCCGCTGGATGCCCATCCCTGTCCCCTGGGCGAGGTGCTCTCCAGTGACGCTGATGCCCTGCTCAGACAAGCGGGCCGCGGCCTGTATGAACGCGCTCTCTTGCGCTGGGGTGAGCACAGGCGGTTTGTGCGCAGCAGGGTAGGAAATGCAGGCTTTGCCCTTCCTAGTCACGATAGTCGCTTCTCCTGCGGCCAGGGCCTTGAGCCGCCTGAGCGCGTCTTGCTCAGCAAGTTTAACCTGTCCCCCACTGATGCCCAACGCCTGGGCGATCTCGGCGGGGGTGTGCGCATGTTCATTGTCGTCACCCAGACCATAGCGCAAGCGCAGAACCGCCTGGGCGCGGGGCGAGAGCAAGGCCAGGTAAGCCGCCACCTGGGCACGCAGCGCGGGATTGCGGGACGGTGCCGCCTGGGTGGGCGTGATGGGCGTTGCGAGTGGTTCCTCGTACTCCTCCTCATCCTCAAAGCGCTGCATCAGCTGATCGAGGCTAAGGGGCTGCAGCGCGTAGACCTCGTGCAGAGTGCCTTCGGCGCGGGCGCGAGTGAAGACATGGTCTGGGATGCGAATGAGTTTTTGAGCGCCCATGGCTCGCTTGACGGCTTTTTCCGCGTAGGCGATGAAGTAGGAGCGCAGGTTGCCCCCTGCCTGCACATCATAGTTGTTGCCTGCCCTGACCAGGGCCAGGTTGACCTCGCCGATGATGTCGGGGAGCTTCTGATAGGCCGTGGGGGGACAGGTTTCAATGGCAATGCGCTTGGCCAGGCCAAGATGTGCTTCGATGAGGCGGTTGCGGGCCGGGATGTCCAGCCGTGGCGCGGCTGGTGATGTGGCGGCGATCAGCCTCGATTGTTCCTCGTCGGTCAGAAAGGCAATGTGGCAGAGGTCTGCATAGTAGTACGCAAGGTCATAGGTTGTGTAGTTGGTGATCGTGGTCATGCGTGTTCCCTTCCAGTCTTGCTAAGAACTTGACAGGTTGGGTGCTTCTGTGCCATGAATCTAGGCAGAGGGCACCCGTAGGTTCGTTTTACTGCGGCTACGTGTGTGCTCTCGCTCGCTAGCCTACCGGCTCTAACGGTAGGCTAGTGCTGTATCACCTCCTCGCTTGTACATTAAGCACTTTCCTTAAAACTAGTTTGCTAATTCCGCTAAGTTCATGATATAATCATTATGCCATCTAAACTACAGTCCGTCAAGTGTATTTAGTACCTTTTCCAACAAGGGATACAAATTCTCAGGAACATAAGGTACAATAAGTTTAGCAACTAGACACAATGAATGGACAAAAAAGAGGTAGCACAGTGGCCGAATACTACACAGCTGAAGAAGCAATGAAGATTTTACACCGAACAAAAACAATGTTCTATCAACAAGTAAATAACGGAGAAATACCATATGACATAGACCCTGGCCGAAAAAGAGGGAAAAAGTTCCCAAAATCAGCTATAGATGTCCTTGCAAAAATGGGAACTAGAGAAATGCCACAAGCAGGGAAAGAACGATTGTCACTTACACCTCAAACCATAGCAGAATTATGGAAAGGGATGGAAATCACACGCACCCTCTACGGTCCCGACAATGAAGTCTCATTTGAAACACTTATGCAATGGAGAGCCGTCAACAGCGACATTTACATGAGCCTCAAAGAGGGAAATAACCTCATAGGCGCTATAACCTTCCTTCCCATAGACGAAAGGGCAGCAAAAGCGCTTGTACACGGTCAACTCAAAGAGAAAGACATCCCTGCATATGCAATTAGAAGATGGACAGAAAGCAATCTAAGCGTGTACATACCCACTATCGAAGTTTTACCAAGTGGAAATTTCCACAGAGACAGAGAAAGAGGAACATTCCTCCTACGCCACACAATCAAATGGGCCGTGCTGATGGCAATCCAGCACGACATCAAAAACTGGTACGCTATAGGGGCCACAGAAGATGGAAGAAACATACTGGAGACACTTGGTTTCAGAGCAATAACTACACTCGACAACGACCAAAAAGGTTACATGCTCGAAACCAAAAGAGAGCCAGTACGCCTAATTGGAATGTATCTACGAGAAATTGATAGCGAGAAGACAGCATAACGGAGGTTCTACTCATGGAACATTGTAGCGTCTGTGCTGAAGTAAAAGACACATCAGACCTTCTACCTACCCACATTATCACAAAACAGGAGCAAACAAAAAACATACGTATCTGCAGAACATGCGTCAACTACGTATGTGACACACAAATAGGTGAGTGGTTCCCATTAAAAAGTACAGATGAAATGGTCAGACTTCCCAACAGCTTCTATATGAAGCTCTAGAAGAGTCTAAGGCCTCTCCTTATTCTATGATGCGGGTAAGGATTCTGAAGTACAACATACTTCAGTTTATCACATTGAGAGACTTCTCTTCACTCTTCTAGTCATCTCTGGCTCCAACACAAAGCGAGGGCCAGGTCAGATCCGCATTGCAATGCGGATCTGACCTGGCCCTCGCTTTGTGTTGGAGCCGTCTACCCCTTCACCACAATCACCGGCCTCAACCGCGCCACCAACTTCGCCAGCCCCGCGTTATGCACCACATTCACCACCTGCTGTGCATCCTTGTATGCCTGGGGGGCCTCTTCCGTCAGCAGGTTCTTGCTATGCACGCGGATCGTTATCCCTCGTGCATCAAGCTGGTTCAGCAAATCCTTGCTGCTCAGCGACTTCTTGGCGGCGGTGCGGCTCTGCCTGCGTCCGGCCCCATGGCAACAGGAGCCGAAGCTCTGCTCCATTGAGCCTGGCGCACCCACCAGCACAAACGAGTAACGCCCCATGTCGCCTGGGATGAGCACGGGCTGCCCCACGGCGCGGTACTTTGCAGGCAGTTCCGGGTGGTTGGCAGGAAAAGCGCGAGTCGCCCCCTTGCGATGGACACAAACCCGCTGCACCATGCCATCCACCTCGTACTCCTCCATCTTGGCAATGTTGTGGCAGACATCGTAGACCATCGGCACATCTCTGGCACGCGCCTTGCGCCCAAAGACGCTGGAGAAGGCCTGCCGGACACTGTGCATCAACAACTGACGGTTGGCCCAGGCAAAGTTGGCACCGCAGGCCATCGCCGCAAGGTACGCCTTGCCCTCTGCGGACTGCAAGGGCAGACAGGCCAATTGCCGGTCAACCAGGTGGAAGCCAAAGTCCTGCTGCCTGGACTCGGCCAGCTTGACATAGTCCTCAGCTATCTGGTGCCCAAAACCGCGGCTGCCGCAGTGGATGGTTACAACGATCTGGCCAATCTGGCTTATTCCCAATGCAGTCGCCGCCTCTGTATCGTAGATATGCTCGACTTTCTGCACCTCGCAAAAGTGGTTTCCCGAACCCAGGCTGCCAAGTTGCTTCATGCCGCGCCGTACTGCCGTGTCCGATACAGTATCAGGGTTGGCACCTGCCAGGCAGCCATGCTCCTCGGTGACCTCCAGGTCATCATCAAAGCCGTAGCCCTCCTCGATGGCCCATGCCGAGCCGCGTACCATCACCGAGCGCATCTCACTGATACTCAGATCGCGCATACCCGCCCCACCGACACCCGATGGCAGGTTGCTATACAGTTCGTCGGCAAGCTTATCCACCTTCCCACGAATCTGCTCAACGAGCAGGTCTGTCGCCAGCAAGCGCACGCCACAGTTGATGTCAAAACCAATTCCACCGGGGGATACGACGCCGCTTTCCGCGTGGGTCGCGGCCACACCTCCAACCGGAAAACCGTAGCCCCAGTGAATATCCGGCATGGCCAGCGAATAGCCCACTATGCCTGGCAGCGTTGCCACATTCGCCACCTGTTGCAGCGCATTGTCTTCCTGTATCTGCTCAATCAGTTCATCGTCTGCATAGACCATCCCAGGCACATGCATCTCCGCATTGAAACGCCGTGGAATACGCCAGCGGTTGCTATCTACCCGCTCTAAAGGTACCTTCTCCTTCGTATTGCCCATGGGATTGCCTCCTGGTTCAGTGTCTCTAGTCTGATAACTATCCTGGACTCCTCACTGCCTACAGCAGTTCGTAAACGTTTTTTGATGTGGCAAGGTTTTGCAGCCGACGGCTGCAAAACCTTGCCACATCAAAAGACAAGCCGCAGCAGGCGGCAAGACATCCTGAATAGGTACAAGTGTACTTAAATGTCAAAAATGATACGGGCCTTGTATCCCTCACCGGTTAACTCTACCGATGCTTCGTGCCAGGTGACGGCTTTGATGGCACTGCTCAGATCATGTCGCTGGGCGTCGTAGGGTTCGCCGCAAGCGCGGCCCCGCAATTGTGTCCGCGTCATGGCGTTGATCTCGAATTGGGAAAAGAGGAGGTATTCGATGTCGAACAGCACAATCAGCTCGTTGAGCCAGGCAATCAGTAGCGAGACTTCATCATGGCCTTCAACCGCGATCTCTCGACTGACTTGGATGTTGATCTGCTCCGGAGCCACCATCAAACTTTCCATACCCTGGGCCGCGTGGATGAAAAGTTCTGCTACTGTGCTGCCATAAGCATGCAGGCCAACGTCTGCCGTATGCTCGAATACTTCATAGGGTGCTTGCACTTGTTTGTTACCATCCCAATAACTTCATCTAACTTGTCTATTCTACCACTAAGCGGCTAGAGGGCCACGGGCTTCAGCCCTGTGGGTGAATTGCCGCCCGTAGGCGGTACAAACTGTTGACTTACGCTTTCTAATCCGTTATAAGTTAGAAGTATGAAAACGTTTGAGTATCGCCTTTTCGTCAAGAAGCAACAACATGCCTTGCTCGTGCAATGCTTGCGTGAGTCTCGCTTGCTCTATAACGAGATGCTTGAGATCACGCAAGCACAGTACGAGGAGAAGGGCACATTCCCTAGCAAGTATGATTTGACCAAGGTATTTGCCGGGCGAGGTGGAGAGTATGTACCAGCCACAACCGTACAGATACTGGCTGACCGTCTCTCCAAGGCCCTCGAACGTTTTCTTGCCCGCAAAGAACTTGCTACAAAAGTAGGCTTCCCGCGCTTCAAGCAGGGCAACCAGTGGCACTCTATCCAACTCAGACAGTATGGAAAAGATGTCTATTTGCATGAGGACAAGAAGCATCTCATTGTCCCGAAGAAGTTGGGGAAATCCCTGAAGATCAAGCTGCATCGCCCGCTAGAGGGCAAGCCGAAAACCGTCCATCTTGTCTTGCATGCTGATGGACATTGGTATGCCCTGATCGTATGCGAAACTGAACCACAGAACAAACATCTTCCCAGCATATGCGAGCATCCTGACATCGGCATTGATGTGGGTCTCAAATCCTTCCTGGCTGACTCGGAAGGGAACACGGTAGAGAACCCGCGCTTCTATCGCACGTCTCAGAAAACCTTGAGACGCAAACAACGCCAGCTGTGCCGCCGTAAGAAAGGCAGTCATCGACGCTGTAAGGCTGCTAAGAACGTAGCAAAGACGCACCTGAAGATCAATCGACAACGGCGAGATCACCATTTCAAGACAGCCAAGCCCTATGCCGAAGGCTATCGCCGGATTGTCGTTGAAGACCTGGCTATCTATAATATGGTCAAAAATCACCATCTTGCAAAATCCATCATGGACGCCAGTTGGGGCGCGTTCCTCGATATTCTCAGTGCAAAGGCTGCAAGTGCCGAGCATGAGGTTATCCGAGTGAACCCGCGTTTCACAAGCCAGAAGTGTCACCAATGTGGAGAGATCGTCCAAAAGAGTTTGTCGGTACGAACCCATCTCTGTCCTTTCTGTGGCTGTGTGGCTGACCGTGATGTCAATGCCGCTAAGAATATCTTCATGGCCGGGGCACGGCCATCAGGGACGGACTCCGTTGGGAATCCGGTCGAACTGAGAAGCCCCCGCATTTAGACGAGGGGAGTTGTCACCACGCATTGTTATACTGTTTCTTAAGAACACCTCCATTAAACGGAAATGTAGGAAGGGGAACCATGACGCAAACAGCTTTTTATGTTCATCCAACAGCCGAAGTATCCGAAGAAGCACAGATAGGCGCAGGCACCAAAATTTGGCGGCAGGCACACATTCGCGAACACGCCCACATTGGTGAAACCTGTAACATTGGCAAGGGCGTCTACATTGACGCGCATGTACGGATCGGTTCGTGCGTAAAAATTCAGAACCATGCCTCCATCTTTGAAGGTGTCACCCTCGAAGACGGGGTCTTTGTTGGCCCTCATGTCTGCTTCACCAACGACCTGATACCCCGCGCCATCACGCCTGAAGGCAAGCTGAAAAGCGCAGATGAATGGGAAATCACACCCACGCTGGTACAGTACGGTGCCTCCATCGGGGCCGGTGCGGTCATTCTCTGCGGTATTACCATTGGCAGTTTTGCGCTGATCGGGGCCGGCGCAGTTGTAACGCGAGATGTGCCGCCCCATGCACTGGTATTTGGCAATCCTGCCCGTCAACATGGCTATGTCTGCCGCTGCGCCCGCCGACTCACCAATGTACGAATGCAGGATCACGAACTACTCGGCTGGTGTGAAACCTGTGGCTTGGAATGTCACATATCATAACGAGTACAATGTAAAGCTACTCTATCATTGTTGTTTGTCAGTTAAAAAGGCTCTTACACACTTTTGGTGATAAGCTCCTGAATAAGACAAGAGGAGACTTCGATCTGAGCTTGAATAATGGCAGAAGTCGACAATATAAACTCATCCTTCACTTAAAGTGTGTAAGAACCCGTTTTATATGTCAATCAACAACTACTCGCTTCTCTTGCTCAGTCCAGCTCATACCAACCAGCCGTATGGCATTTTTCTGTATACAAGATAGCTCATTGTGCATTGATTTGCGGCGCTTGGCAAGAGCAAAGTGGTGATAATCTGGTTAAGGATGAGTTATGGTTCGTTCAAAGCAGTCACGAATTGCCTCGCGGATACTTTTATTATTTAACATACAGTTAATACGGGTCTCATCAGTTACTATTTTCTTTACTCGTAATAGAATAAAAAGTACAAGTTACGTTACTGATTTCCCTCATCAACGTATGGATATACAGACAGTTATCGATGTATTAAAATGGGAGACTACGTTCCATGCTGAAGCCCACTTCATTTGACAAGCTGGCCGGCACAGCCCTGGGGAATTATCGCCTGGAAAGGTTCATTGGACAGAGCAAGATAGGACCTACCTTTCTTGCGCGCGCTGATTCTGCAACCACTTATCTCTTGCGCTTCCTGGAAGGGCCTATGTTTGTGTCATCCAGGGACCATGAACTCTATCTGGAACACTTTCAGTACCAGGCCGGTCAGGTCTCCGCCTTGCAACATCCATATATCCTTCCTCTCCTCGACTTCGGAATCTATCGTGGTTTCCCATATCTGGTCTCACCTCACATCCCATTGCGTTCACTTCGTAGCCGCATTGAGAAGAATGGGGTGTTGAACACCTTCACTGTTGGCCGTTACCTGGATCAGATTGCCACTGCGCTAGAATATTCTCATGAGCATGCAGTGCTGCATGGCAGCCTTTCGGTGGACAGTATTTTCATCCGGCTCGATGGACAGCTTGTCGTGGCCGATAGTGGTGTGAGAAGCCTCCTTGGACTGAATGCACAAGATACGGCGAGAAATCTGCTCCTTGAGTGGAGTGAAGCATACGCTCCAGAGCAGCTGCTTGGCAAGCCGGCCAGTCCCATGACCGATGTGTACGCGCTGGGGATGGTAGTCTATCACCTCTTGACGGGCTCGTCGGTGTTTGAAGGCAGCACACCAGATGAAATAGCCCAGCAGCATCTCTATGCCTCAGTACCACCGCCGACCCTGCTGCGCAGCGATTTACCACCAGGCCTGTATAGTATCCTGGTTCGCACGCTGGCGAAGGACCCTGCCCAGCGGTACCACCAACCGGGAGCGTTCGCCAACGCCTATCATAACGCTATAGGTTCCACGAACAGGACTCGCATGCCGTTTGTCATCGCCTCCGAAGTGCCCACAGCGCAGGCTCAGCAGCCCTATGGTGCAGGTGCGTCAACGACAGATATGCCGTTCACTGAACGCGCGAGGAGCAACAACCACCATATTTCTGGGTCAACGAGCCAGTCCTCCATTCCGCACTCGCTGCATGGCTTCTCCGATGATATGCCCTTGAAACTCACCGGCAATCCACGGCAGGCCCTGATGCACCGGTTCGGGCGTAAGCAGAGGCACCGCAACTTGCTGACTGTCGCCCTGGTCGCACTGCTGGTGATTGCCAGCAGCGCGGTTGGGATTACGCTGCTCGCGCAGAAGGGCAGCACCATGTCGAGCGCAGGTGGACAAGTCACGTTTTTTGCGAATCAAAGCGATCCCGCAGGACAGACCAACTCGCTTCACATCACCATCGGGAACCTTGCTGCTCCTCCCGCCGGGAATAATTACGCGGCCTGGATCATCAACGATCAGACCGAGGCGATTCTGGGCTTAGGCAGGCTGACAGAGAACGGTCAAACCTGGTCGCTCATATTTAGCGGATCAAGCAGCAATCTGCTTACCGTCGGCGATAAGCTGGAGATCACTCAGGAACAAGGCGTGGTCACTGCTCCCACAGGCACAGTGATTCTCTCCGGCACCTTTCCTGTCATGGCCTTTCAGCATATCCAGCACCTGCTCGTCAGCTTTCCCGAGACGCCTGGCAAAGTTGGATTGCTGATCGGGCTTTTGCAACAAACGCACCTGCTGGATAGTCAGGCCGCAGTGCTGCAAAGCGTGTCGACCAGCAGGGATCCGGTCACGATTGGATGTGTGACGCAAAGTATGCTCGATATTATCGAGGGGACGCAAGGTGCGCATTACCAACCACTTGCGGGAACGTGTACCGGACGGAATGTGGCCATCAGCGGGGATGGTTATGGCCTGCTGGGCAAAGGCTTCGTGGCAGGCGCGGAAGAACATGCCTCCCTGGCACTCAGCCAGAAAGATGCAACGAGCGTAATGCGCCAGCATGCCACCCCGATGGATATCTCCCTCACGAATGTCACCGGGTGGGTGACGACGATTGAGCAAGATCTCCTGCATCTGCGGTCGCATCCCACCGACCTGTCAGCGCTTCAGGAGATCACGACGCTGGCCGACAACGCCTATCATGGAGTGGATGTAAATGGCGATGGGCAAATCGATCCAGTTGCAGGAGAAGCAGGCGCCTTGACCGCCTACCAACAAGCGCAGTTAATGGCAACTGTAACTCTCGCTCCTAGCGCATAGCTCTCATGAGCCTGCACATCAATTGATAGAGCGAACCATCGCCTCGGTCAGATCGTGCGCAATAGAGATGGTCCTGGGATCAATATGATCCATGGTGTCGGTATGCCAATGCCAGTTGGGCAGATGACCCCGCACATCGAATGCCATGATGCTGATAGCGCGCCGTCCCTGACTGAGCGGAATAATGGCATCAGTAGTCAGGGAATGATAGCCGCGACCGTGAATGCTGCACTCCGGATGGGCCTGGGAAAAGCTATCGGCAGTGGCTGTCAGATCGCGATCTGTACTCAGGGGAATAAGAATGCCCTCGGCAGTCGTATACGTCACGTAACCCGCCCCAACATTATCGATATTGACAAATACCGTGCTATCTTTCGGCAGGTCTTTCCCGTGTCTTTGCATGAAGCGCAGCATCCCCACCGTACCGGCCTCCTCACAGCCGGTGGCGACAATCCATACATCCGTATCAATCGCCAGGGGCTGAACCGCGAACGACTCGGCCACGCCCAGCAGGACGCCAACGCCGGAGGCATTGTCATTGGCACCGTGGGTGATCTGCCCACGTACTTCGCGGTCAAGCAGCAGAAACAAAATCACGGTGACATAGACATCTGCGATCAAGGCCACGAGGCGCAGCCAGAATGAAGCAACAAAAATCGATGTAATGGCCAGGATGGTGATCACAAGCATTGAGAGTATGGCCAGCAGCAGCAGTTGGCGGAACATACCGACGATGCGTGGATGCCACAAGAGGGCCGAGCGGGCAGAATCGATGTGCGCGGTTACAACGATGTGTCGCGATGCTTCTGCAGGGGGAATGATGTGTCCGACGACATTTTGACTCGGTCGCTGGGGCAAAATGCGCGTGAGTGTTTCGATACCACTGCTCTCCAGGCCAAAGGCAACGAGTGCCAACAGGGCCAATACCGCCGGGATGACAGGCGTAATACCCACCACCAGCAGGAAAGCGGCAATCACAAACACGGCAAAATATGTACCATAAGCCCACGAAAATGAGGTGACGGAACGAAAAGATTCAATGGCGACGGTATAGCCCGTGTTACGTAGGCGATCCGCGACATACTCCGCGGCCCAATGTTCAGCCTCACTGGCCGAGCCGCGTGGGCCAATCTCGACCGAGAGCTTATGGACAGCATTCATCATCGTATCCATGCGGGAATATGGAACAGACATGCACATACCTCCTATGGCTGATTTTCGCTATTGCTTACATTGCAGTATAGCAGAGTTGCATTGC
>WNFB01002193.1_pt1 | contig 24592 bp, 39 predicted proteins | sample 5400501 | NCBI WGS metagenome assembly WNFB01 (sample SAMN13153341, study PRJNA577476) | soil metagenome | isolation source: 200 cm saprolite under Douglas fir tree site 2 hole 1 | place: USA:California | collected 2015-04-18 | reverse complement strand
CCCCGTTCAAGCGACTTCTGCATGTGACTAAGCCTCACGGGTACGAGGCTTCTCGTACGCAGGGCTGGGTGTCAACGAGACCACCTGCTTTCGTGTACTTTCGTTGCCGTCGGTGCTCTGTAAGTGCTTGCCTTTACGTTTAACGGTGGCTTCGAGTCTCACTGCGGCTAGTCCGCATTTCCAGTCCGCAGTTGTCGTGTCTTGTAGTTCCTTGCAGGTGATTCTTCAATGCGAACGTCACGTCTCTACGGGCTGCGAGAGCGCCCAATCAGTTTCGCGGTCTAGCTTCCGCCTGCACGGCAAGCCGGGTTACATCACCCACATCGCTCCCGCACAGATGCGCGGAATCGGTCCCTGGATCGAGAGTGGACAATGATGCAGGGTGTCGGGCTTTGCGCGTAGCGAGTGATTTTCTCTCGGCGGCTGCGATTGGTCAGGAAGGTTCATGACGGATGAGGTCTGGTGCGGCCACGGCAAGAGCACCCATCCAAGAGATCGTGAATGTCAGCACAAAATAGTTGCCAATCGGACGGCATCCAATGAAGGTTTCGCGTTGGCAGGGAATCGGAATTCGCCTGGACATCATCCCACCTAGTCCGTAGCGCCGGCTTGAATTCCCTTTGCAAACACACTTCAGCTATTCAGGCGCAATGCTTCGACGACCGCCGCCTGCGCCCTCTTCGTATCACCTTTCTTGTGGTAGGCGATTGCCAACCAAACAAATGCCTCGTCGTAGTGCGGATCAAGCGTCGTCGCCTCGCGCCAGAGGCTAGAGCCATTGTGCGCGCAATTATAGTCCTGCACAGCTGTTGCAGAGGATGATGCGATTCCGGGTGGTTTGTGCACCGCACGGAAGTTGTCCAGAAACTGATTGGATAAGAGCGAAGGCTCAATCCGAAACCCGGTAGTCTTTGATTGAGGACGAAGACGCTGGGAAGGAAGGAGCCTTCGCACATGATGATTATAGGATGTGATTTTCATCCCAGCTGGCAACAAGTTTGTTGGCTGGACACGGAGACGGGAGAAACCGGGGAGCAGAAGCTGGTGCAGGCCTCGGGCGATGCCGAACGGTTCTATCGGCAGCTGCCGGCGCCGGCACTGATCGGGATGGAGGCCACCGGCAACAGTCACTGGCTGGTGGACCTGCTGGCCGAGATCGGCCACGAACTGTGGGTGGGGGATGCGGCGCAGATCCGGGCCAGCTACGTGCGGCAGCAGAAGACCGACCAGCGGGATGCGGCACACATCATGAAGCTGCTGCTGGAAGGGCGGTTTCCGCGCATCTGGATGCCGTCGAGTGCAGTGCGAGACCTGCGGCAACTGCTGTTGCATCGCTACAAGCTGGTGATCATTCGGGCGCGGGTAAAGAACGAACTGCAACACCTTTGCCTGAATAAGGGAGTGCAGCGGAAGCACAAACTGTGGAGTGCAGCCGGACAGCAGTTGCTGCGCGAGCTGCCGCTGAAGCCCTGGGCAGCCCGTCGCCGGGACGACCTGCTCGGACTGATGGCCATGCTCGACCAGCAGATCGAACCGCTGGACCGGGCGGTCAAAGAAGAAGCTCAAGGAGACAAAATGGCGCGACTGCTGCAAACCCAACCGGGCGTGGGTCCGATCACGGCGCTAGCCTTCGTGCTGACCATGGGCGATGTAAGCCGCTTCCCGCGCGGCAAGCAAGTGGCCAGTTACCTGGGTCTGATTCCGCGCGAGCACTCTTCGGGCGGGCGGCAGCGCCTGGGTGCAATTACCAAGCAGGGCAATCGCATGATGCGCATGCTATTGGTCGAAGCCGCACAGATCGCGGTGCGCTACGATCCCCAGTTTCGCAAGGAGTATCTGCATCGCTGTCACCAGAAGCCGAAAGCGGTGGCCAAAGTGGCCGCGGCGCGCAAGTTGGCGGTACGACTCTACTGGATGCTGCGCACACAACGGCCGTATCCAGAGATCGTTCGCATCGAGAGCAGCCCGCGGGTGGCCCTGGTCAGTGAAAACTAGACCGTAGGAACTGATTGGGCGCTCTCGCATCCCGTACAGACGGGATGTTCGCATAGAAGAATCATGGCCGAGTGTTAGGTCGAATCGATGGCTGGTGGAACGAGAGTTCCGCCGCAGAGTGATTCACGGTGAGATTTCCAGAGTCTTGGTCCTCAACCTTTCTGGCGAATCCGCGGTGCTCGTCGCACCGCCCAGGATAAGTGTGCCCTTGACAAAGCCTTCGCTCTTATCGAGGCGTTCTGGGAAGCGTGCAACGTTTTTGGGGGCGCTACCGAGCACCACTCGGCCATAGATTCAATGAGCTCGCCGGAGGGCAATTTTGGGGCAATAAGAGTTCCGCTTCTTTCCTCTGAATACCTTACAAGGACCATTCGCGCCGCGTTATTCCTTTAGATTCAACAAAACGCTGAATTCGAATCCCACTCTCTCCGCCAAGATGTCTCGTTTTTTCAGATACTTACGATGTTTGCCTGCTCAGGTGCTTGCCCCCTGGACCAATACGGCTGACAGAAAAATAAGGGCTTAAGTCACGGGAGAGTGGGAATCACGACCACTCTCTGGCACACAGCTCGCAGTCCGCCCAACCGACACACGCACATCTCAGAAAAACGGGCTGAAACCGTCTGCTCCGGACCGACGACGCAATGGTCGTAGAGGGATATTGACTCTGGAGTGCACTCCAGTGTCTATACTTGTTGTTGTCAGGTCTATCATATGTCTCAAGGCATTCAGATCGGCAGGTTGGCGGAGCGGACTGGACTTAGTATCGACACCATTCGCTTCTATCAGAAGATCGGGTTGGTCAAGCAACCTGCGCGCAGCGAAGGTGGTTTTCGCCTCTTCACTGTTGCGGAGATGAAAGACCTCAGCTTCATTAAGAAAGCTCAGGAGCTCGGTATTTCCCTGACCCAAATCAAGCAGTTGTCCATCCTCAATCAAGAGCACGATCACTCATGTTCTCAGGTGCGAGTGGCCTCTCTACCGGCTTGAGAGCCCAATCCCGATTAGCCCGACTGTAACCAGGGCAAGTGATCCGAGCCGGAGCGCCGACGCACTCTCTCCAAAGAGGCCGATGCCGACGAGCGCGGACCCAGCAGCGCCAATCCCGGTCCAGACGGCGTAGGCGGTGCCAATCGGCATCGTTTCCAGGGCAGCGTACAGGCAGGACACGCTGCCTGCTCCCGCTCCAATGCTGATGTAGAGGGTCCACCACGGGCGGGCCTTGGTGGAAATAGCCCAGACGATCTCCAGCAAACCTCCGAGCAGGAGGTAGTACCAGCCAGACATCCCAGCCATAGAGGCTCCTTTGCTCTTCAATACGCCGGACGTAGTTTACGGGTTCCCCGGGGAATGCTACGCGCGGATTTTGCAGCGAGATGGGGGCTTTATTACACCAACGAGAACGAGCGTCGCAGATCTGCGAACGGCTGGCATTCAACTCTCCGTCCGAAGCGTATCACGGACCGTCCCGGCAGCCCACATCGGAGCTCAACTAAGCGCTTGCGCAATTGCAGTTCCGAGCCCTCCAGTTCCGCAGAGCGCGTGCGCGTTCGCGCTTCAACGAGCTTGGCGCGTGTCAGCGAAACGCCGTTGTCCACGTCGGCCCTGACCCGTTCGGTCTCGATATACACCAATCGCGCAACGGCTTCGTGCTGCTTCTGCAGCAACTGCATCTGCAAATTGATCTTGCTCAAGTCAACATATGCGACCGCGGCGTCCAGCACTGCTTGCCGGCTCTGGTCCGATTGCGCCAGTGTCGAAGCCTGCCATTGCGCGCGGGCCGACTTCACGAACGACCTCTGCGCCGGGTTAAGGAGGAACTGCTGGCTCGTCACGTTGAAAATGGACGGAGCGGCACCCTCTAGCAGGCTGCGGAAAAACGATGATGTGACTGAGAATCTCTTCTGTTTTTGCGATTTTGTGACTCAGAGAAGAGCTTGGACCGCTTCCGCTTGTGGCCAGAGCATCCTTTTTCGGTCCACCGAACACACAGCGACCTTGACTTACGCCGCTTGAATCGCCAGATTCCGCATGCGAACGAGGTTGTAGGCGGCTGCCGCGAAGGTGAAGACCCATCCGACCTTGAAGATTCCACGATGCCGGACCTTCCGCAGCAGCGCGACTGTCTTCAGCCACCCGAAGCACTCTTCAATGCGCTTCCTCTTCCTCTGACTGATGGCATATCCGAAGTGCTGCGTCGTGCGAGCATCGATGGCGCTCCCGCCGGGCCGCTCCAGATTCTGTGCCACGTGCGGCGTGACCTTTAAGTTTCGGCACTCGGCGACGAAATCCGCCGTATCGTACGCCTTGTCGCCTCCCACCGTTACCTGTCTCGTGCCCGGAATGTGCTCCAGCATCACCAGGGCGGCATCGCGTTCGGCGGTTCCGTTGGCCTCGAACACCTCGGTGTTCACGATCAGACCGTTGCGGTTCTCCACCAGAAGATTCCCGTTGTAACTGAGCTTGGCTTCTTTGCCCTTGCCTTTGCGTGCCAACTTCGCGTCCGGGTCCGTCTTCGATTCGTGCGTCTGGTTCGACCGCTTCTCCCCGTGGAAGTCCACCGTCGCATTGCGCGGATCGTCCGGCGGAACCGCGGTCTTCGCCTCCTTTCGCCGAAAACTCTTCAAACTCGCCCACGCTTCCAGCAGCGTTCCATCTACCGTGAAGTGTTCATCCGAGAGCAGATCCCGCTGGCGTGCCTGCTTGAGCACAGCTTGGAAAAAGGCCTCAGCAATGTCCCCATCGAGCAGGCGCTCGCGGTTCTTGGTGAACACGGTCACATCCCAAATGGCGTCGTCCATGTTCAAGCCCACGAACCAGCGGAACAGCAGGTTGTAGTCGAGCTGTTCCATTAGCATCCGTTCGCTGCGCACCGAATACAGCGCTTGCAGCAAAAGTGCTCGCAACAACTTCTCCGGTGCGATCGAGGGCCGTCCAGTTGTGGCGTACAGCTTGTTGAATCGTGGTTGCAGCTCCCTCAATGCCTCATCGGTCATGGCACGCAGCGAACGCAACGGATGGTCCTGCGGAACTCGCCGCTCGGGACTGACATAGCTGGACACATCCAACTGTTGCTCGTCTTTTCCCCGCATGTCTTCTTCTTATCAGTTTGCGTTGTGGAAACAAGAGAGTTTTCTGGTACGCGTCAGCTCCACGCTTAGCGAACCACTATGGGGGTACTCGCCTTCCATGCTATGAATGCAGCCGCACACGCCCAAAGGGAAACGTTCAGAACTGCCAATTCCCAGAAATAGGCATTGGCAAAGCTCTCAGTTGGCTTCAGGACCATGTCGCGCGAGGAATTGCTCGCTCTCACCGGCCACCGGATTACCCGAACAGGAGATCGAACCGATTCCCGATTCCATACCCCTTCTGCCGGACGAGGCCGCCCCGAACGCAGCCGAGGAAACCTCCAACAATGATCTGCGAGTAAAGATCGCGGTCGAGCAGGCGCATGCCAGCGACCTGCGCGCGCAGGGCGAGCACAAATTGCGGTGGCCGTCAGTGGACCTTGTCGGGCAATATGCACTCTTGAGCAGGTTCAACAATTACGACCAGTTTTATAAGAGGTTCGAACGGAATAACGGTACGGTGGGTGCTGTCGTCCGCTTCGGTTTCCTCAACTTTGCCCAGACAGCGCGTGCGAGACAGGCCGACGCCGATGATGCTAAACCGCACCGCCAGGTGGACGCGGTCAAATCGCAAGTCTCGGGCGAAGCGCTGCGGTTGCGAACGATCGTAAAGCAGCTGACCGCTGCGCGTGATACGGCACAACTTGAGTATGTACTGGCGCGCGCCGATACAACAAGATTGGATATGAAAGCCGAGATCGGCAAGACAGCATTGGGCGACCAAATGACCGGTCATATTGCCGAGGACGACAAGTTCGGTGCACTTCTTGACGCGACATTCGAACTCCAGAAGGCGCAATTGCAAATGCTCAACGCGACTGACGACTTGGGTAAATGGGTGCTGGCCCAGGTCGCTGCCCCTGCAGGGCAGACCACGATCAGCGCAACGATGTCGAGAGTTGTTGCTTCAGTGGGAGTGACGGAGATCCGCAGTATAAGGTCCCTCATGATGGCCCCAGCTGTCACGGTGCTGCCCGTTCGCAGGTCGCAGCAGTTTGTCGCAGTCGCTATCCACAGTGACGGCAGCGCAAACGACATGACCTCGGTTGCGAAATGGTCTTCATCCGGTAACTCGATTGCGATCGTATCAACGTCAGGGTTGGTGACGGCGCTAACGTCGGGGCAGGTCACGATTACTGCAACCCTGCCAAGTGTGTCGCAATCGATGCGGATCACGATAACCGAGCCAGAATGAACCCGCCCTCCATTCTGGGGCAGCTTACGCCGCTGATCGTCGAGCAAGAGGGCTGAGTCCGAGAGGGTATGGCTATGACACGCCTATCGCAATTAATCCTAATGCTGGCTCTAAGCTGTTCTTTAGATACAGCGGCCGCGCAGACTATTAACTTGACGGGCAGTTGGACGGGAACTGCTACTCCCAACGGACCCAACTTCCAGCCCACGGGGCCGCAGCCGGTCTCTGCTTCTATCACTCAGACAGCGAACAGCATCACGACAACTTTGGTGTTTGTAGTTGAGGGTGTTCCTCAGATATTTACAGGAACCGGTCAAATTAATGGCACGGGCATCAGTTCCTCAGATAATGATGTGTCCGTTTCCGGCAACATCAGCTCTTCTAACGGATTGTTGCAAATGTCAGGCGCTGGAACAGACAGTACCTCCTCAGACATGGTGCGATTTATAGGAAGCTTCAGCTCTAATGGGCAGCACATGTCCGGCACAGCCACAAGTTCGCAAGGGGATATCGTAACTTGGAGTCTGGCTAATACATCAACAGGTAACCCACTGCCAGCCCTGTTGGATCCGATCGGTCCGCCTTCATTCCTTGACGGCCCGTCGATAAGTAAAGATAAAGTTCTGGCAGCAGGGATCACCGGCGGGCGGATTGTTCAAGGTGTAGCAGCGGACGGCGTACTGGAAATCCTTCCAATCATCCGGCGATTCCCACAACCCATGAACCAGTACCACCGGAGGTCTCAGGATCTTGATCTCTACCTTGAAGTCAACATTATCGACATCGAGGGATCGAATTCGAATGAAAACGCTGCGTTGCTTGCCCGTGCAATCAGCAGGCGGGAAAAAGAGTGGAGGAGAACTCGGGTATGATACACCACTTGTGAACCCTACACCAGTTCTGACGAAATCGGTTGGAGCCCGGTAAATTGCAAACGCCATTGGCCCAGCAGTAGTTGCGACGGCCGAGACCAACAAGGTACTCGGCCCAATAACGCTAAGATCTTCTCCAAAATCTCCCACAACCCCATCGTCATCGGCGGAAGCACTTGGATTGTTCTGATCATTCACCACTGAAATCGCTAGGCGCTCGCTTGGTCTATTGGTTGGAATCCGAAGGACAATCTCGGTTCCGCTCATAAGCCCGGTCGTAACGGATCCAGCCGTCTTTTTTGTGAGAACGGTCGACTACAGTAAGCCGATTAAAGTTACCGCCAGCGCTCCGACATATTCCTCTGATGTATTGGCCCGTGCAAAAGAAAATGAATTAGGATTCGATTTCAACGCTACAAGAGTCTTTGTGCAGATTAAAGGTCAATACCAAATCAACGGATTCATAAATGAGTTTAAACTGGGGCAGAATCCTAGTTCGATTCAAGCCGCGGCGATACAGGCTGATATTGTTTCCCACAGCATGGGTGGAAACGTTGTACGCACCATGGCCCTGAACCCGAGTTTTCTTAGCAGCGATACCTTTGGCAAGGGCCTCGTGCATAAACATATCACGATTGGAACGCCTCATCTTGGAACGCCGGTGGCACGGGAGTTGCTCAATGATGACCAGAACAAATGTGTTCGAGATATCCTGGCAGATAAGGACCGTGACCATATAAGCTTCGAAGCTGTGGCACTTCAGGGCCAGAAAGTCTTAGTTAGTGGTGGAGTTTGGGACCTCAGAGGTGATGGGACGCTGAATGGCAATGTGGACTCCTCTGCTCTCAACATTCTTAAGCAAAACAATGACAGCTTTCCAACAGCTCCCGTTGCTGGAGTTATGGGCCCCACTCAACTAAGCGCTCTAAACTGTACCGCTAGCTGTGTCAACGTCATTGTTTTTGGAGCACGAAACTGCATTCCTGCAGCACTCCGTTGTGCTTGTAGAGGGAACCCCTTGGCGGCTAATTTGACCGTAGCTGGTTGGCCCATGATTGTAAATAAGTTTAACGATGCTAACGATAAATTTAGCGATGCAATTGTTCCCAGGAGCAGCCAATTCAAGGGCCTTTCGGGTATCCAGATAACTGCTGTTCACTCGAGTGGCGCCGTAAACCTGGGGTTTGGTGGGCCTCACGAATACGAACGAGCCAGCCAGTCCGTGAACAATGTAATCGAGCTCCTAAATACGCCGGTGACACGCAGCGTCGTATTCTTGCGGAGATAAATCAGTTTGCTATGATCTATATGACGAATATCATGATTAACTTCAGAAACAGAGGGTTTTCCCTTACAGTGACCATAGGGCCGCTCGTCGCGGCAGCTTTGTTGTTCATATTCATAGGTCTGAGTCCTGCTCAGCAGGTAGTCCCCCCACTGCTCATTACCTCCCCCACCGACGGGACAATTGTAACTCCCGGACAGAGCGTCACGGTCGTGGTTGCGCCCGCTCCGAACATTTCGCCCCTAGGAGTGTTTCTCGTCGGCAGAGAACCCATTGGGTTTATCGACGGAAAGCTAACCCCCCCTTTTACGTTTACGATCACCCTTCCAAGAGATACTGCTCCAGGAAAATACCACATACGAGCCTACGGCACTATTCCACCAGAAGTTCAGGTGAAATCACCATCGATTACCCTTGATGTGGAGAAGTCAGATCCCATTACTCAACTCCGCGTACAACCTACACTAATTAACTTCTCCTTTGCTGGAGAACAGATCCCGCTAACCGTTGTGGGTAGCTTCGCCGATGGCACGTCGTTCGGGCTCGGACGAGTCAAGTAAAGTGACCTATTCATCTCAGGATCTCCCGGTCGCAAAGGTGGACAGGAATGGTGTAGTGACCGGTGTCGGTGCAGGCAACACAAATGTTGTCGTGAGCTACGGCGCCCAATCCGTGAGCATACCGGTGTCTGTGCCACGCACAATTCCAGGGGATCTAAACGGAGATGGGGAGGTAGACCAGGACGACCTGAATATCATTCTTGACGCGCTAAATACTCCGGCCGTCGGACCCTTTGACGCTCGCGATTTGAACAAAGATGGGGTTATAGATATGTTGGACGCAAAGCAGCTGGTATCCCTTTGCACTAGTCGGTGTAACACCACAAATATTCCACCTGACGTGACGAACGCGCGTGCTAGCTTAGCAACTCTGTGGCCGCCTGACCATAGAATGGTTCCAGTCTCGATTCTCGGCGTGAGTGATCCAGACGGAGATTCATTCACTATCCGGGTTGATGGTATTACGCAGGACGAGCCGACAATCGGAGTGGGTGATGGAGACACCTGTCCAGACGCCGCCGGGGTCGGTAGCTCTGGTGCGCAGTTACGCGCTGAGCGCAGCGGCACGGGCAAGGGACGGGTCTACACAATTTACTTCAACGCTCAAGACTCCCGTGGAGCAGAAAGTCGAGGCAACGTGCAGGTTTGCGTTCCGCATGATCAGAACGGTACCTGCGAATTCACCGGGTTCCATGGCAAACCAGCAGGCGACTCGACGGTCTGCCGCCCTTAGCGACGGGAGATCTTAAAAGGACAAACAGGACCTGTTTACAATTGCGCGGTCATTTACCACATTAAGATTCCAAGTTCAAACTGGGCCCTGTCCAGTGGTCGTTTTTCTTTTCTCCAATAATTCCTGCGTCTTGGCGCTCTGCCCCCAACAGCCATACTACCGATTGCTTGTCAGATCTAACCTGGAGATGAGCGGATAACGCCACGATGCCGCAGCATCGCCCCGAAGAGCCGGCGGTTTGCATAAGGGAGTAGGCGCAACGGGCGGCATCAGGCCGGGCTAGGAAGGCGTGATAAAGGCGTTGAAAATAGAGGATTCTTAGAAAGGTCAAAGCACATCCTATTGTGGAAGGTGCTTTTTTTACCTGAGATACACTGCGGAAAGGAATAACTCCTCCGAGCGAAAGCAGGTAAACGACAGACTGAACAAACGACGGACGCTTATGCACGATTTGTCATAGCCGCGCGCCTTTTCCCTTAAAACCCACGCAAAATCCGCGACCCATATCTCCACGAAGAACCCGAGACCCGGACCAATCCCTCTCGGCCGGGCTTAATGGGGTCCTTACATACGAAGGTGAACCATGCTGTTTAGAACCTTCTCTCTGGTAGTCTTGCAATAGCGGTCCCGACCAAGGACGGTCATGACCTTGCTATCGTCCTTTTGCCTTCCCGCAGACTGATACCTTGGTCACCTGTGCTGAGACCTGAGCGCGGTGTACCTTCCCGTCGTCAGGTCTTTAATGGTCTCCCCCTCCGAGTCACGCAAGAGCATGCGTTATTCTCTGCATCTGCCTGTCGCCGTTAAGCTAGGCAACGCCCAGATGTCCGCACGATCCGAGAACATAAGTGAGAATGGTATTCTGCTTTCAAGCGATTTTCTGATTCTAGAGGGTTCTTCTGTTGAGCTGACTGTTGATTTCCCACGCTCGCTCGAAATGGGCGTTTCACTCACGGCACGTGGCAAGGTTCTGCGCGTCCATCCGAAAGCGTCTGGAGGGTTCGCTATGGCAATCGGCTGCGACGTGCCCTTTCGGATCACTCCAGCCCACCAAGACCGCTAACTGCCGTCTTTTCTGTTCCGTTCGTCTGACCGATGTTGGTGGTGCGCGGGGAGTCGCCGCGCCTGGGGCCAGGTCTTTGCGATGTTTACCAGTTTGTTATACCATCGGCGTAGGCGCCCTCCTCCTCCCTCCCTCCTGGGGTGAGGTCATGAACACCGATGATGCGGAAGTAAATGCCCAAGCGTGGAAACAGCTCTACGAAGCTGCCGTCCTCGAGCTAGACCCAGTCAAGCTACAACAGCGTATCGCGGATGCGGAAGACGCAATTGCGAAACGCGCACTTGCGGTGATGCGAGAAGGCGCAGACGACAGGGCCGAGCGCGAAGCTCTGGCGAATGCAATGCAGGCCCTGAGTGGCCTGAAGAGAGACCTAACCGAGAGTCGCAACCGTGGGAGTGAACCGGAAAAGGAAAAACATAGGCGACCCTAAAGCTTGAACCGCATTAGCGAAAATCAACCGCATCGCCTCTCTTGGGTATCGCCTGCGCCAAAAAACGTCGGAGCGCGCGCCTTTCCCCTTAAAACCCGCGCAGAATCCGCGACCCGCGTTGACACCCGAGCCCGCCGGGAGCAGAATCCCCCCTTGTGCGCACCTGAAGCGCGGAGGTCGATATGTCACTCCAAGGAAAATATGCGTTAGTCACTGGAAGTTCGCGTGGTATTGGCAGAGGCATCGCGCTGAAGCTCGCCGCGAAGGGAGCGAAGGTGGTGATCCACTACCACAAGAACGAAGCGGCCGCCAAGGACACCCTCGCCAAGGTTCGCGGCTGCGGATCCGACGGATTTGTGATTCAGGCCGATGTTTGTCAGCCCGAGGAAGTCAGCCGACTCTTCCGGCCGCGTCAAGACCGAGTTCGGCAAGCTGGACATTTTTGTGCACAACGCGCGATCTGATCTCCCCGGTTTCTATACGGGGCCGATGAACATCACGCTCGACCAATGGGACACTGCTATGAATTCTCAGGCCAAGGCCTTTTTGGTCGGTGCCAGAGAGGCGAGCCGATTGATGCACGATGGAGGCAGAATTCTCGCCATCACCTACACTCCGGGTGGCCGATTTGGCAGCTGGCAACCCTGGGTGGCCATGGGATCGGCCAAAGCCGCCATGGAGTCGCTTTGCCGTTATTTCGCGGTGGCGCTGGCACGGCGACGTATCACCGTGAATGCCATCAGTCCGGGCTGGATCGAGGACAGCGTTCTGAATACTCTGTCCAAAGAGGCGCAGAAGAAGATTCGGGAATGGCATGAGGGCGGTTGGATACCGATGGGACACCTGGGTACGCCAGCGGACATTGGCAATGCCGTCGCTCTCCTCTGTTCTGAAGAAGCCAGTTGGATCACCGGCCAAACCTTAGCCGTGGACGGGGGCGCGTCGCTGATGGAGACCGTCATGCCGCTCGACATGCAGCCGCGGTACCCAAGTCTGCCGAAGCGCAAGCGGTTTAGCAGGCCAAGGGAGGGCGGGGCGGCCCGCTCTCCTCGTCTCGGTATCAGTCGGAATCAGCCACCAAAAAATGGACTCCCGCGCGCCTTTTCCCTTCAAACCCACGCAAAATCCGTGACCCAGCCCTCCTGAAAAATCCACTACCCGACCCCGCAAAATCCGAGACCCATCACAACCCGAAAATCCCGACCCGTCAAAACGCGGAATTCTCATCTCTCCTCGCCTTCTTCCCAGGGTAGCGAGCACCCCACCCGCTCAAGGTCTCTAAAATTGGCTTTCGTTTTCGTCGCAAATCAAAATCTCGGTTTACTTAATGGGACAATGACTGGGCTGGGTTAGTCGGCAGCGTGTCGCCTCGTCCCCGGAATTGGGCTGCCTCTCCGTTGGCGGCCCTGGTAAGCAGCGTATTACCTTCGGCGGGCCACTGTAGTGCTGCATTGGTTCTCAGGAACAAGGACTACAATGGAAAGTGTGCGACACTACACAACCAAACGGACCAAGGACGGCACGATGTTCATATGCATACACTGTGAACACCGCGTTACCACATTGGATTTCCACAGAGAGGCTGGCAACCTCCGCACGCAAGCGGCGACAGCAATCAATCTCCACGCTGCCGCAGTGCATGGCCACCCCATGCTGTTTTCAGCGTCCGATTCGCGGCAGCGTATCTGGCGTACCTAATCTGGGTCGGTTCCTTCCCGCCGTTCTGCCCATCGCTTTCGGTCACCGAAACACCGTGGTTTCATGACAACCTGGCGCCCGCAGTCGAGCAGGAGCTCCACGCTGCGCACCGTCCAGGAGATTTTTGGAGTCACGCCGTTTTTGGGCGATGCCGCCAACGCGACCGACCTCAACGCCTTGTTTTCCGTATTTCCTTAGTCCATTTTTTGCCCTTTCGGAGAAGGATAGATGAGAAATCCCGCATGACTTGGTTGCGCTGTGGGAATCCTACGAAAAGAAAACGCAATTTGCATAAGAGCAGGGGCCATTAGGCAGCCCTGTAACTGAACAGTTTCTTGCATTCTTGTCCGGAGAAAACCGCCGGCGACGGGGATGCGGTGATTGCCCTTCTCGAAGACGAGCCGGCAGGATATGAGACAAGCTCGCCACTTGTAGTCTTCCGTACCGCGCTTGCGACCATAAGCGGCAATGTCTTCTTGGGAGACGCCGTAGACCACCGCGCCAATTCTAGACCATACGCAGGCGCCAGCGCACATGGCGCAGGGCTCGTGCGTGGAGTAGAGCACGAAGTCCGGCAGGTAGCGGCCATAACCGCTTGATACGTATTTGAGCGTTTCCAACTCTACGTGCTTGATGCTTGACCCCGAAGTTTTTACTCGGTTACCGGCGCTGGCAATGACCACTTCGCGCCTGTCCGTGACGCGGGTGATGACCGCGCCAATGGGATAGTCGCCTCGGTCTCGGGCGCGCTTGGCCTCCGTGATGGCCAGCTGCATGAACTTCTTTTTCGGTTTGTAGGAAGCAGGGATCATGTAGTGAGAGAACATTCTCCACTGGGCCAGAAGATTCCCCCTATGCCACTTCTCCCCTTAGCATACAATGCGAGGTGAGTCTCCGATGTTTACGCCGCGGCCGATTGGATTTGTGAGCAGTCCTTACAAGAACAGTGGAGAGATTCCGAAAGGCCTGGATGCGAAACATGAAGCAGAGGGCTCGCTCAAGATCCTGCCCGAATTTGAACTCGGACTCACTGACATCGAGGGATTCTCCCACCTTGTCGTCATCTGGGAATTCGATCGCTCCCAAGGATTCGAATTGCTCGGCACGCCGCCGAGCGATGATCGCCCGCACGGGGTCTTTGCAACTCGATCTCCGCGGCGACCAAACCCCATAGGCCTCACTGTTGTCGAACTGCTTCGCCGCGAAGGTCCGATCGTGCACGTCCGAGGTCTGGACATGCTCGACGGAACGCCCATTATCGACATCAAGCCTTACCTCTCCAGCATCCCGGTGGAGCAATTGCGGCGTGGCTGGCTAGCGGATGCTGAAGCTCGCAAGAAAGCGTGATCCCCTTTACTCTTGTCGCCAGGGCCCCGAAACTACCGGCCCGAATGTGGCGCCACACGCGCCTTCCCCTTTTCAAACGCCCGCAAAATCCGAGACCTATAACGCAAGATTCGAGTCTTTTCAGCCAGTGGCCGACGCCGAAATCAAGTTCTGGAGAAGGTGCTATACTGCGGCTCCTCAAGAGGGGAGAAGACCGAAGGAGGCCAACATGGCAAAAGTAGTCACCTGTAAAGACGTTGGCGTGGACTGCGACTTCGTGGCACGAGGCGAAACTGAGCAGGACATTCTGCAACAGGCAGCCGAACACGCCCGCACCGCTCACAACATGACCGAGATTCCGGCAGAGCTTGCGGATAAGGTCCGGGGCGCCATCCACGACGAAGCCGCCTAACCACTCCGGGCGAACCTAAAACACAGGCGCGCCGCACGGCGCGCCTTTTCCTCTTAAAACCCATGCAAAATCCGCGACCAGAATCTCCTGAAAGACGGCTCGAGGATGAAAGGCCCGCATCGTATCCGTGCTTCATTATGAGGTTGCCATCAGCCACTCCAGAGCTTCTTCCCGGGTCGTGAATACAGGAAAGTCGCGCCGGGCAAAATGTTTTAGCTCGTTCTTGAACTCCTCCGGGAACTTCTCTGCCCCAATCCACGCCGTTTTCTTGATGTAAGGCTTGTCGAACACCGCACTTTCCTTCATCGTCCATATGGCGTTTCGGTCAAATGATGTTCCCGTGAAATCCGCGAGCAGCAGGACCGAATTGCGAGGCCGGGCGGTCACATAGTCGGGAACCTTCCTGGCAATCTGCTCGACTTCGCTGGGCTTACAGTTCGATAGATCAACAAGCAGGATCTCCTTACCCTCATGACTGAAGAATCGGATTCGGTCATCTATGCTGGGACGTTCCCGCTCATCTTCTCTCATCGCTGATCCTCCGTCGCCTTCTCTCTGAGGCGCGCCCAGTCTCGCTTGAGTCGCAGCTTGGGAGGCCTTCCTGGTGATCGCCTGCTGCTCTTTGGCACTAAGAGCCCATAGCCTGCATCGGCCGCCACGTCGGCCTGATTTTCCGTTTTATCCGGCTCACAAACTAGTGGCTCCCGTTATTCCCTCACTCGCCCCCGCCTGGAAAACCCCCGCGACACAAAAACCCCGACCATATCGGGCTTTTTGGCAACACCAACACGCAAAATCCGAGACCCAGATCTCACGAGAAAACCGCGACCTAAACCCGCAAAACCCGTGACCCACGCCTCACGAAAAATCCGCGACCCACAACTCACGAAAAATCCTAGTCCTGACCCAGCAAAATTCGAGACAGCAATGCCCCGCCGGAATCATAGCGTCATCCCTGATAACCCTGCCTGGTGGATATCGCTCCCCGTCATGGCTATGATTGCGTATGCGCTGGGGGAGAGGATTCTCTGCGGCTAGCCAACGAAGTCCGGAACGACGCCGCTGGGTGCGGCTGCCTCTAGCCATACCGGTCTTCGTGCGCGGCCGTAACGGACAAGGCAGAGAATTCCTGGAATTCAGCACCATGCTCAACGAAAGCGCCGGCGGGGTGCTGCTTGCGATACGGAAGCCCTTGCGGCGCTGGTCGCGGGTACTCCTGGAAATACCCTCGGCGCCCCTTCTAAAGGAGGTGAGATTGCCGCGGACGGTACGAACGCTGGGGGCGCGCGTGGTTCGAATCACCTATGGGGAAGGCTGGAACCTATGCGGGTTGCAATTTGCCCGCCCACTTACTTAAGTATGCCGAAGCTACCTTGACATCGTTTCTTACATCAAAAGGTACCTCCAAGTCGTGCGACAAGTGAAACAATTTGCCCTTCGGATCGCCGACCGTCCTGGGCTGCCTGCTGAAATAGCTTCGGCTCTCTGGCAAGAGGGGATCCACATCCAGGCGTTTTCCGCGGAGCTCCACACAGGGAAGGAGACATTCCACCTGATTGTGGACAAAGCCGCAGTTGCCAAAAAGACATTCATGGAGAATGGCTGGGAAGCCGCCGAAGAGGACGAGAGCGCGCGCTAAATCTGGCCAACAAGCCCGGAAGCTTAGATCTGACGAGAGCTTGAAAGCGGTCGCGCTAGTGGTCTCCCCGGAACCTGGCAAGAAAACAATTCAATCAGCGCGCGCCTTTTCCCTGAAAACCCCACGCAAAACCTCGACCTGGAGCCATGTTTAACCTGTCGCCGGGGTTCGACATCTAGACAAATGAAATAGAGCAGGGGGTCGTGTGCGGCTATAATTACTACCGCTCGTCTGTCCGGTTCTCTGTCCATCAGGGAGGCTATATGCCCGACCCTACTTGGCAGGCGTTATACAGAGCGGCTTTGGTTGAATCTGATCCCATTAAGGTGAATGGCCGCATCGAAGCCGCCCGGCGCGCGATCCGCCAGCGTCTGGCGGAAGTGGATGACGCCGGCGATACTCGCGAGCGTCAACAGTTAGATGATGCTCTGCGCTCTCTCTTCACCCTAGCCGCCCGCAAACGATGCGCCTGAGTAGTTTGCCCCCGTCGTGGTTCTCATTGGATTGAGCTCGCGGTGGCAGAGAAGACATTGTTCGCGTTCGAGCCGATGAGTCGTATGGAACCCACGACGATCACGAGAATCACCGCGAGCATCACCGCATATTCGGCGATGTCCTGCCCGTCATCGTCCGCCACGCTCTGCGAAGAAGATCGACCATCCTCCACCTCCCATGATTCCAAAAATGCAGAGAACAATGAGAACGAAGGGTGGGTGGCAGCTGCTGTGAACCATAATGGGACGTGAGCGGAAGTGGCTGGCGCTCACCCTTAAGTGCACCAGATTTTGTGCTACCCGCCGGGGCTTGTCAAGCAAGACTGGCAAGAAATACGAACAAACCGCGCTGGCCGGTTCGTCTCAACTTGATAAACCCGCCCTTGCGCCACCGACGAGCCGGATCGTACCCACCACCAGCACGAGAATCACCGCCAGCATCACGGCGTACTCAGCGATGTCTTGCCCATCCTCCTCAACCCAAAATCTGTGCAAGCAAGCAATCATGTTCCACCTCCCGGCATTTCTCTATGCGGAAGAACCAAAGGGTGGGTGACAGCTATGCGAGCAGGAAGTTTTGATGTGAGCAAACGGCTGGCGCTCACCCTGATTGCACCAGATTTTGTGCCTACCGCGTGAGCTTGTCAAGCGAAAGGTTCCCTACGCAGCATCCCGTGTTTCCCCAGGTTCGGTACCCGGACACTTCCTGCCGCGATCTTCCGCGAGCCGGGGTGAAGCACTTTAGTTACTTGGCCTCTCGGGCAATTCCGTGGGACATTGTGTCCGGCGAGGCGCATTAGGTAACTTTCCAGGCTCCAAGTTTCTGGTGCTCTCTTCTGTTCCTCGCCTCTAGCGTGAGTTCCGCTCGCACGGAAATCCAGGAAGGGTCACACCCATGCAAAGGCGCATGATTTGGGCTGAAGACGAACATTTCACCGGCTGGTGCTGCTCTCACTGCCATTGGGGTCTTATCGCTCCTCGCCTGGAGAGTACCGTGGCCGCGCTAGCATTTAACCGTGTCGCGCAAGAGGGCTTCGCGCAGCACGACTGCACAGGCTGCACGGACGCAGAGGCGCGATTCTAGGGTCCGATTGGTAAGCGGGGGCTCCGATCCTCGCTGCAGCCATGGGCAACGCACTCCGCAAGAGGCGCGCGGGGGGCGCACCTTTCCTTTCAAAACTGGGCGTCTAAACAGTTCTGAAATTGGCCAGAAAGCCCGACTCCATCGGTCTTTTTGGCCTCAAGGGCACGCAAAATCCGGGACCCAGATCTCCTGAAAACCCTGAGACCCAAGCACGCAGAATTCGTGATCCACCACAACCCGAAAATCCAAGCCAGTCAAAGTCGGAAATTAACGTCTCCTCGCCTTCTCTTCAGTGTAGCGAGCACCCCACCCGCTCAAGGTCTCCAAACCAAAGCACCCGCTGACGCGGGTGTTTTCTTCGTTGTTTCTGCCTCCGGCGCTCCACCCTGACCGGGTAGGGAACCCCGCTCGCCTCCCTTGAGCCGTGCGAGTCGCCCGGCCGGACGCGCCCGAATCACAATTCACGGCTGGAGAAGCTTCTTTTACGCGGGATTTGACACCCCTCGGTCAACCCTTATAGTGAAAGTAAGCCTTCCTATCTATGCCCACTGTAGAACCTCTCTCCGATGCATCGATCCATGTCATTACGTCCAGCATCTCCAAGGCCGAGCTGAGCGACATTGCAAAGGAAACATTCGAGACGATGGTCAAAGCGGCGGTTGACATCGAAAAGCGCATCATGGCGGTCGGTGGGGAGCTGCACGCAGACGCCAATGCCGTTTTGCTTGAACAAGGCTCGCGTCAGCAGGACCTCTGGGGCATAAACCTCTATCCGGGTAAGTCGAACGGCTGGATAGAGTACACGGCGTTGATCAATCTCCGGCCCGCAGCCGGCAATCGCTCGATGCAGCTCAAAGATCCTGCCATCCGTAAGCGCATCGAGGATATCGTAAATAGCCTCATAACCTAGCGCTATGCCTCCCATCCACAAGAACCTTGTCGCCGGTCGTTGGACGAAGCTCACCCTTCCCCAGCAGCTTGCGAACATCGGCAGCGAAGTAAGCCGCATGGCGCATTGGCGGGAATCAGGCGACGAAGCTGCCAGCGAAGAATCGTTGGAGCGCGCGCTCGAGCTCGTTGACCTTAGCCTTGCCTGTACGCACGTTCCTGCCCGAGCGCTCGAAATTACGCGGCTGCGGGAGGCTTTGTGCGCGGCATTTCTCGGCACGCCCGAATACGATATTCCGATGGAAGCACTGGAGGACTACTTCCTGCCATTCGCGCTCCGTGCCCAGCGCTAAGGAGACACTAAAGAGAAAACCGGCCTCGCGGCCGGTTTTTGTGCCAACTCCAAAATTCAGCCTACCCTCCTCGCCTTCCTCTCAGGGTAGCAAGCACCGCGCCTGCTCAAGGTCTCCAACAGTTAAAGCACCCGCTACAAAGCGGGTTGTTTTTCATCGTTTCTGCCTGCGGCGCTCCACCTTGGCCCGGCGGAGAACCCCGCTCGCTTCCCTTGAGCCGTGGCGAGTCGCCCGGCCGACAGTCACCAATTAATTTTTCAGCCGGATTTACAAATCTATGTGGAACGACATTCCCTCCGACGAGCTGAAACAGCTCATGGATGAGATCGATGCAACCGAGCTCCATCCGGACCTGCCGAACTGGAGCGCTGGCTGGAGAACGAACTCTCCTAAAAGAGACGACGAGAGCGGGAGTAACCTCCCGCTCTCTTTCTTTTGCTCGGAGAGAGCGAACCACATCCGCCCAGACCGCCAACCCCCGGCTTTTGCCCGAAAACAATGGTAGTAAACTGAACCATCTATGGATGTCCTATATTTCCTGCAGCGGCGATTGAGATTCACAAGTAATCTTTACGATCAGGCCGGTGCTCCATTTCGAGAAACGATCAGAAAGATCGAGGCAGGAGAGTTGCCTTATGTCGACCCAAGAAATCCAGAATACGATGATGTCAGTGAACCTTTTTTCTTGGAGCAGTACCAAGAGGCAGCCGAGTCCATCGAGGTGATCGGACACTGGTGTTTGTGCATGGTGTACGCATCGCTCAAGGCCTACCTGGAGGGGTTCATTGACGCCATGGCCAGAGACTTCCGAAACGGTTCCCAACTCCGGCAGCTGCTGGCGGCGAAAAAGGCCAAGAGTTGGCTGGAGCGATATCGTCTGCTCTTTGTGGAGGATCTCGGTATCGATTGCATAAGGGACCCGTGAAGCTGTCCGAGTTTAGAACATCTCAATCTTGCGCGGGATGATGTCACTCACAATGTAGACGTCACGTCGATGTACGTTTATCAGACAGAGCGACATGCGGAGCGGTACCCCAAGGGTCTGTTCGTCGACGATCTTTGGGCGACTCTGAATCTTGGCGGCAGGATTAAAGTCGGACGGGACGAGCTCACTGCTGCCCTTCAGATGATCGAAAACTTTTGCGCGTGGCTGGAAGACATCCGCCTTCACCATTTGCGCTCTGGTGCATCTTCCGCGCAAACCCAGTAAGCCAAAAAGCCCGATTCCATCGGGCTTTTTGGCATCAAGGACACGTAAAACCCGTCACCTACTCCTCGCCTTCCTCTCAGGGTAGCAAGCACCCCACCCGCTCAAGGTCTCCTCTAAAAAGAACGCCGCCTGAACCAGGCGGCTTTTCTCTTCTGTTTCTGCCTTCGGCGCTCCACCTTGACCGGGCGGGGAACCCCGCTCGCTCCACCCGAAGCGTGGCGAGTCGCCAGCCCGACTACCACAGCTAAACACTAAGGCTGGGTTTATTAACTCTATGTCGTACACACACGACGAAAAGCCGGAGAATCTCTCCGACGATCTTTTCGGGGAGGTCATCGACTCCTACACCGACCGAGATGCGCTCGAGGACGGTTTCCTTGCAGCGATCGACGGACCCGGTGGGGTCAATCGCGTAACGCGCGCGGTCTTCGACCACTTCGCCCAGGAGATGGGTCCGGGCGTGACCAACATCACGCCGCTCATGGATGCGATCCGCTACATGCTCACGGTGGAAGTGGATCGGACGGGCCACTTCCAAGGGAAAGCCCTTTGGCGTCTCCCAAACGAAGTCGGGGGCTACACCCTCATGTTCCCGGAGGACTACTAATTGTTGCTCGATCAGCTATCGGTCAGTGCGTCTGGCCAATATCGACACTGGCCGTAGTCGCTGGCGACTGGTCGAGTCCTCCCATTACCAGCACGCCGCGATTGCCCCTCAGGGCCAGCGCGACTTGACCAGTGCGGAAATCGCTCATGGACCCGCCAGCCGTCCAGGTTCCGCTCCGTGGGTCGTAGACGTCGGTACTAGCTGTCGGCGTTTCATGGGCCACATATCCGCCCGGCACAAGCACCCGGCCGTCGCGCAGCCGAACCACAGCATGCTCCATTTCGCTGCGCGGAGTTGTCATGTCGCCGGTTGAGGTCCACTGCCCGGTGTGCGGATCGAATATCTCGGCAGAGGTAAGCCGGGGCAACAGTTCGAACCCGGTGCCCCCGCCGGCGGCCAACACCTTGCCGTCGTGCAGAAGTACAGCCGCGACGTCATTACGCCCGGTACTCATGCTCCCTGTTAAAGTCCACGTTTTGGTAACTGGATCGTAGATCTCAGCGCTAGCGATCGCCGTGCCATCTGTCGCGATGCCTCCCACAGCGAAAACGCGGCCATCGTGAAGCACGACAGTTGAGAATTCGCCGCGACCAACGTTCATGCTTCCCGTCGGGCTCCAGGTACCGGTCGCCTCGTCGAAGATTTCGGCTGAACTGAGTGAGGTGAATCCGTCACTTGCCGTGCCACCTGCAACCAGGACCTTGCGGCCCGGCAGCAGCACCGCTGTGAAGTCCTCAGCGCGTGCATCAGTCATCGGAGCTGTCAGCGACCAAGTAGCGGTCCCGGGGTCGTAGATTTCGGCGCTGTTTAGGACGTCAAAGAACTCGCCAAAGCCACCAATAACCATTACCCTGCTGTCCTCCAGTCGCAGTGAGACAGGTGCGGCGCGTGCCTGGTTCATGGGCGAGGTCAACGTCCAGAGCCCGGTATGCCAATCGTATATTTCGCTGTCGGCGAAGTTGGGGGGACCCAAAAGGCTTCCGTCATAGCCTCCGGCCAGACGCTAAAGATAGGTTGTTGAGACCGGGGAGGTTTTGTTAGGGGTTAAGTCCGGAACACAAAAAAGAGCAGGAGTAACTCCCGCTCTCTTTTTCTTTTTGCTCGGAACCCCTTGGATCGAGCTACGCGGCCTTCTTCTCTTGCTTCGTCTTCCACTTCGCCCAGCGCGCCTTCTGGGCCAGCGAAATCCTCCGACGCGCTGCCGCCGATAACTTCCGCCGTGGTCTCCTGGATCTCGTCTGGACAAGTTCCAGGCCCTTCCGTCCGGCCAACTTCCCGAGCACGACGATCGCTTTACTTAACCGCCTAAGTTGTTTCGTTGTACGGCTGCGCTCTTCGCGCAGATTCTTCACTATCTTGGCGAGATTCGCCATGAGATCCCCCTCAAGTTGTTATCTACTGCGGCGTCTATAGTACGCGCTCGATAGGACAATTAGCTAGCCTCTCCGCCGCTTCGCTCCTCTCCGAACTTATTCGGTCTAGTTATGCCGCGCTGAAAATCCTAACCTGGAACTAGCACCTTCCCAATCCCTCCACCGCCTCATTTCCCGGTAGCCCCAACAACCAACTAAAGGAGAAAACCCCCATGCAACACGCTCAACTCGTTTCTCACGTCGACACCGACACCGTCGCTCGTGCCGAACTGCGGGCTTTGCCCGCGCCCGAAGCAACGCCGACCTTCAAACCCATCCCGCACATTGAACTGGTGGACATGCTCGACAGGGTCCTTGAGCAAAACCAGATCCGCATCGAAGGAGAGCAATTTGCCCTGCGGAGAGACGGCTCCGTCCTCTTCGGCGTCTTCCAGCTTGCCTACGGCGAGACCCAAGACGGCCGCGCCGCTTTGGGCCTTCGCACCGCAAACAACAAAACCATGTCCATCCAGCTCTGCGCCGGCCTCTCGGTCTTTGTTTGCGACAACCTCGCTTTCCGCGGCGACATGATCGCCCTTCGGCGCAAACACACCTCCGGCCTCAATCTGCGGGTGGAGCTTGCCGGAGCCGTCGTTCGCCTCCAAGATCATTTCGAGCGCCTCGCGGGCGAGGTCGAGCTCCTGAAAGAACGTACCCTGCCCGACATCGCGGCAAAGGCTCTCATCCACGACGCCTTCGCCGCGGGCCTCATGCCTCTGCGCTTCCTGCCCGAGGTCTCCCATTCCTACTTCGACCCGGCGCTCCCCGAGTTTTCTCCCCGCAACGCCTGGTCGCTCCACAACGCCTTCACCGGCGCCGCAAAAGCCATGCCCATGACCACGCGGCTCCCCGCGATCCAGGCATTAGGCAAGTTCTTTGGCATGTCTGCCGAGCAAGGCGCGCCCGCGCGCCACCTCCCGGCCGCCGAACTCTAACCCGACAAACCCGAAAGGAGAACCAACGAATGTCTGCAAACCCAACACCCGCACCCACACCGAAACCACCGCTTCCCAACCTGCCCTGCCTGAGCTGCGGAGTAAATCTCCTCGCCAAAGGTTTCTACAATTCCTGCACCGAAACCACCCGAGTGCACGAAGACAACCGCACCTACATTATGAACGACCACCTCTACATGGATCACGATGAGGAAACTCTGGATACCATCGACCATGAGTGCGACCTGGAGGCCTACTGCCGGGGTTGCGAAAAACTCCTCCCGTGGGCGCTCTACCAGATCCGCGAGCTCGATGGCGTCAAGCTCTCCGACGCTCCCGCCGCCATCGCCGAGCTCCTGGCGGAACTGGAGGGAGACTCTCAAATCGCAAGCGCGTAGTTCTTTCCAACGAGCCGGTATCACCCGGCTCTTTTTTTTCGGCGTCGTGAAATCCGGGAGCATCACACTGTCGTGTGAGTCCCGCCAACACACTTTGTCGTCTTGGTGAGATACTTGGGCGGTTATGGGTTTAGAGACCAAGAGTTTGGCTGAACTGGAAGAACTAGCTTCGAACCTGCGCAAGCAAATAGCGCTCAATCCGGACCACTCCGCCATGGAAAAAGTGGAATGGAAGATGTTGAAGGATGGACAAAGTTACGCAGAAAAGAAGCTAAGCCCGGCCCACGTTCGGATGACGACATTACGTTCTAGAGAGAACGCACTGCATTGCGCCGCGCCCCCAACAGACGCATACTTCAAAAATGCCCAGCCGGTTTCCAGTGCGCCTCCCGCGGTCGCAGGTAATAAAGAACACCCGCCAGCGCTAACCGCCCCAGCGAGCGCCCCCAGATCAAATAAACCGGATAGAGTCTCCGCACGTCTAGCGTGTAAAGAGAAATGAGAGGCGTGAGCGCCAGGATGCAAAGGCCGGCAGCCATCCCGTCAATGATCGCCACGTTGCGGTCCGGGTCACGGGAGGCAAAAAAGAGCATCACGCTCACCAAGAGAACTAAACCTCCCATCTCCTTCACTGCCGCCAGAAGCAACGTCGAGATTTCCGACTCGGGAGGACGCATGAACATGCTCATGATGAGGGACTTGCTGCTCAAGATCATGACTACACCCCCAATGGCGAGGAGCAGTGAGAGAAAACCGAGCACGATCCGCAGGGCCCGATACGGTGGTTGTGACATGGCACCATCCCTCCCTTCGCTGAACACCAAATCCCTCTTAAGACCCGTTTCGCGCGTATTGTAAGCCAATTCCAGCCC
>WNFB01004258.1_pt1 | contig 24658 bp, 23 predicted proteins | sample 5400501 | NCBI WGS metagenome assembly WNFB01 (sample SAMN13153341, study PRJNA577476) | soil metagenome | isolation source: 200 cm saprolite under Douglas fir tree site 2 hole 1 | place: USA:California | collected 2015-04-18 | reverse complement strand
GGTAGCGCTGCACGGCTTGCCCGAGCGTAGCATGGAGGCGGCGGGCGTGGACTATCCAAATGGTGTCCGCACCGTACCCGAACAACACTGCCTCGAGCGACTCGGCTACCACGAGCAGGCTCTCGCGAGGAGGCAGCCCGTGATTGAAGCCGCCGGCTCGAAGTGCGTACGCGCGCGACAAGGAGTCCGTGCCCAGCCGCTGCCAGCCCAGCGCCGTGCTGATGCGGTTCAGCGCGAGGGCGAAGGTGCTGTCGAGGGTGACCGCTCGCTGGTAGTAGGCGACAGCCGAGTCCCACGACGTGCGACGGAAAAATTGCTCGCCGCGGAGGAACGCCTTGAGGGCGGGGAGCGACCTGGAGCCGAGGGACGCGAGCCGTACGGCACCGATAGGCCGCGTTCGACCGAGTTCGCGCAGCAGAGCGACGGTCGCCGAATCGGCGAGCCGATCCATCCGGGCGCTTGCCTCCCGCAGCTCGATTTCCCCGACCGAGCGGCCCGCGGCGACGTCGAATAGCGTGGCGGTGAGACGGACTGAGTCCGCGGTCGTGGCCACGAGCTGCCCGAACACGGCGAGGCGGGCGCCGGTGCGGTGTCCCAAATCGCCGGCGGCCGTCGGGTCCGCTCGGCCGCTCCAGCGGCGCACGACGACCGTCGGCGACACGGTGCGCAGCGGCCCGGCGCCGTCGAGGTTGCGGGAGAGCACGTCCACCAGGCCCTCGTGCCACAGCTCGAGCTTCGGGTCGAGCACGTCGAACGGCGCCACCGCTACGAGGTTCGGATCGAGGGCCGTTGGAGCCCGGGGGCGCAAGGCGAGCACCGCGACGGCGGCAAGGACGACGGCGCCCGTGACAGCGGCCGCGACCCGCGCGCGCTTGGAAATGGGCCGCCGCGCCGCGCCCGGGTGCGCTTCGCCGATTGCGTCCCGAAATTCCGCCGCCGTCCGCAGGCGAGCGTTCGGATCCTTAGCCAGCGCCCGCGCGATGGAGTTGGCCACCTCGGGCGGCGTGTCGGGTCGTGCATCGGTGAGCGGCTTCGGGGTCGCCGTGAGATGCGCCGCGATCACCGCCTGCGCCGTGGGGCCGGCGAACGGGGGGAACCCGGCGAGCATCTCATAACCCACCACCGCCAGGGCGTAGACGTCAGCCCGCGCGTCGATGTGCCGCTCCCCGGCCGCCTGCTCCGGCGACATGTAGCCGGGCGTGCCCAACGCCAGACCCGTGTCCGTGAGCCTGCCGCCGCTGCGCGATTCGGCGAGCGCCCGCGCCACGCCGAAATCCGTGAGGACCGCGTGGCTGCCCAGCAGCAGGATGTTCTCGGGCTTGATGTCGCGGTGGATGACCCCTTCGGCGTGCGCCTGTGCGAGCGCGTCGGCGATCTCGTGCAGGATCCGCACTGCGTCGGCGACGGGCAGCCTGCCTTCGCGCGTCAGCCGGTGCCGCAACGACTCCCCCGACACGAACGGCATGACGTAGTAGAGCAGGTCGTCTTTGGCGCCGGCCGTCAGGACGGGGAGGATGTTGGGGTGCTGCAGGTGCGCGGCGAGCTCGATCTCCTGCTTGAACCGCGCGGCGCTCACTTCGCTCGTGAACTCGGGCGGGAGCACCTTGATGACGACCTGGCGGTGCAACGACGCCTCGGTCGCGAGGAACAGGCGACTCATGCCGCCGCCGCCCAGCTCCTTCTCGATCTTGTAGGTGTCGCCGAGCGCGGCCTGGAGGCGAGCCAGCAGGTCACCCATAGGCCGCTAAGATAGGCTGCCGCCGGTTATCGGGCGAGGAATCTCACGGTTCGGGCGGTGCCCCCACCCGGCCCAGCCCCGCGCGCGCCGCCTCGATGTACACCCGCAGCGTCGTGTCCCCCCCGGCGCCCACCGAGACAATGAACCGATAGGCGGTCGTCGCGCTCGCCCGATCGCCGCGCGCCTCGGCGAGACGCCCCTGCTCCAACACCTTCGACAGGACGCGCGCGTTGCGCGAGGTCAGTCCGGGATCGCGGGCCAACTGCGCGCCGAACCGCGCGAACCGGTAAGCGCCCACGAACGCGAGGACGAGGACCGCCGCCGTGAGCAGCAGCGCGATGCGCCGCCCGCGCCGCGGCGATCCGCGCCCCGCTAGCGGGCCGTGAACGTCAGGCTCGCCCAAAAGCTCTCCCATTGGAACGGCGGATCATGCGCTGCGCGCATGTGGATCGTCCGCACGTACCAGAGACCGGCGTGCGCGACGGGCACCCGGGCACGCCCCGCGGCGTCCGTGACGGCGGTAACGGCGTGCGCCGAGTCGGCTGGGCCGTCCCAGCCGGCGTTCACGGTGAGCTGCGGCATGGCGCGGCCTTCGAACCGCACCTCGACGGGAAGCGTGTCCCCGGGCTCGAGCGCGCCGGGGTCGGCGAGCGGCACGATCTCGAAGCGATGACCCACCGCCTGCAGTCCGGCCGAGCCCGGGCCCGGGCGCCGCAGCAGCGCCTTCGCCCACTTCTGGTAGCGCTCCACCGACGGCCGCTCGAGCTCGCCGCGGGCCTGCCGCAGCGCGTGGATCTGCGGCAGCCCGTCCTCGACCAGGTATTCGTTGAACTGCTGAGCGGTGAGGTCGATGCGCCGGGGATGCAGCGCGACCGCGACCCAGAAGGTCCCGCCGATCGCCGGATCGGCCCTGAGCACGAGCGCCGAGTCGCGGATGCCGACGACCGCGAGCGGCTTGCGCCCCGCGCCGCTCACCGCGACGGCCTCGGCGAGGCGGGCCGGCGTGACGGCGTTCGTGCTCAGTGGGAAATGGGAGCCGGTGCGCGCTTCGATGTCTGCGCCAACCGGCACCAGCCAGAAGTCGTGCGCCGCGGCGAACGGGGCGCCGAGCGCGATCGCGACGATCGGAACCAGAAACCGCTTCATCGTGGGCCTTTCGGTTGCCGTGGAATCCGCTGGTTGACGCAGGGTTGAGCCCCCGGCCGATAGGCCACCGAAGCGAAGCGACCAGCGCTGCGATGGCCTTGAACCGGGGTTGATCTGCCGGCGCTATGCTCCCGGCGCATGGTGACCGTGTGCACCGTCCTCCCCCCGACCGAGCGCTCCCGCGTCGACGCCGTCGGTGATGGGTGCTTCGCGACGCTTCACGCCGACTCGTTCCGCGACGTGCTGCGGGCCGCCCGGACGCGGCGCGTGGACGCGCTCGTGATCTCGGTGCATCGCTGCCGCGGCGACGAGCTGCCTGCCGTGGCGCGCTTCGTGCGCGAGTTCCCGGCGATCCCCGCGGTCGCGCTCGTCTCGCGGCACGACGGCGCGGCGACGGAGGCGCTGCTGCGCCTGGGCGCGAGCGGCGTGCGTACGGCCGTCGACTGCACCGAGCCCGGGGGCTGGCGGCGGCTGCGGGAGCTGGTCGCCCATCCCGCTTCGCCGGTGGCGGCGCGCATCCTCGGCCGGCTGGTGCCGGCGCTGGAGGGCGTGCCGCACGACGCGCGGATCTTCTTCGAGGTGCTGGCGCGGCTCGCCCCCGTCCTCACCACGGTTCGTCGCCTCGCCCGCCACCTGCAGATGCGGCCGAGCACGCTCATGTCGCGCTTCTACCGCGGCGAGCTGCCTTCGCCCAAGAGCTACCTCGCCGGGATGCGCCTGCTCCACGCCGCCTATCTGCTCCAGAACCCCGGACTCTCCGTGTCGGACGTGGCCTACCGGCTCGACTACTCTTCGCCCCAGAGCTTCGGCCGGCACCTGAGGGCGATGCTGGGCGTCACCGCCGGCGAGTTCCGGCGCCGCTTTCCCTTCGACGTATCGCTGGAGCGCTACGTCGACCTGCTCGTCACCCCGTACCGGGAGGCCCTGCGCGCGTTTCACCCCTTGAATGCGGGGATGTGGGACCAAGGCACCCACGCCGCTCGCGCCTCCTGGGCGGGGTGATCAGTCCGCCGCGGCGCGCGCGACGGGGTGCTCCGTCGTGTCGCGCTCGCGCCGCACCACCGAGAAGCGCGCGATGCTCGTCCGCAGCCGCTCGGCGAGCTGCGCCAGCTGCTGGGAGGTCGCCGTCAGGTCTCCCATCGACGTGATCTGGGCCTGCGTGGCGGTGGCGGCGCCGTCCGCGCTCTCCGCGGACGCGCTCGAGATCGCGGCCACCTGCTGCAGCGACTGCGCCAGCTCGGCGAGGCGCTGCGCCTGGCTGCGCGACACGTCCGCCGTCGCGTTGACGAGATCGCCCATCAGCTCGATCCCCTGGTGCAGCTCTTGGAGGGCGCCGTCCGCCTCGGCGGCGACCGCGCCGATGTCCCGCACCTTCGCCTCCCCCGACTGCATCGCCCGCGCCGCCGCGTCGATCCCGGCCCGCAGATCGGAAACGAGCTCGGCGACCTCCCGCGCCGACCGCCCCGCCTCGGCGGCGAGCGCTCGCACCTCGTCCGCCACCACGGCGAACCCCTCACCGTGCTCCTCCGCGCGGGCGGCCTCGATCGCGGCGTTGAGCGCGAGCAGGTGGGTCTGGCGGGCGATGCGGGCGATGGTCTGGGCGAACACGCCGATCCGCTCGGACATCCCCGAGAGACCCGCGACGGTCGCGGCCGTGGCGCGCACCTCCTCGCCCACCGCGCGCAGCGTCTGGCTGGCGCGCGCCACCCGATCGCGGCCGCGCTCGGCGGCGGCGACGAGCCGCCCCGCGTCCGCCTGCATCAGCTCGGCCCGCACGCGCAGTGATTCGGCCTGGTCCGCCGCCTTCGCGCTCTCGCCCCGGGCCCCATCTGCGAGCGCGCGCTGGCTCGCGAGATCGGTCGCGAGGCGCTGCGCGGTGTGCGTCACCGACTCGGACGTCGCGTGCAGCTGCTCGGCCGAGGCGGCGAGCTCCTCGGCGAACGCCGCCACTTCGTCCGCTTCGCGCTGCACGGTGGAGATCGTCGACCCGATCTCCTCGAGCATCCGGTTGAAGCTCCTCTCGAGGAAGCCCAGCTCGTCGGACTCGCCGGCCGGAGCACGCACGGCGAGGAACCCCTGCTCCGCCTCCCCCATCACCGAGCGCGCGTCGCGGATGCGCTGAATCAGGGTCGCCGGAATCTCCTTCAGCGCCATCGCGATGAGCGCGAACAGAGCGGTTTCGAGCGCGGGCCCGGGCGACAACGCGGGCGCTCCGCCGTACAGGGCGTGGTGCAGCTCGACGGCGAGGAGATAGGCCGGCGCCGTCATCAAGACGAGGAAGTTGCCGACGGTGCGGCCCTGGTCGAACGCGTAGGGCAGCACGGCGATCAGAAAGGCCGCCACGAAGCCCCCGGGCCCGAACCACACGATCACCACCGCCACGAGCACCAGGTCCAGGAGCGCCAGGGCGTAGATGAACCACCACCGGTACCAGCCGCGCTCGTTGATCATGCCGACGAGCGCATTGAGGACCGCTGCTCCCCCCGCCACGAGCACCATGGTGGCGGGCCGGGTCTTTACGACCCCGTAGGCCCAGCCGAGCAGCCCCATGACGAAGCCGCCCCCGACCATCCACCAGCGCCGCCGCAGGCTGCGCGCGAAGGTCTCGAGATCCTTGAGGCGCTGCTCCAGCCCCTGGGCTTCGTCCTTCCAGCCGCGCAGCCGGAAGGCAAGAGAGCCGCGGGCGGGGGCGGCGGCGTCGGTCACGTGAGGCCGAGCTCCGTGACCCGGACCAGCACCTCGACGGCGTACCCTGCGCTGTCCAGGGCCGTGCGCCCTCCCTCCTCCCGATCCACCACGGCCAGCACGCCCAGCACGCGGCCCCCCTCGCTCTCGACCGCCCGGATTGCCTCCTCGGCGGACCCGCCCGTGGTGATGACGTCCTCCACTACGACGACGGCAGCGCCCGCAGCGAAGCATCCCTCGATGCGCCGCGCCGCGCCGTGGGCCTTGGGCTGCTTGCGCACCGTGAAGGCGTCCACCGTGCGGCCACCGGCGCGCGCGGCGGCGGCGATGGCGTAGGCAACGGGGTCGGCGCCGAGCGTCAGCCCGCCCACGAAGCGGGGCTCCCACCCGCGCGCCGCGAACCGCTCCAGCGCCAGCGGGCCCACGAGAGCGAGCCCCTCTCCGGACATGGTCGTGCGGCGGGCGTCGATGTAAAACGAGGACCGCCGTCCCGAGGCGAGGACGAAGTCCCCGCGCTCGACGGAGCGCTCGCGGAGCAAGTCGCGGAGGCGCTGCTGCAGGGAGCCGCTTTTGGTCTGCATTAGTAGTTGCCCTTACTACTACGCATCACCACCGACGACCCGTCTGAGGGCGTCGAGGAAGCCGCGGCGCGGGGGCTGCGGCTGCGCCGCGAGCGCCGCTTGTACGTCGGCGGCGAACGCCAGCACGGTCGGCCGCTCGGCGGGCGAGCGCGCGAGCCCGCGCATCACGGCGGCTTCGAGGGCGGCGGGGAGCTTGCGGCCGGGGGCGGCTTCGCTGAGCGGCTTGGGGGGCTGGGTGAGCAGCTGCTGGAACAGCTCCCGCGGCGTGCGGCCGGAGTGGGGGTGCTGCCCGGTGAGCAGATAGTAGGCGATCGTGGCGAGGCTGTAGGTATCGGCGCGCCCGTCCACGAGCTCCCCCGACAGCGCTTCGGGTGCCACGTACTGCAGTGTCCCCACGAAGAAGCCCGTGCGGGTGAGCCGCTCCGCCGGCGGCAGGTCCGCGTCCCGTGCGATCCCGAAGTCGAGGAGCTTCACGCTGTCGGTTTCGGGGTGGCACATGATGTTCTCGGGCTTGAGGTCACGATGAATGATCCCCGCGCGGTGGGCCGCGTCGAGCGCCGCGGCGAGCTGGCCGACGAAGCGCGCGACCATGGCGGGAGCGAGCGGTCCGGTGCGGTGTAGCAAGTCCGCGAGCGATTGCCCCTCGGCCCACTCGAGGGCGAGGTAGTACAGCCCATCCGCCTCGCCGTAGTCGTAGGTGCGGACCACCCCCGGGTGCTGGACGCGCGAACCGTACCCCGCTTCGCGCAGGAAGCGCTTCACGGCGGTGGGGTCGCTCGCGAGCCGCGAGCGTAATACCTTGAACGCACAGGCACCGCGCTCGGGGTGCTCGGCGCGGTAGACATCCGCCGTGCCTCCCTCGCCGACGCGCTCGAGGAGGCGATAGCCGGCGATGGTGCGGCCGGCCAGGGTCTCGCTGGCCATGGGGACGCGCGAAACTAACGCCCGGATTTGAGGTTCAGCAAGTGAGACGACTCGCCGCCATCGCGACCGCGCTGCTCGGGTGCGGGGTCGCCGCGTGTGGACCCTCGCCGCGGGGCGGCGCCGCGCCGGCGCCGCAATCCGGCAGCACGGTTCCGAAGCTGTTCGACCCCGTGGGCCTGTACCGCTCGATGGGCCTGCTCGTGGCGGGCCCGCCCCTGCCGTTCGTCGCCTCGTTACGCTACCTCGCCGACGCATCGCCCGACTCCACGCTCGCCGTCTTCGGGCTGTCGCTCGCCAACCACGCCTTGAGCTTCCGGCGCGACGGCGGCGAGTTCGTCGCCCAGTACCACGTCGAGGTGACGTTCCGCACGGACACGACGCCGTTGCGCCAGGTTGCGAGCGACGAGACGGTGCGGGTGCGGACCTTCCAGGAGACGCTGCGCGCCGACGAAAGCGTGGTCTTCCAACAGTTCGTCGGCGTGCCCCCGGGCGTCTATCGCCTCAGCGTGCTGGTCCGAGATCGCAGCGGCGCGGCGCTTTCGCGGACGGAGGCCGTGGACACGGTGCCACGGCTCGGCGGGCGCGGCATCGCCACTCCGATCCCCATCTACACTGGCACGGGGCGCACGACGCTCACCGCGCTGCCCAAGTTCCTCGTGAACCCCCGCGGGACGCTGCCGTACGGCGCGGACTCGGCGCGCTTCTACGTGGAAGGGTACGGCCTCCCCGCAGCGACGCGCGCCGCCGTGCAGGTGCTGGACAAGAGCGGCGCGGACGTGTGGCGCGACACGATCACCTTCGCCGGCGACGCCCAGCTCGCCGTCGCGCGTATCGTGGTGCGGCCCAGTGACGTGCCGGTCGGCGAGGGACAGCTCGTCCTCCGCACCGTGGCGAGCCCCCCGCTCGACGCCCGCGCGCCAATCCTCGTGAGCTTCTCGGATCAATGGGCGCTCACGAACTTCGAGACCATGGTAAGCCTGCTGCGCTACTTCGAGCGCCAGGACTGGGTGACGAAGCTGCGCCAGGCGAGCCCCGATCAGCGAGCCGCGGTGTGGCGCGAATTCTTCAAGGCGACGGACCCCGTACCCATCACGCCGGAGAACGAGGCGCTCGACGAGTATTTCCGGCGCGTCCAGGTCGCGAACGAGCGATTCCAGGAGGCCGGCGAGGCTGGTTGGCTGACTGATCGTGGGGAAGTGTACATCTCGCTGGGCGAGCCGGACGAGATCTACGACTTCAGCACGGACGTCGCGCGCACGGGCGCGCGCGCGATCCGCTGGACGTACAACAGTCTCCGCATCACCCTCTTCTTCCAGGATCAGGCCGGCTTCGGCCGCTTTCGGCTGACGCCGCTGTCGCGCGCGGAATTCCAGCGGGTGCTCGCGCGAGTGCGGCGGTCGTAGTGAGGCGGGCTTCGGCCTGGTGCGTCCTCCTGGCCGCCGCTCCCAGGCTGGCCGGAGCCCAGGAGGTCCACACGGTGGGCGAGCGCGCCGAGTCCCTGCGCGCGGCGGGCCGCCCGTGGCATGCGGCGGAGAGCCTGCTCGCGGCTGCGGCGCGGGAGTCGAGGCCGAACGCCACCTTCGTCGTCGAGGGCGCGAAGGCCGAGCTGCGCGCGCGCCGCTACGACCGGGCGAAGAGCCTCCTCGCGGGCCAGCCGTGGCTCGACGACTACGGCGAGGGGGAGGCGCTGGCGGTGGTGGCCGAGGCGGAGTTCCGGCTCGGCGCCTTTCCCCAAGCGGCCGCGCATTACGGCGCCGCGCGGGCGCGCGCCCGGGGTCGGCGGGCGGCGGTGCTCGCGGTGCGCGCCGCTGCCGCCTGGGAAGCGGCGGGTGAGCGGGACAGCGCCGCCGCCGCGTTCGCCGCCGCCCGCGCCGCCGGATTACCGTCGATCGACGCATGGCTCCGCGTCCGGCTGGCGCGGGTCGTTCGCGACACCGTGCTCGCGGCCCGGCTGCTCGCCGACGTGCCGTGGCCCGCCGCGCGCGCGGTCCCGGGCGCTCGCGCCCAGGCTCTGATCGCCGCGGGGGACACGGCGGTGGCCCTGGACGCACTCGCCCAGGCAGGGAAATCGCTCGACGAGGCGCGGCTCGCGCTCGCCGCGGGGGACACGGTCCGCGCCCGCGCCGCGCTCTACGACCTCATGGCGCGCGCTCCGGACTCGGACGAGGCGGCGGCGGCCGTGGGGGTCGCGCTCGCCGCGCTGCCCGCGGCAGCGCCGTCCGAGCTCCTCGCCTTGGCGCGCGCCATGAAAGGGCACGGCGGCGTGAGCGACGCGCGGGTGTTCGTGGAGCGCGCGGTGCGCCTGGGGGACTCGAGCGCGGCCACGCTGCTGCTGCTCGGCGAGCTGCAAGTGGGCGCGGGTCGCTACCGGGACGCAGAGCGGGCCTATCGGGCGGCCGCGAAGGATTCGCTCATGGGGGCGCTCGCGATCTACCGCCGTGCCCGCGTGCTCGTCCGCCTGGGGGACCCCGGCGCCGACGAAGCCCTGGCCGCCTTCGCGCAGACCTACCCAGCAGACACCGCGGCCTCCACGGCGCTGTATCTGATCGGCGATATGCGGGGCGACCGAGGGGATGCAGCCGGCGCCGCGCGCTGGTTCGGCGAGCTGATCGCCCGGTACCCCGTCGACCCGCGCTCGTCGGTCGCCCGGTTCCGATTGGCGTTCGAGGCGGCGCGCCGAGGCCTCCTCGACAGCGCTGCGGCGCTGTATCAGTCCGAAGTCACGGCAGGCGCGCCGCAGCGCATGGGGGCACGCTTCTGGTTGGGCAAACTGGCGCTGCAGCGGGGCGATACGGCCGCGGCGCGGGCCACATGGCTCGGGCTGGCCCGCGACGACTCGGTCGGCTACTACGGGCTGCGGGCGCGCCGGGAGACCGGGCTGCCGGCGCTCGCTTTCGCGAGCGCCGCGCCGCCGGCCGTACCGCCCGGTGTGGTCGCGGCGCTCGGCCGCCTCGACACGCTGGTGCTGGCAGGCCTCGACTCCGAGGCCCAGGCCGAAGTGCGCGGCGTGCTGGGCCGCGCGCCGCAGGAGTTGGAAGCGTTGCTCGTCTGGAGCGACGGGCTTGCCCAGCGCGGCTTCGGGCCCGCGGCGGTGCGGCTCGGGTGGCAGGCCGCGCTCCGCGCGCCCAACGACCCCCGCGTGCTCCGCGCCATTTTCCCCTGGCCGAACCGCGGGGCAGTCGAGGCCGAGGCTGCAGAGTTCGGCGTGGACCCCCTGCTGTTCGTGGCGATCGTGCGGCAGGAGAGCGTGTTCGATCCCGAGGCGCTGTCTCCCGCCGGCGCGCGCGGACTGGCGCAGCTCCTCCCCGGCACGGCGGCGCTGACCGCCCGCGGGCTGGACGTCACCTTTTCCCCAGAATGGATCACCGTCCCGGACCTGAACCTCCATCTCGGCGCCGCGCACCTCGCGGAGCTGCTGCGGCGTTTCGGTGGTCGCCTCGAGCCCGCGATCGCCGCGTACAACGCCGGGGTTACCCCCGTGACCCGCTGGGCCGGCCGCGAAGGAGCGGACGACCCCGACCGCTTCATCGAGCTGATTCCCTACCAGGAGACGCGCGGCTACGTCCGCTCCGTGCTGCGCAACCGCGAGCTGTACCGGGCTTTGTACGGGATCTCAACCAATTGAGCGGTGGCCAGTTAGGCTGCCGCACCGTCGCGACAATCCGCCGCCGTCTCGCTGTATTGACAACGTTTTCGCCCCACGGCAAATCTATCCCGCCCGACACCGGTGCCGGGCAGGCTGTTCAGCCCCAGTGTGCGACTTCGCAGGAGGCAGATCGAATGGCAAAGGGAAAGGTGAAGTGGTTCAATGACGCCAAGGGGTACGGCTTCATTGAGCAGGAGGGCGGCGAGGACGTCTTCGTCCACTTCTCGGCGATCCAGATGGACGGCTTCAAGACCCTGGCGGAAGGACAGGTCGTCGAGTTCGAGGTGAAAACCGGCGAGAAGGGGCTCCACGCGGCGAACGTCGTCCGAGTGTAATCGCTCCGCACGCCATTCGCTCAGCCCCGCCCGGGCCTCGCAGGGCGGGGCTGTTGTTTGCGGTCTATTATTCTTCTGCACCCATGCCAGCCGCCTCCGCCGCTCCTCCAGCGGCGCCCACGCTCTTCCTCGTCGACGGCTACGCGCTGATCTATCGCGCCTTCTTCGCGATGATCGCACGCCCGCTCAAGACGACGCGCGGTGAGAACACATCGGCGGCGTGGGGCGTCACGAATTTCCTGCTGCGCCTGATGGAGCAGCACCGGCCGGAGCGCCTGGGCTGGGTGCACGACGTGGGAACGTCGTTCCGCCAGCAGACCTACCCCGCCTACAAAGCCACCCGCCAGAAGCTGTCCGAGGAGTTGCAACAGGACTTCGACCGTTCGGTCGAGCGGATCGCGCAGCTGCTCGAGGCGTTCGGCGTGCCGCTCGTGGGCGTGGAGGGCTACGAGGCCGATGACGTGATCGGCACGCTCGCCACCCGCGCGGCGGGAGCGGGGTTTCGCGTGGTCATCGTCTCGGGCGACAAGGACTTCTATCAGCTCATCGGTCCGAACGTCGTGCTGCTCAACCCCGGGCGCGGCGGGCCTGCGGCCGTGGAAGAGCAGTGGGTGGATGAGTCGAATGCGAGCGACCGGCTGGGCGTGCCGCCAGCACGGGTCGTGGACTATCTCGCGCTCGTGGGGGACAGCTCGGACAACATCCCCGGCGTGAAGGGGGTGGGCGACAAGACGGCGCTTGAGCTGATCCATGCCTACGGGGACCTGGACAGCATTCTCGCCCGCGCGGCGGAGATATCGGGGAAGCGCGCGCGCGAGGCGGTGCTCGCGCACGTCGCGGAGGCGCGCCTGTCGCGCGACCTCGTCACGATCCGGCGCGTCTCCCCCGTCCCCCGGGCGTCCTCGGCGCCCCCGGGGCCCGCAGCGGCCGCAGCGGCCGCGCCCCCGGCGGCGGCCGGCGCGCGGATCGTGGATGACCCGGCTGGCGTCGGGGCGATCGTCGCCGAGTGCCGCGCGGCCCCCATCGTCGCCTGGGACACCGAAACCACGTCCGTCGACCCGCTGCGTGCGACGCTCGTCGGGATGTCGCTCGCCGTGACACCGGAGCGGTCCTGGTACCTGCCCTTCGGCCACCTGGCCCCTGATGGAGAGCTCGTCGCGGGGGAGCCGCCGCGCAACCTCCCGCCGCTGTCGAGTCCGGCCCTGGCGCCGCTGCGAGCGCTACTCGCGGACCCGCAAGTTCCCAAGGCCGGTCACAACGTCAATTATGACTGGCTCGTGCTGCGGCGGCACGGCGTGGAGCTGGCCGGCGTCGTCTACGACTCGATGCTCGCGAGCTTCGTGCTCGATCCGGCGCGGCGCTCCCATGCCTTGGCCGAGCTCGCGCGCGAGCGGCTGGGAATCGAGATGCAGAACTACGCCGGCCTCGTGGGCCGCGGGCGGGGGGAGCGGCCGTTCGCGGAGGTGCCCGTGGCCGTGGCGGCGCGCTACTGCTGCGCCGACAGCGAGGTCGTGCTGCGGCTGCGAGACGCCTTCCAGCCGGAGCTCGAGGATCACCAGCTGCTCCGGCTGCTCGACACGATCGAGGTGCCGCTCATCCCCGTGCTCGTGGGCATGGAGTGGCACGGCGTGCTGGTGGACCGCGAGGTGCTCGGGCAGATCTCGCGTCAGTTCGCGCGGGAGCTGGCCGAGCTGGAGCAGGCCATTTATCGCGCCGCCGGCACGGACTTCAACATCAACTCGACCCCGCAGCTGCGTCACATCCTGTTCGAGAAGCTCGAGCTGCCCGTGCTCAAGAAAACCAAGACCGGCGCGTCCACGGACTTCGAGGTGCTGGAGCAGCTCGCCGCACTGGGGCATGAGGTGCCCCGGCTCCTCATCGAGTACCGCGAGCTCGCGAAGCTCAAGTCCACCTACGTGGACGCCTTGCCCGGGTACGTGAACCCCGCCACGGGGCGCATCCACACCAGCTTCAACCAGGCCGGTGCCGCGACCGGCCGCCTGTCGAGCTCGGACCCGAACCTGCAGAACATCCCCGTCCGCACCCCACGGGGCGAAGCGATCCGTCGCGCGTTCGTCGCGGCGCCCGGATGGCTGCTTCTCACGGCCGATTACTCGCAAATCGAGCTGCGGCTGCTCGCCCACCTGTCCGGCGATCCGGCCTTCCTGCACGCCTTCGCGCAGGGGGGGGACATCCACCGCCAGACGGCCGCGATCATCTTCGGCGTCTCCCAGGACCAAGTGACGCCCGACATGCGAGCGCGGGCCAAGACCATCAACTTCGCCACCATCTACGGCCAGGGGCCGTTCGCGTTGTCGCGCCAGCTCGGCATCACGCAGGAGGAGGCGACCGAGTTCATCAAGCAGTACTTCACGCGGTTCCAGGGAGTGCGCGCGTGGCTCGACCGCACGGTGGCCGAGGCCCGTGACAAGGGCTATGTGGAGACGCTGTTCGGCCGCCGGCGCTACGTTCCGGAGCTCAAGGACAAGAACTTCAACATCCGCGCCTTCGGGGAGCGCACGGCCACCAACTCGCCGCTGCAAGGTTCGGCCGCCGACCTCATCAAGCTCGCCATGATCGGGATCGACCGGGCCCTGCGGCAGCGCGGCCTCGCCACGCGCATGCTGCTGCAAGTGCACGACGAGCTGGTGTTCGAGGTCCCGGAAGCGGAGCAGGAGGACGCAACGGGACTCGTAAAAAGCCACATGGAAACGGCCGCTGTATTGCGCGTGCCGCTCGTCGTAAGTATCGGCGTGGGAAGGAATTGGGTCGATGCCAAGGGTTAAGCATAGCTCTTGCATGATCGGCGGGGGGCGCCCAATATGGTGGCGCCGGGCCTCGGGCTATCGCTCCCATGGTTCGGCGCCCTTTAGCGCCCTGGAGGGTGAGCAGTGCCGTCTCGACGTGGCTTTACCCTGATCGAGCTCCTCATCGTGGTGGTGATCATCGGGATCCTCGCGGCAATCGCGATCCCGAAGTTCGCCAACACGAAGGAGAAGGCGTACATCGGCGCGATGAAGTCGGATCTGCGGAACCTCGCGACGGCCGAGGAAGCCTTCTTCTACGACAGCACGAACTACACCACCAGCCTGGCGCAGATGAACAACTTCTCCGCGTCGACCGGAGTCACGCTGCTCGTCAATGAGGCCACGCCCGCGGGATGGGCGGCCACGGCGTCGAGCGCCACCACCACGCACAAGTGCTACCTCTTCTCGGGCACTGCGACACCCCCTGTGAGCGGTATGATCGAAGGCCGCATTCTCTGCCAGTAGAGGGCGCCTACCGAGAGTTCGCACGCCGCCGCGAGGGGATGTGCTTCGCCCTTGAGGGCGGCGTTTGGCTTCATCGCCACCGGTTGCGCGGGGAGCCGATGGTGCATCTCGTGAGCGCGGACCGCGACGGGCTGCTCGCGCTGGGCCGCCATCTGGGATTGCGCCAGGAGTGGCTGCAGTACAAGCCGCTGAAGGACCCGAGGACCGGACAGCGCGTACCGGCATGGCACTGGGACCTTTGGGGAGAAAAACTGAGACTCGTTGGATGAGCGGCGCCGTTCCGCTCTCTACCCGCTGTCCTCTCTCTCCATTCTCGGCGCCCGCACCCCCGGCCACCAGTTCCATCTTCCCGCGATGTGCATGATCGCCGGTACGAGGACCATGCGGATCAGGGTCGCGTCCAGCAGCACGGCGGCGGCCAGGCCGAATCCCACGAGTTGTACCGCGAGGACGCGGGCGAAGGCGAAGGTGCCGAACACGAGGATCATGATCGCGGCGGCGCTGGTGATGGTCGAAGCGGTGGCGGACAGTCCCTCCATCGTGGCGTGGTCGTTGCGGCCGGTCTTGTCGAACACCTCCTTCACGCGGGTCAGCAGGAACACCTCGTAATCCATCGACAGGCCGAACACGATGGCGAACACCAGCACCGGCACGACCGCCCAGATCGCCTCGGTGGGCCCCTCGAGGCCGAAGAGCCGGCCGCCGTAGCCGTGCTGGAACACGAGCACGGTGAGCCCGAACGCCGCGCCGACCGAGAGGCAGTTCAGGAGCACGGCTTTGAGCGGCACCAGCACCGACCGGAAGGCGGCGAACAGCATGATGGCGGTGATGCCGAGGACGAGGGCCATCGTCTCCGGGAAGCGCCGCAGCAGCTCGTGCTGCGTGTCCACGTTGGACGCGGCGAAGCCCCCCACCAGGATTTCCGCGCCGCCCAATCCCCGCACGCCGCGCTGCACGACGGCCCGGACGTGGCGGGCGACGTCCATCATCCCGGCGAGCGATACCGTGTCGGCGGGGATCGCGTCCAGCAGCGTGGTGCGTTCGTCCGTGCTCAGGTAGGCGTCGAAGAACTTCGCGTACTTCTGGCGCGCCGCCGCGGGGTCGCTGTAGAAGAACAGGAGCTGCAGCGTGGACATGCGGGGCCGGACGCTCGCTACGCCGCGCACCTCGCGCACGCGGGGATCCTTGCGAATCGAGTCGGTGAGCGCCTTGAGCCCGCTGAGCCAGCGGCCCGTCAGCGCGTGCTGTCCTTCGGGCAGCTGCACGACCACGCGGATGGGCTGGATCACACCGCTCGCTCCCATCGCCCGGAGCGCGGCCAGGCCCTGGCCAGACTCCGACTCCGGCGGGAACCAGTTCGTCGCGGGGAGTCCGAGGCGGATCTGCGTGGCCGGGAAGGCGAGCAGGGCGATGGCGGTGCCGCCCGCGGCCACGGCGCGCCACGGGCGGTGGCCCAGCCAGCGGGCCCAGCGCTCCCACCCCGTGGGGGCGTGAAACTTCGCGAGCGGGCGGGCCAGCCATTTGGGGCGATCGATGTTGCGGCCCAGGACGGCGAGCACGGCGGGGAGAAACGTCGTCGCGAGCAGCACGGCCACGAACACGACGAACAGTCCGCCCACCCCCACGGAGCGCGTGTCGGATAGCGGCGTCGTGAGCAGCGCCGCGAAGCCGACGACCACCGTCAACCCCGACGTGATCACCGCCGACCCGGCCGTCTCGACGGTGCGCACGGCCGCGTCGACCGGTGAGAGCCCGCGGTTCAGCTCCTCGCGGAACCGCGTGACGACGAGCAACGAGTAGTCGATCCCCACGCCGAGCCCCACCATCGTGGTGATGTTCAGCACGAACACCGACATGGGGAGGTACTTGGCCGCGATGGTGACGAGGCCCAGCGCGATCGTGATCGCCAGCACGCCGACCACGATGGGGACCATCGCGGCCACCAGCGCCCCGAATGCCACGATGAGCACGACGAGCGTCAGGGGCAGGACCCGCTGCTCGCCACGCTCGCTGTCCTCGGCGCTGATCGTGCGCACGTCGTGATCCAACGCGGGAAAGCCCGTCACCATCACGTCGAAGCCATCTGCGCCGGACACCCGGCCCATCGCGTCCCGGATGGCCGCGCGCAGGTCGGGCACGATGCTCTTGCTGATGTCGCTCGTGAACTCGGGGGTCAGGGCGGCGATCAAGAAGGTCGTGCGGCGGTCCGGGCTCACGAAGCTCGATTCGCCGATCGAGCGGACCGAGATGATCTGGCTCACGTACGACTGCCGCTCCGCGACGGCCTTCAGGGTGTCGAGCACTCGCTCGAAGCGCTGGTTGGTCCAGCGCACGGGGCCGTGGACCACGATGGCGACGTAATCGGCGAAGGGGCTGGGGAAGGCCTGCTTGAGGAGGTCGGTGGCGCGGGCGGCCTCGGTGGTTTCGCTGGCCCCGCCCCGCAGCGCGAGCACCTGCTGGACGTGGCTGGCTCGCGGCGCGAAGAGCAGCGCGAGCGCCGCCCACGCCGCGATGACCCAGCCGCGCCAGCGGACGAGGAAGGTCGCGGGGAGCGCGAACAATTACTGTCCCAGCATGCGGAGGCCACAATCATAGAGACGCCGGGCACCCAAAGCTAGCGGCGGGACCGCGGCCTTCCGCATATTGCGCCCATGGTCGAACGGCGAATTTCCGCCCTCCTTGCCGGTCTCGCGGTGCTGTTGATGTGCGCCGTGCTGTGGGACGCGTTTGGCGGCGTGCGCGTGCGCCGGCTGGCGCCTCGAGCGCCGTCCGCCGACGATACGGCGTCGGCCACTCGCCGTCCGGGGCCGCTGTCGGAGACCACCGCCGTGCGGGCGGCGCGCGCGCCCGCCCCCGCCCCCCCCGCTCCCCCCGCCCCCCCCGGCACCGCCGCGGCGCCTTCCAGTCTCTCGTATGCCGACCTGCTCGCCCGTTCCGAAATGCGGCGCCGCATCCGCGCCAGCGCCGGCCTGACCTATCTCAACGAAGTGGTGGCGGCGACCGGCGACTCGATGCTCCACCGCTGGGACGACCGTCTCCACCGGCCCGTGCGGGTCTACCTCGCGACCGGGACGGCGGCGAATTTCCAGCCGGCGTTCCTCGGCGCCGTCCACGAGGCGTTCCAGCGCTGGCAGGAGGCGGGCGTGCCGGTGCGCTGGGATCTCGCGGCGGACTCCGCCGGGGCGGAGGTACGATTCAAGTGGAAGGTGCAGTTCGAGGAGGAGCGCACCGGCCAGACCGACCTCACCTGGGACCAGGACGGGCACCTCCAGACCGCCATCGTGACCCTCGCCACCTTCGATCCCAAGGGGCACCCGCTCGGCCCGGATGAGGTGCGCGTCATCGCGCTCCACGAAATCGGCCACCTCATCGGGCTCGATCACTCGTCCGACACGACCGACATCATGTACCCGGTCACCAAGGTGCGCGACTTGTCGCCCCGGGACATCCAGACCGCGGTGCTGCTCTACGAGCTCGCGCCAGGCTCGATCCGCTGAGCGGCTTCCCCGCGCGGCGGGCTGTATATTGAGGAAAGGGCAGGCAGCGTATGGCGCCGTGGTATCACCTCCTTCCTGCGGCACGACGTGCCCGACGGCGGGCCGGCGTCGCTGGCGCAAGCGCTGGACGGGCGGGTGCGCGAAGGCGAGCTGGTCGAGCGGCGGCCCGACGGCGCGGTGCGCTGCTTCGCCTGCGGACACCGCTGTCTCGTGAAGCCCGGGCGCCGGGGCATCTGCAAGGTGCGCTTCAACAAGGATGGGGCGCTGCAGGTGCCGGCCGGCTACGTGGCCGCCCTGCAGTGCGATCCCACTGAGAAAAAGCCGTTCTTCCACGCGCTCCCCGGCTCTGACACCCTCACGTTCGGCATGCTGGGCTGTGATTTCCATTGCGGTTACTGCCAGAACTGGCTCACGTCGCAGGCACTGCGCGACGACGCCGCGGGCGTGCTGCCTACCGACGTCACGCCGGACGCGTTGGTGCGCCTGGCGCTCCGGCAGGGAGCGAAGCTCGTCGGCTCCTCCTACAACGAGCCGCTCATCACGGCCGAGTGGGCGGTGGACGTCTTCAAGGTGGCTCGGGCCGAGGGGTTGAAGACGGCGTTCATCTCGAACGGCAACGCCACGCCCGAGGTCCTCGACTATATCCGCCCCTGGACCGACTGCTACAAGATCGACCTCAAGGCGATGGACGATAAGCGCTACCGCGAGCTGGGTGGCGTGCTGCAGCACGTGCTCGACGCGGTCCGCATGGTGTACGAGCGCGGCTTCTGGATCGAGATCGTGACGCTGGTCGTGCCCGGTTTCAACGACGACACGGCGCAGCTGCGGCGCGCAGCCGAGTACCTCGCGTCGGTGTCGCCCGAGATCCCATGGCACGTGACGGCGTTTCACAAGGACTACAAGATGACGGACCCCGACGACACGTCGGCGGAGACGCTGGTGCGGGCGTGCGAGATCGGGGCGGCGGCCGGTCTCAAGTTCATCTACGCCGGCAACCTCCCGGGGCGCGTGGGCCGCTGGGAAAACACCTATTGCCCCGACTGCGGCGACCTCCTGATCGAGCGCTACGGCTACGTCATCGAGCGAAACAAGGTCGCTGCCCACGGGCGCTGCCCCACCTGCGGCCGCGGCATTCCGGGCGTTTGGTGCTAGCGGTCGTTCTGCTCCAAGTCGCTGTCTCGTTCACCCCGGGGCATCGCACCGGGGCTCGCGCACCCGGGTTTGACGCCGCCACCTTTGATCCGATCGTCCTGGGCGGCATCCGCGCCGGCGCCTACCCCGGGGCGGCGTTCGTCGTGGGGCGCCGCGACACGATCCTCTTCGCCAAGGGCTACGGGCGGCTCACGTGGTCGCCCTCCTCGCGCGCCGTGTCGCCCGAGAGCACGCTCTACGATCTCGCCTCGCTGACCAAGGTGGTGGCGACCACGACCGCGGCCATGCTGCTGGTGGAGCGCGGCAAGCTCGACCTGGACGCGCCGGCGGCGCGCTACGTCCCGGAGTTCGACGGCCCCGGAACGGCGGGCATCACGGTGCGGCAGCTCCTCACCCACACGTCCGGGCTGCGCGCCACGCTCCCTCTGGACGAGGAGCCGGACAGCGCCGCGGCGCTCGCCGCCCTGTTCCACGTGACGCCCGTCGTGCCGCCGGGGACTCGCGTCATCTACTCGGACCTGAACGCGATGCTTTCTGGCGAAATCGTGCGCCGCGCGGCGGGGGAGCCGCTCGACCGCTTCACGGCGCGCGAGATCCTCGCACCCCTCGGCATGACGCAGACGACCTTCCGGCCGCGGCGCGCCCTGTATAACCGCATCGCCCCGACGGGCGTGTGGCGCGGGACGCCCGTAGCCGGAGTCGTGAACGACCGCAACGCGGCGCGGCTCGGCGGCGTGGCGGGTCACGCCGGGCTGTTCGCTCCGGCTGCCGACGCGGCGCGGTTCGCGCAGTTCATGCTGCGGGAGGGCACGTTGCCCGACGGGCGGCCTTTGCTGCAGGCGGAGACGGTGCGCCGCTTCACCGCGCGGAGCGCGGGGCCCGAGCGGGGAATCGGCGGGGAAGCGCGAGCGCTCGGATGGCAAGCGCTGCCCACGGGGGAAGTGGTGAGCAGCGCCGGGCATCTGTTCGGGCCGCGCAGCTACGGCCACACCGGGTGGACCGGCACGTCGGTGTGGATCGATCCGGACCGGGATCTGTTCGTGGTGCTCTTGACCAATCGCGCCTACGCGCCGCGGGCACGGCGCTCGTTCACCGCGCTGAAGCAGGTGCGCGGGCGGCTCGCCGACGCCGCCGCGCAGGCGTCCGATGCCGGCGCGCGCTGACCGTCCCACGCTGTTCTACGACGGAGAGTGCGGATTCTGCCGCGACGCGGTCGCGGTGCTGTCCCGCTGGGATCGCGAGGGCCGCATCGAGCTGATCCCGTTTCAGGACGCGGCCCGCGTCGCGCAGTTCGGGCTGCCCCTCCCCGCGCTCGCCGCCGCCATGCACCTCGTGCTGCCCGACGGCCGCGTGGTCGCGGGGGCGGACGCGGTTCCCGAGCTCGGCCGGCTGCTGCCGGGGAAGCGGTGGCTGACCTGGCTGTTCGCGGTGCCGGGCGTGCGCCCGATTGCCCGGCGCGCCTACGCCTGGATCGCGGCGCGACGGCGCTGCCTGGTGCCGCGCCGCCCCGCGGGCTAGGTTGTCGAGCGAGGAGGAAGCACTGTGGCGACTGCGACGCTGAACCAGGAAGCCGTGCGCCGGGCCCTGCGGCAGGTGAAGGACCCCGAGCTCGACATGAACATCGTCGACCTGGGCCTCGTGTACGACGTCGAGGTGGCCGACGGCGACGTGCGCGTCGCGATGACGCTGACCTCGCCGGGGTGCCCAGCCGGGCCGATGATCACGAACGACGTGTACAAGGTGGTGCGGGCGCTCGAGGGTGTGCAGGACGTCGATGTCGAGATCGTGTGGGAGCCATACTGGACGCCCGAACGGATCGATCCGAAGGTCCGCGCGCTGATGGGGTTCTAGCGCAGCGCCTCGAGCAGCGCGTCTCCCAGCGCCGTGATCTGCCAGCGCCGGAGCTCCCCCACGTGGGCGAGCCCGGCGCCGTCTTTTGGATGGGCGCGCGCGACCGCTTCGAGCGTGCCCCGCCCGCACAGCACGCCGGGATCGAGTCCCAGCTCGGCGGCCACGCGGTTGCGGGCCGCCTTGAGTCGCTCGACCCGGGCGTCGATCTCGGGGTCCTTGGGCGGACGCGCCGTCCGCTCGATTCGCGGCAGCTGCGCCTCCGGCAGCGTCAGCCCGTGACGAACTGCGGCGAGCAGGGCCTCGCCGTGGCGGCGGGCGAGGACCGCGGGGAGGCCGGGCACTCGCCCCAGCGCTTCGTGCGTCTCGGGCAGCGCTTTGCTCACTGCGAGCAGCGCGTCGTTCCCGATGATCCGGAACGTGGCGGTGTCCGCCTGCGCCGCGACCTCTTCCCGCCAGCGATACAGCTCACGCAGCGTGGCGAGTTGCCGTGGGGCGAGCGCCTTCGCGCCCTTCACGCGCAGGTAGGCATCCGCCCCGTCACCGGACCCGGTCCATCGCAACGCCTCCAGCCGCGCGAACTCCTCCTCCGCCCAGGCGAGACGGCCCAGCGCCACGAGCCGCGCCCGCAGCGCTTCGCGCAGCGCGGGTAGGTGCCGCGTGTCGGCGGCCGCGTACTCGAGCATGGCCGGGGGCAGGGGCCGCCGCGACCAGTCGGCCTTCTGGTGCTCCTTGGAGAGCTTCACGCCGAGGTACTTATCCAAGAGCGCCGCGAGTCCCACGGCGCGCTCCCCGGCGAGCTGCGCCGCGATCCGCGTGTCGCACAAACGTCGCGCGCGGAAGCCGTAGTCTCGGTCGAGGATGCGGAGGTCGTAGTCCGCATCGTGGAAGATCTTTTCGACCTGCGGGTCGGCGAGGAGCTCCCCCAGGGGGGCGAGATCGCGCACCGCGAGCGGGTCGATGATCGCGGTCTGTCGGGGGCTCGAGAGCTGCACCAGGAAGATGCGGTCGCGGTAGCGGTGAAAGCTCGCGGCCTCGGTGTCCGCCGCGACGAGCGGCTCGCGCCGCAGCGCGGCGACGACCTCGGCCAGCGCGGCGTCGGTGCGGATGTGCATCATTCTTCTTTGCCGAGCTGCTCCAGTGCGGCGGCGACTTCCTCCAGCGCCTTCGCGAGGGTCCGATAGAAGTCGGGGTCCGGCGGCTGGGGAGCCCCGCCCAGCGGGTCGCCGGCGGACTTGCGCGCCAGCCGTGCCGCGTGACGGATGTAGTCGGTGGCGACCCGCATCGGTTGTCCTCGTCTGAAGGGAGCGTGCGTGTCGGGTGCAGCGGTGTTGGGCCCAAAGATACGCAGTGCGCTCGCGCCGGGCAGTCTCGGTGACTGGCCGACCCCCCTCGAGTCCGCGCCCGGGCTCGCCGCCGCGTGCGGCGCCGCCGCGCTCTGGCTCAAGCGCGAGGACCGGTCCTCCCCGCGGTGCGGCGGCAACAAGGTCCGCGGGCTCGAGTTCCTGCTCGGCCCGGCGCCGACCGACGTCGTGTTCCTGACCGCCGGCGGCACGGGCTCGAGCCATTGCCTCGCCACCGCCGTCCACGCGGGCGCGCTCGGGGCTCGGACCGTGCTCGCCCAGTTCCCGCAGCCCGACACCGACGCGAGCCGCGCCGTCGCGACGGCATGCGCGGCGCGGGCGGCGCTGGTCGTGCGGGCGCGCTCACCGGCGGGCCTGCCGCTGGCACTGCTCAAGGCCTGGCGGGCGGCGCGGCGCATGGGGCCCGTTCGCTGGATCCCGTCGGGGGGCGCGCATCCCCGCGCCGTTGTGGGGCACCTGCTCGCTGGTCTCGAGCTCGAGAGCCAGCTCCCCGACCTGCCCGACGCCATCGTGACGCCCCTCGGTACCGGGGGGACGGCCGCAGGGCTCGGGCTGGCGGTGGCCGCGTTGTCCTGGCCGACCCGAATCGTCGGGGTGCGCGTCGCGCCGCGGCTCATCGCGAACCGCTGGCGCACGGCGGGCCTGGCCCGCCGTGCCGTGCGCCTGCTCGCCGGTCACGGCATCCGCCTCCCGCTAACGGTTTCCCGCCTGCCGTTGCTCGTGCTCGATGGCTTGGGCCGCGGCTATGGGCATCCGAGTCCCTTGGGCGAGGCGGCCCGTCGTCTCGCCGCGCCGCACGGGCTCGTGCTCGATCCGACGTACGGCGCCAAGGCCTTCGCCGCGGTCCCGGAGCTCGCCCGCAGCGGCTTCCGTCGGATCGTGTTCTGGCACACGTTTGCGCTCCCGGGGGGCGAGTGAGGTGAGCCGGGCGCGCTCGATCCGCGTGAATGCCGGTGATGCCGAGCTCGCCGTGGCGGTGCGGGGTGAGGGCGCGCCGCTGCTGTTCGTCCACGGGTTCCCGTTCGACCACACGATGTGGCGGCATCAGCTGGGGTCTCTGGATGGGTGGCGTCGCATCGCGCCCGATCTGCGCGGCGTGCGCGCCTCGACGGCGCCCGGCGGGGGCTACACGATGGCCCGCTACGCGGACGACCTCACGGCGGTCCTGGACGCGCTCGCGATCGAGCGGGTCACGGTGTGCGGCCAGTCGCTGGGCGGCTACATCGTGTTCGAGCTGCTGCGACGGCACCCGGACCGCGTGGGCGCCCTGGTTCTCGTGGCCACGAAGCCCGACGCCGACACGCCGGAGGGGCAGCGTGCGCGCGACCAGGTCGTCGCGCAGGCCGAGCGCGAGGGGCCGGCCGCCGTCGCGGACGGGATGCTCCCGAGGCTGCTGGGCCGCACCACGCGCGCCACCCGGCCTGGGGTGGTGGAAGCGGTGCGGCAGATGGCCGGCGCCTGGTCGGTCCCCGGGATGGTGGGCGTGCATCGCCCGCTGCGCGCCAGGCCCGATTCCACGGAGACGCTGCGCCGGCTGCGGCTGCCCGCGCTCGTGATCGGCGGGGGGGAGGACGAGATCGCCGCCCCGCCCGTCGTGCGGGCCATGGGTGCGCTCATTCCGAACGCCCAGGTCGAGATCGTGCCGGGCGCGGGGCACGTCGTGCCGCTCGAGCGCCCGGCGGACACGACGCGCGCGCTCGCCGCCTTCCTCGCGACGCTCGCTGGCGGAGGCGCCCTTCCCCAGCAGGGGGCGGCGGGCTAGGCTTCAATCGTGAGTGCCGCGCAGAAATCGGATCAGATCGAGCCCTTCCGGCAGGGCTTCGTCGGCTACGCCAACGTGGACGGGCGGCAGTGGCGGGTGTTGGTGCGGTTACGGCTGGAGGACGAGGCGTGGTGGCGGGGTCGCCTGTGGTTCTCCGAGGCGGGGGGCACGGAGGTCTGGGACAAGGAGGAGCTCCTGGGGCGGAGCCCCGAGGAGGTGCTGCGCCAGGCTCGTGCCCTTCCGACTGCGGAGCTGGTGCGGCGCTTTCGGGAGTCCTATGACGAGCGGCGCCGCTACTTCGCGCTGCGGGCGCTCGTGGACGACTTCGTCGATGCGGCGCGCGGGCTCAACCGCGTCGCCGTGCGCGCAGGGGTGGACGGCGCCTATGGGCTCGGCGCCACGCGCGAGCTCGATCGCTTGCAGCGGCAGATGCAGTTCCTCGTGGCCGGGATGCGGCAAGTGGCCGGCAAAGAGGGCCGGGCGACCCCCTGAAAAGGGGAGAACCCCGGAGCCAAGCTCCGGGGTTCGCCGTCTTCAGGATCCCTTGCGCTGCGGCTTCCCGGGCGGGCTCGCGCCCTGGAACACGTCCCGGTTTTTCGCGATGTAGCTCTTCCACTGCGGTGGAGTGTCTTCCTCCGGGAAGATCGCCGTGACCGGGCACTCCGGCTCGCAGGCCCCGCAGTCGATGCACTCGTCCGGGTGAATGTA
>WNFB01000909.1_pt1 | contig 24682 bp, 20 predicted proteins | sample 5400501 | NCBI WGS metagenome assembly WNFB01 (sample SAMN13153341, study PRJNA577476) | soil metagenome | isolation source: 200 cm saprolite under Douglas fir tree site 2 hole 1 | place: USA:California | collected 2015-04-18 | reverse complement strand
CAAACAGTTTCAGGGGAAAGGTTCCAACACCGATCAGGGGCTCAGGAGAACTGATCCCCCAGCCGCGTAGGGGCTGGGGCGGGGAGGGGATGCTTGCATCGCCCTGGGTGGGGCATTCCTCGCCTTTCACCCCCGCTTGGTGTTGGAACCCAAGGGAAAGCATACAGTGACAGGCAGCCCTTTTGGTAGTATTATAAGGCAGACATCTATCTCGAAACACTAGAGAGCACAAAAAAGTTGCGAGGTTTTTATGTATATTTACTACATTCTACATGGAACACAGGGAGGAACAACCGTCGAATTGGAGGGAGATATCGACGAAGAGAACTTTCCCGGCATCGATCTCAACAATGGTCCTGCTATCATCGATTACCTCGTACAGAAAGTAAATCAAGAAGCAGGTAAAACTGGCACCTGGGAAGCATGCGACCTGACGGACTCGTTCTTCAATCGCGAAGACACCTATCTGTTTTATAACGGGCGCTGGATGAGACGATCGGATACGCCATGGCGCAAGGATAAGGGCCTCTAGATTCTTCTTTTTGAAGACTGGCGACCAAATGTCGCAACAAAAATTTGAGTGCGTCGAACGGGCTGAGCGTGGCGCCGCCACGCTCAGCCCGTTCGACGCACTCAAATAAAAGCTGCCGCCTGCAAGCGGGCCGTAGTGGACGCAAGTATCCTGGATCAGGAACAAAAGAACCCAACAATATGTTAAAATTAGCTAAGAATTCCTAATAAGTGCAACCATATCTCCTGATGAGGCGTGTAATGAATGTAGGTTGTAAGCTACAAAAGCAAATACGAATGAGGGCAACGTACGATATAACACTTTCACGAACATACTTGAGAGGAAGATAAAATGATTTTTGACACAAACATCAGGCGCGCGCGTGGCCTTGCTGCGATGAGTCCAGAGCGCCGTCGAGAGATTGCAAGTAAAGGCGGACGTACCTCGCAAGCCCGTGGAACTGCTCATCAGTGGACAGCAGAAGAAGCCTCGGCGGCAGGTAAAAAAGGCAGCGCACGCTACGCACTAAGAAAGGCGGATGTAAGCAGAGCCGCTCAATGATCTATTCCCTCGATAGCCGCTGCTGCCACTGCATCTCCACGAGCCGCGGCCCACCGCAGAACCTCTCCAGCAAAATGCAGTGAGCCAGTAGCACAGATCAAATCATTGCTTCCTGCCAGGTCAAAGGCCAGGTCCATGGCACCGCGGCTATCATTTGCTGCGTATATTTCTACATGCGGCGCATATCTGGCAAATGCATCTTGCATTTGCTCAATTGTGGCAGCACGAGGACTCGCTATACGGGTAAGTACCACAATATCTGCATGCTCCAATGCTCGCGCTATGCCCACCAGGTCTTTGTCACGAAACAGGCTCAACACAACCATCAGCCGGTGAAAAGAAAATGAGTCATGCAGGGCCTGGATTAACTTTTGCATAGAATCGGCATTGTGCGCGCCATCAACTACAATCGTTGGATTGTGCTCTATAACGTCAATACGCGCAGGCCAGCGTACTTTTCTCAACCCTTCTCGTAACGCCTGCTCGTCCCACAATATACCTTTCTTGTGCAGTGCATCGAGAGCAGCCAGGGCCAGGGTGGCGTTTTCAAGTTGATGTTGACCCGCCAGAGGTATTTCCAAACCAGTATAGGTTCGTTCGGGTGCCCAGATAGTAAAACGCTGGTGTTCCCCGCTGCGTTCTTCCAGGCGATACCGATAACTTAGGGTGGGTAACCAACCCGCTTCAACCTCTTCCTGTGCAGGATCCCCATCAGCGGCTCCGATACGTATCATTCGGGTATGTTGTCGCTGGCACACAGCAGCAATTGCTAATAAAGCCTCTGGAGACTGCGCTGAGGTAACTACTACGCCATTTGGCTTGATGATGCCAGCCTTCTCGGTAGCAATTTGGGTCAAGGTATCACCCAAAATTTGCATGTGATCGTAACTAATTGAAGCAATCACCGAGACAAGCGGACGCGTGACGTTGGTAGCATCCAGGCGACCGCCCAGGCCAACCTCCAACACAGCATGTTGCACGTGCTGGCGCTGAAAGTAAAGCAAAGCCAGGGCCGTTGCGACTTCATAGGTTATGAATGGGCCAAACTCTCGTTTCTGCTGTATCTCTTCGGCAGCAGCACGCACAACCGGCACTAATTCTGCAACTTCGTCTTCACTGATGAGTCGCCCTTTGACACGTATGCGCTCACGAAACGTATGTAGATCAGGTTGTGTATAGAGGCCTGTACGTACCCCGGCTTCCCGCAAGACGCGTTCAATAAACGCTGCAGTAGATCCTTTCCCTTTCGTACCTGCTATCAATGTGTTGCTATAGCTGAATTGAGGATTGCCAAGTACTTCAAGGAGTCGCGCTTCGCGAGGTAAATTTTCTTCGGGATTGCGGCTGAATGGCCCACCGCGTTCAAAATCGCTAAGGCTATAAAGATATGCTAAAGCTTCTTGATAGTTCACTTTATTCTGACCTTATTACTCTATTCCAAATTTGTTTGATGCACCACTACGTACAACAGCGTCGCTCATTTTGACGACACGCATCATTTCTCGTACATCATGTACACGTACAATATCTGCTCCCTGCGCTATTCCCAGGGCTACAGTGGCGGCAGTTCCCTCTAATCGTTCAGATACCGGAAGGCCTCCAAGCACCAGGCCTATAGTCGATTTGCGCGAGGTGCCTAGCAAGATGGGACGTCCCAATGCCCGCAATTCACCCAGCCGATGTAGCAGCGTCAAATTCTCTTCCGGTGTCGTACCAAAACCTATTCCAGGATCGATGATGATGCGCTCCCAGGCAACCCCAGCCGCCAGAGCAAGATCGATGCTGTGTGCCAGAAAGCGTACAGCATCACTGACAATCTCATGCTTGTGGTAGCCGCGCATGTTCGCCATTAATATGATGGGGACCTCTCGTTCACTTGCCAGCCCACTCATAGCAGGATCACGGTTCAATGCCCAGATATCATTGATCATACAAGCGCCGGTATCCAAAGCCTGCCTTGCAACCTCTGCCTTATAGGTGTCAATTGAGATTATCACTTCTTTGGGTAATACAGCATACAATGCCCCGATAACCGGAAGCACACGAGCCAGTTCTTGTTCTGCGGAAATGGCCGCAAAATTGGGCCGTGTTGACTCACCGCCGACATCTATGATCGTTGCTCCTTCAGCGACAAATTGCTGCGCCTGGGAAACGGCACGGGCAACAATTACACCTGGCGTAAGCGTCTCATCGACTATTCCATCACCCGAGAAAGAGTCTGGCGTGACGTTGATAACGCCCATGACGTATGTCTGCCTTCCCCATTCCAGGCGATGATTGGCCCAAATTGTCACAGGTAATGCTGTAGGCATGAATATACTATATCCTTTCGTGTATAGGTATCAACTTGCCAATCGACTTACTATATACTCGCCTGCTTGCTGCGCAAGTACCATTCCTGGCAACACTCCATGGGCACCTAAACCTTCAATCGCGACTCCTGGCGCCTTGTCACTTACAACGCGCAGTTCCGGGATCATATCCGCCGTTACAGTCAGGTCAACAGCCCAGGTGAAGATTGGCTCCTTGCTTGCTAATTCTGGGAGCCAGTAACGCGTAGCATCAGCAAGATGCCTGTAATATGTTGCATCTTTCTTTGTCACACCCGCTTTCCCATAGCGTCCTCCACTTACACCCAGGCGTCCATTCCCCGGTCTGTAGTCAGCATAGGTGTACGGTGAAGCATCCCAAAACAAGGGAAAACTCTCAGGAAAATTCGCTGCAAAAGCCAGCGCGTAAATACGCGCATTAGTCTGAACCGTTGGCCCAACACAATTGATAAGTCCGCGAGCTGAGAAGGTCGTTCCATCAGCTAGAGTGAGTTCCCAGCAATGTCTCTTCACTTTCTCATCTATCACGTGGTAGCGAATTATCTTTGCCTTTCCAACAATACGCACCGCTCGCCCATTTCGGGCCTGCTTCGCTAAGTATGCGAGTAAGGACAATGGTTGAATCCGCCCCTCGTCAGGCAACCATAAAGCTCGCACGACCGATTGCACATTAAGGCGGCCATGAGTGGCTTCAGCCACTTGAGATGGCGTCCATATTTCAGCACGCAAACCCGCGCTAACACGAGTATGCGCTTCACGTTCCAACTTACGTGCCGCGTTCATACTCACAGCAAGGTTGAAAGCTCCTGTCTGTGTAGTAGAGAGGATAGTTCCAGGTGTAGTCGCCTCCTCAATAAGTGTGTGAAAGATAGAGGTCGTTTCAGGATAGAAGGATGCCGCCTGGCTGCCGGGTGGTAATTCTGCCATACCCATATTAATACCCGGAGTGAGAATCCCGGCATTACGCCCGGTAGCGCCATAACCCAGCATTTCCTCTTTTTCCAATACCACCACTTTTGCCGATGCTGCCCGTTTTTTCACGCTTAACGCGGCACTCAGCCCAGCCACTCCGCCACCAATGATGGCTACATCAACGAATTGAAGAGATTCTTCCTCAACCGGCGGTAGTTTCAGATTAGCGAGAATGGAAGCATCAAGTCCATCCCACCACGGTATCAACTGTTGAATTGGAAGGCTTTTGAACTGTTTCTGAGCTGGGGTAGTTCGCAAAATCAAAAGGCTCCTTTCTCTAGCTGATGGTTCGGCTTCCGGGCTCCAAGCCCACACCTTGAGGTGTGAAGTCGCTGACAAAGATTAGACATTTCTCTTCATCATCATATCCTTCTTCGTTGCTTCCTTGCAAATAGCAATGCTATACTATCTTTAGATTATTCGGTATACCTCGCACCAATCTTTAAAGTACCTTAATTACAGACTAGCGCTTTTTGAAAGTCAGGTTTTATGGCTTTCGAAACACTCTGGCAGGAAATGATACATTCAATGAGAGAGATTAATGAATTAAAATCACGACACAGCAGTACACCCGTGGTTCCTCGCTGTCACGAATGCAGCGAAGAAGCGCTGGGACGCTGTCCCGATTGCCACAAGGGTCTATGTCAGGTTCATTTTCCCAAGCAGCAGCATTCTCCTTGCGCCCAAAAGCAAATGAAACTGGCGCAAACCCAGGTCTGTTATGTCTGTGGCACCCAGGTCTATCCCGATCAGTGGTCATTATCACGATCTTCTCATTTCGTCGATCAATTTCGCTGCAATGGCTGTCGTCGCTATATTTGTGACGAGCTGCACACCCAACGTAAAAGCGACCAAGTCTCGATTGTCCGCGAAGGTTTACGCGGACACCGCTACCAATACACGATTCGCTATTGCGATCTTTGCGCACCCTTTTACCGTATTGTGGGCATCAAGGGATTGGCATATGGCTTTGTCTTCGCTGGAACAGTGGTAGCTGGCATCCTTTTCTATATACATCCTTAACAATTTTTTTAGAAGGGAATGGGCTGAGAAGGTAAATGCATTCACCTTCTCAGGTTATGAGTACTATGACACTAACACCAACCATACAATCCACTCTACAGCGCTATCGAACCGAGATACTTAAAGCGCTTCGTCACGCTAAACAACGGGCCGCCGAAAGCGCGATACATTCAGAGGCAAGCGACCTTACATCGTTTTACGGTCAAATGCAGTATCATCTTGGCTGGGTAAATACTGACTTCACACCCGCAACAAGCAACCCGGGCAAATTACTGCGCCCCACCTTGCTCCTATTGGCCTACGAAGCTACCAGCACATATAACCCTAACACTGAAACAACAGCTCACAACGCTAATCATCTTCGCCGTGCACTGCCAGCCGCCGCCGCAGTCGAATTGACCCATAATTTCACTTTAATTCACGATGATATTGAAGACAAGGATACAGAGCGTCGCCACCGACCAACACTTTGGAACGTATGGGGTGTTCCTCAAGCAATCAATACGGGCGATGGTATGTTTGCACTTGCACGCCTCACACTCTGGGGTGTGGTAGATGAAGGGGTAGATACCGCTATTGCTGTGCGTCTTGGTGCTGCACTCGATGAGGCCTGCCTTGTGCTTGCCGAAGGTCAATATCTCGACATCAGTTTCGAAACCCGCGATGATATTTCCGTCGCGATGTATGTGGATATGATTAGCCGCAAGACCGCCACACTGATGGGCTGCGCTGCCGAAATGGGAGCGCTTCTTGGAACGCACGATGCAGAAACTATCGCCCGCCTGCGCAGTTTTGGCTATGCCATGGGTCTCGCCTTTCAGGTACGCGATGACCTGCTTGGCGTTTGGGCTAGCACTGCAGAACTGGGTAAGACTCCAGCAGGAGATATCTATCGTCGCAAAAAGAGTTTGCCTGTTCTGCACGCACTAGAATTCGCTGCTGCATCCGACAAGCACTTTCTACGACAGGTCTATGCACAAGTGGAACCTATCACAGCTACCCAGGTCGAAGAAGTATTGGCAATTTTTGCCCGTACAGGCACAAAAGCATATTGTAGTTCGTTTCTGGCCAAACATTGTCGATTAGCGCATGAGGCCCTAGCAAATGTCCCGCGTAACTCCAATTCTATCGCTGCACGCGCACTCAATGACATGGAGACATTGGTTCTATTTGTTGAAGAGACAGCAAGAGGATGACCTTCATCCATAACTGAAGTAGCCAACAAAGGCTTTCAGGACAACCGCCAGATCATCACAGTATTACCCGAGGCTGTTGCCACCTGCTTGCCGTTCGCTGCCCAGGCGAGAGCCAGCACAGGCGCATCGTGGTGGACCTTTAACAGAGGAGTTTGCCGTTGTGCCGGATACCAAATTGCTAGCTCACCATCGTCTCCTCCCGTTGCCAGGAAACGAGCATCGGGAGACCAGGCCAACGTGCGTACACTGCCTCTATGAGCATGTAAACGCTGTGGCATATCCAAACATTGAGATCCAAAACCAGCCTGTACCTGTTGCTGGCAGACAAGTCCATTCCAGAGACGCACTATACCGTCATCACCTCCAACAGCTAGCTGTCCACCAGAGGCAGCAAAGGACAAAGCACGCATGGGAAGTTGGGCATCCACGAATAAGCCATGCACTTGCTGACCATTTTCGGCATTCCAGACACGCACAACTCCACCGTGCGAAGAGGTACCCACGGTTTGCCCATCTGCTGCCCAGGAAGCGGATTCAATCGCAGTGGCATGCTGGGTAAAAATAGTTTGTGGCATATAGGTGGCAGCATTCCAGACAACCGCGCGTTTATCCAAACCACCAGAAATCAGCTGTAAAGGCTGCCGAGAGGACCAGGCAACGGTTGTCACCGCCGCCATATGCGTTGGTACAGGCTGAGCCAGTGCATTACCAGTTAGAGGATTCAAAAACATTACCAGGTTGGCTGCTCCTACGGCGAGTTGTTGGCCATCCGGCGACCATGCTGTTGCACGCACAGCATCCGCTAGCTGCTTCTGAACGTGCACATTACCATTCAGATCCCAGATCAGCAGTTGAGCATCGTTTGCGCCGCTTGCCAGCATTTTGCCATCGGTCGACCAGCTTACTGAGCGTACAGCTTGTTGATGTTGCGAGAAGACCAGCATAGATGTTGCTGCCGTAGGTATGATCGGTTGTGTTGTAGGTTGGGCTTTAACCGTTAAATGCATCATTGACTGCTTTGTCGTAGTCAAAGCTGTAGAATTTGTGACCAGGGAGCGATAAGCAGCGTAACCAAAACCAAGGCTACCTGCTCCCAATACAGCTCCACCCAGCATTAAAAAGGCCCTGCGCGTCCAGCGGCGTCTTTTCCTTCTCTGCCCGACTGCTGGAAATGACCCAGATGTATCTTTACCTGATGCAGGCAAACTCATCGAATCAGCGATCGTCTGTGCAGAATAGAAGGAGGGTTGAGTATGCGCCTGCCGGTCTTGCATCAAGGTTGCTACTGACCCCTCCATCGTATAGGAATCCAAAGCAAGCCTTGCGCCCGAATCAACACCCGATGCCTTTAAACTCCAGTCATCCGGCAAAACAGGTCCTCCGGAGGGGTAACGCAGTAGGTACACGAGTTTATTGCCGAAGAGGTCCGTTTGTGGCAACTTCAATTCTTCAACAATAGCGGGAACAAGTGCTGAAACGGGCGCAGTGGCGGCTACTTCCATAGGGCGCACCGCGCCATAAGCATTCTCCTCTATCAGAATCTGAACCGTTTGCAACTATTTCTCCCCCTTAATCTGAGCTTCCATGTCAAAGTGTACCATTTTAGTTCTTTTTTGTTCAGATTTATGGGGCAAATAGGCTATAGTTTTGCAAAACGAGGATATAGTCTCATCGTGTAGAATGAATAATACGCGTTGGTCGATGTGAGGTTTAGCTCACCTTAGACGCATAACTAATACATTTGTTTCGTACGACCGGAGGTACCACTTCATGCTTTACAGAGGAACACGGCTCTGTTGCTTACTTATTCTTACCTTGAGCTTTTTACTACCCGCCGTAGCTAACGCCGCTACATCCAAATCCGAGTTTCACCACTATGCTCTTGCAGACTTTCCTACAGTCGATCCCAACTACATTTATGACCAACTCTTTTACATGGTTACCAACTTCCAGCGGCGTGAAGCAGGCTATGATAACAACTTGCCCGTAAATGTCAACGGGCACGATGAGTTCGCCACGTATTGGGAGCAAGAGATGCTGCGTGACTTAAATGGCTTTGGGGCACAGGTGAGACGCGATGCATTTCCCGTACAAGGCTGGCAAGGGCGTCCGGCAACTGTTCCAGCATTCAACGTAGAAGTTACCGTTCCAGGCGTTACCCATCCTGAGCAGGTCGTGGTCATTGGCTGCCACTACGATGGAGAAGCCAGTTCAACTCAATCAGCCAACGATGATGCCAGCGGATGTGCCATCGAACTGGGCGTAGCCAGGGCGCTTGGCCAATATTGGCTCAGCCATCACCTCTACCCTGCTCGGACGCTGCGCTTTGTGATCTTCGATGCAGAGGAACAAGGCCTTTTCGGTTCGTTTCACTACTTGAACAGCACGATTAATGGTGATGTAAAGAACCTCGTTGCTATGTTCAATGAGGAACAGAACGGCATCGCCTATCCTCTACGCTACCTTGGACAGATGTCTAATCCCATCCTACCGTTCTACATCGATATGTCACCACTACAGAATAACCCGCTGTATATGCACCAGAACCAACTCTCACAACAGCAGAAAGCAAACATCTCACATTTTCGGGCATTGATGCAGCAAGCCGTCGTCGCCTCATTCGAACAATTCCGGGCGATGGGATACCAAATGCTTTCGTACCACGCCAACAATCAACAGGATGTCTTTCAGCCCATCTTTACACCTGATCACATGAGTTATATACAGCAGGAAGATGACACCCTCGGTGGCAGCGATCAGATTCCATTTACACTTGCAGGACTACCCTGCGCCACGTTTGTGGGCAACTCTAGTTATTACGACCCCAACCCATCTCAGTGGTCCTACCCTTTTGATCAACCACAGGATACCATCCAACTCATGAACACATACGCCGATGGCAGTTCTCAGAAGTCGAACGCGCTCTCGCTGGCACTGGCCCTCCCTGGTATGCTCACCACCTGGATGCTCAACCAACCTGAAATCCTTGGGGATGTTCCCGCAAACGCCAGTGTAGCAGGTTCAACCCCCATTACAGCAATCAGTGATATCGGTCAGACTATAGTTGGTCAAAATATTGCACTCGATGCCAAAGCTTCATTCGATCCCACAGGTAGTAAAACTCTGACATACACATGGGACTTTGGTGACGGCACAAAGGCCAGCGGTATCACTGTGACGCACAGCTACACAAAAGCAGGCACTTACACCTTGAAACTAACTGTCAGTTCACCAGTAGCAGCGCGTAACATCTCCAAGGTAATCAATGTCGTAACACGGTCAACTAGTTACGATAATCTTTATGCGCATGATCAACAAGACGGTTTTCCACCATCCAATCCATCAGTCATCTATCCTAAACCAAATAATAGCCTCTCAGATAAAGTCACAACTGCTGCCGCGGCAGCGGCTCTATCACCATTACCGTCAACTTCCAGCTCGGCAAGCTCTCTTATTGTCTGGATAATTGGTGCGCTTATCCTCGCTATGCTGCTTATAGTTGGAGTCTTCCTTGGCATGCAGCGCAGGAAATCACGCGGGTGACGATGTTTTGCGCTACAGATGTCTTTTCTTGGTTTGTACATAGCTTACTGTGCATCTTCCTGAAACTTAGCGTCTTTCGGTTATAATCAAATCGTACTATAATTAGAGAAAGATATTCTCTACAGCACTTTGTTTTTAAGGATCAGAAGCATGGCAAAGTCGACCTATGTGATTGGACATAAAAACTCCGACCTGGATTCAGTTGCCTCGGCATATGCGTATTCTCGTCTGTTACAGTTGCAAGGTGAGGAGCATGCTATCCCGGCCCGCAATGGCGAACTCAAGCCAGAGGTGCGCTTCGTACTTGAGCGTTATCATGTTGAACCGCCAGAAGCACTGGATGATGTGTTTCTACAGGTACGCGATGTCATGAGACGTGGCGTCATATCCGCCCACCTCGATCAACCCATTCTGGAGGCTGGACAGCTTTTACAAGAACACAATCGGCGTTCAATGCCTGTAGTAGATACTGAGAACAGAGTGCATGGTATTATCGCCACCGAGGATTTCGCTAAATTATTCTTCAATGACCTGGATCCACAGGCTGTCAACCGCGTACCGCTGAACCAGGATAACCTGGTGCGAGCACTGAAGGGCCGCGTACTGGTAGAGGGTCGCCGCAAACTGGGGAACCGCGTCATCGTTGGGGCAATGCAGGCGGAGACGATGATCGATTATATTGAACCGGGCTGCCTGGTAGTTCTGGGAGATCGAGAGGATGCTCAAATAACCGCCATGGAAAACGGAGCGGCTGCGCTCGTAATCACTGGCGATCTATTGGTTTCAGAACGCACGCTGGCAGCAGCAAGAAAATACGGCGTACTGGTTATTAGCACTGGGCACCACACTTTTACCGCGGTTCGCTTGATAAACCTGAGTATCAGCACAAAGCATATCATGAATCGCGATTTTGATTCCTGTCATCCAGAAGATCAAATGAGCGAAATACAGCACACGCTGGCGCGTCGTCGCTCATTGCCGGTAGTGAACAATGAAGGCAAACTTGTAGGCTATCTCTCTCGCACTGACCTGATCAATGCACAAGCCAAACGTGTGATTCTGGTGGATCATAACGAGCAATCACAGGCAGTGGATGGCATCGAGGAATCAGATCTTCTGGGAATTATCGATCACCACCGCATAGCTGATGTGCATACAAATAGACCCATCATGTTCAGAGCTGACCCGGTGGGTTGTACAGGTACAATCATTGTTGGATTGTATCACGAGGCTGGCATCCCCATTCCTCGTGAAGCAGCCGGATTATTACTTGCGGGTCTGCTCTACGACACCTTGATTTTGCGTTCACCAACCAGCACGCCTCGTGACGAGCGGGTAGCCGACGAGCTAGCTGAAATTACAGGCGAGCACATTGAGCAATATGGACAAGAAATTTTTGCTGCGGCCGCTGCCGATCTCAGTGAGCGCAGTGCTAAGGAATTACTTACCGCCGACTTCAAAGAGTTTATGGTCGGTGATGCAAAGTTTGCCATTGGCACTGTTGAAACTGCAAGTCCATCAACCATTGAAAAACGTAGCCAGGAACTGCTCGAAACCATGAACCAACTCGTACAAGAACGTGGTTACAGTTCTTTTCTCTTCATGATTGTCGACATTATCAACATGCGTTGCCATTTATTAATCTCCGGTGGAGAACATGCTGTAGCAGAGGTATTGGGAGTACCCCTGGAGCCAGGCGGGCATTCGGTAATAGTTGAGAATCTTGTTTCTCGCAAGAAACAACTCGTGCCATTGCTTCCACGAATTCAAGCCTCTCTTTAAAAAAGCAGAGCTTTGTAACAACTGTTCCCTCGTGGAAGCAAATTGCAAACATCGGGTGGATATCCAGCTTGTAAATCTGTTACGATTCTGTTACCTAAATGTACTTGTCATAGGACAAACACTATGCTACACTTAGGTTCGAATTAAGCACCTCAGTTAAGAGGAAGTGGGTAATCGTCGTATTGGGTGTCCTTTCATGTAAGCTGCGCTTCAGCTTCATTACCATGAGCATGTAACTGGTCAACGCTGACATATCGTGAGAATCTTTTCTTGTGCCTAAGGAGGGCGTTTTCTATCGTGAGCAACTATATCATTGTCCCAATCGTTGTAGGACTTCTTGCTGTAGCATTCGCCGCGTATCTTGCGACGTATGTCCTACGCAAAGACACTGGCACTCCTGCCATGCAGAAGGTCGCAGACGCCATATTTAAGGGCGCAATGGCCTTCCTCAACAGACAATACCGTACAATCGCTATTCTCGCAGTTTTTGCTGCCGTGATTGTCGCCCTAGTACTTGGATTACTCGGGCAGGGCACCCAGGTCGACAAGATTAACCTGGCATGGCATACGGCGCTTGCTTTCTTGATCGGTGCCACTTGTTCCGGTATCTCCGGTTACATTGGCATGTACGTCGCGGTTAGATCCAACGTCCGTACCGCAAGCGCGGCCACTCGTAGTCTTGGTGAAGCGCTGATGGTCTCCCTACGTGGCGGCGCTGTTTCTGGTTTCCTGGTCGTCGCGCTCTCGCTGTTAGGGGTAACGCTGGTCTTCTCGGCCTATGGCGGTCTGACCAATCCAGCAGTGGCACCCTCTCTAATCGTCGGCTTTGGCTTTGGTGCAAGTTTCGTCGCCCTATTCGCACAACTCGGCGGCGGTATCTATACTAAGGCTGCTGACGTAGGCGCCGACCTCGTGGGTAAGATAGAAGCCGGTATCCCTGAAGATGACCCGCGAAATCCTGCTGTGATCGCTGACCTCGTGGGCGACAATGTAGGTGACTGTGCTGGCCGTGGCGCTGACCTCTTCGAATCCACTGCTGCAGAAAATATCGGTGCGATGATTCTAGGCGTAGCACTTTATGTTGCTACCAACAACATCGGCTGGATTCTCTTCCCGCTGGTTGTACGTGCATTTGGCCTGATTGCATCCGCATTAGGGTTGCTCTGGATTCGCCCTTCCGTAGTTACAGAGCCTGACAAAGCAGCAGGCAAAGACCCGGGTGTAATTGCCATGCATCAGCTGAACATCGGCTACTTCATCACTTGCGGCCTCTCCATCATCGGCGTCTTCCTGGTTAGTTTTCTCCTACTGGGTGGCGGTCATGTCACAGGCAATGATGGCGTTCCGCCCTGGGTCTGGTTTGGCCTCGCAGGCACGGTAGGCATTCTACTAAGCATTGCCTTCGTGTATATCACGCAGTATTATACTGCCGGCACGTGGCGACCGGTGCGTGAGATCGTCGCAGCATCGCTGACTGGCCCTGCAACGACCATTATCACTGGTGTCGCTGTTGGATTCGAATGTGTGGCGCTTCCCGTCCTGGCCATCTCTGCTGCATTAGGCCTTTCGTTCTTCTTTGGCAGCCAGGTCACCGTTCCTCTTGTCAACAACCCCGGTGTAATCAACGTCGGTGGTATCTTTGGTACCGCCGTTGCCACCATGGGTATGTTGATGAGCACCGCCTACATTCTTGCCATGGACACCTTCGGTCCCATCACCGACAATGCAGGTGGTATCACCGAGATGAGCGGGCAGGCCGAAGCTGTACGGGATATTACCGACGCGCTTGACGGTGTGGGTAACACCACGAAGGCATTGACAAAAGGTTATGGTATTGGCTCAGCAGCGTTAGCAGCTTTCCTGCTTTTCAGCGCTTACCTGGATGTCCTTTACTCATTCAAACACAACCCGGCGGTTTATCGCGTCGACCTTGCCGACCTCTCGGTCTTCGTAGCGGCATTGATCGGTCTCACGCTGATCTTCTTCTTTAGCTCCCTGGCAATCCGCGCCGTGGGGGCTGCTGCTAAGCGCATGATCGAAGAGGTTCGCCGCCAGTTCCGCGACAATCCCAAAATTATGGCGGAAGACCCCGCAGATCGTGTTGATCCCGATTATGCTCGCTGCGTAGATATCAGCACACGTGGGGCGCTACGAGCTATGGTGCTGCCTGGCGTAGTTGCCGTGCTAACCCCCATCGCTGTCGGAACCATCCTTGGTCCGCAGGCCGAAGCAGGTCTACTAATGGTTGGCACGATGGGTGGTATCGTCCTCGCAACCTTCCTGAATAACAGTGGTGGCGCGTGGGACAATGCCAAGAAGTACATCGAAGCTGGTTACCTGCGGGTAAATAGCGAGGGTGAGATGGTTGATCGTCTCGACCCCAATGCTACGATTCTCGGGAAGAAGAGTGAGCCGCACAAGGCAGGTGTAGTCGGTGACACCGTTGGTGATCCCTTCAAGGACACCGCTGGCCCATCGCTCCACGTTCTGATTAAGCTGCTGAGCACAATTACCCTGGTACTGGCTCCCTTGTACGTCTTCCTGCATCCATAGTTCATAGTAACCATACAAAAGCGCCCGGCTTCACATTAGAAGAGAAGCCGGGCGCTTTTGCATTGGTCCTATCCCATCCCAATCTGTATGCTTCAGGTACTACTCTTCCGTTATATAGGTTAGGAAGATATCTTTAATCAACTCCAAAATCTGAGATGCATAACTCTTTTATGCATCAGTTGATTATCGACAAACAATTTATAGCCTCTTTGAACGGGGGACGAGGAGCGGATATGCACCATTATAGATTTTCTCAATCAAAGCCAGCTTTCATCTTTCTCACTTACCTGGTAGTCGCGGCGATATGCCTGGTACTTGCCGGTTGCACGGTCAGCATAGTACCTGGAAACAGTTCTACCACCCAATGTCAGAGCAATTGCACATTCGGCTCCGGAGTCCAGGGTGTGCAACTCTTCGTTGAACCCGATGATGGGGAGCAGGTAATAACAAATGCCATCAGAAATGCGCAGAAGTCAGTCTGGTTGGAAATATATATCCTTTCAGACCGCAATGTAATCCGTGCCCTGGAAGAAGCGGCAAACCGGGGCTTAGATGTGCGCGTTATGCTGGAACCACACCCCTTTGGCGGCGGACCATCTCCTTCAAGAACCATGGATACACTGTCAGCCGCCGGCATTAAGGTCAAGTCCACAAATCCAAACTTTCCATTGACGCACGAGAAAGGCATGATCCTCGATGACACTGCAGCCTATATTATGACGTCAAATTTCTCTCGTTCAGCCCTTGGTGGGAGTAGTGGCAGCAGTAGTTACACTAACCGTGAATATGGCATTATTGATACAAACACAACGGACGTGCAAGCAGTCAGTGCCATTTTCAATGCGGACTGGAATGAAACAACAGCGCAATTCAATGATCCCAACCTCGTCGTCAGCCCTATCAACTCGCGTAACGCCTTCAGCACACTCATCAACAGCGCTCATCACACCCTGCTCATCGAAGCAGAAGAGATGAATGACAGCGATATCGAACAGGCACTTACCAACGCAGCGCAGCATGGTGTACAGGTTGAAGTAATCTTGCCCGCCCCCAGCAGTTCGTCTGGAGATAGCAATAGCCAGGGTATCGCAACCATCAAGCAGGGAGGCGTACAGGTACGGGAGGATCCGCAACTGTATATGCACGCAAAAATCATTATCGTGGACGGCCAAAGGGCTTTTGTCGGCTCAGAAAACATCTCAACACAGTCCCTCGACCAGAACCGCGAGCTAGGTATCATCGTCTCAGATACGGCTGTGCTGAATAAGCTTCAAGCCACTTTCCAACACGATTGGGGAGTATCACAGGGCGTGTAGTAAGATGCCGTTAACTTGCCTGGCATGATAGTATATAAAGACAAGGAGGATTGTAAATGGTTACAGAGATTGCTATCTTTAACGCACTGCCAGGCAAAGAAGATGAACTTGGTCAGGCTATATTGAGAGGAATTGAGGTTATACGACAACACCCGGCATGTATTTCAGCGCGAGTAGAACGCTGTATCGAACAACCCGGGCAGTACGCGCTCATTAATATTTGGACCTCTTATGAAGCACACATTGAAGACTTTCGTGGAGGACCACTCTTCCCGCAATGGCGCAGCCATATCAATGGCCTGTTTGAAGGAACACCCACAGTCCACCATTACCAACCATTTTGATTAGAAAAGAATATTCAATAAAATATAATAAAACCAACTCAAAAAATAAATTTTCCAGGAGTTTTTTCTATGGCAGAACCACAAATCACGCCCCAGGAAGATGACATTTCTAATGCGGCCGAAACATCTCCATTGGAACACGCAGGAAGTAGTGAAGAAGAGCGACTTGCCGCCCATGTAGCTTCCCTGCGCCACCACATCGAAGAAGCAAACTATGAATACTACGTGCAAGACAATCCAACCCTCACCGATGCTGAGTATGATCAGTTAATGTTGGAACTACAGCGCATCGAGCAAGAACATCCGGAATTACAAACGCCGGATTCACCAACCCAGCGCGTGGGTGCTGGACCCGTAGAAGAGGTACCTCAACATCGTCATCCTGCGCCGATGCTCAGCCTGGCAAATGCACGCAGCACAGAGGAGTTATTGTCCTGGCACAGGCGCGCCCAGAATATATTGCCCGACACCGCATTCGAATACGTCTGCGAGCTGAAGATCGATGGACTGGCCATGGCACTTACCTACGACAGTGGTAGACTCACGGTGGGGGCTTCACGAGGAGATGGTTTAGTAGGCGAGGACTGGACACCCAATATACGAACCATCCGTAGTATCCCACAAAATCTGCGCGGAGAGTTGATACCCGAAAGAGTAGAGGTACGTGGCGAAATTTACATGTCCACTAAAAGCTTTGAAAAACTGAATGAGGAGATGACAGATAACCGGCTCTTCGCCAACCCGCGCAACGCGGCAGCAGGTTCATTACGTCAGAAAGACCCTCGCGTTACTGCTTCGCGGCATCTCGACTTTTTCGGCTACCAGGTCGGCTATATGCAAGGCATGGAGTTCCATAGCCAGTGGGAAGCCTTGCAATTGATTCGAGACTGGGGCTTCCCCGTTAATACACACATCCACCTGGCAAAATCACTCGACGAGGTCTGGGACTATTGCCAAAAGTGGGAGACAGAGCGATTCAATTTGCCGTATGAGATCGACGGCGTTGTGATTAAGATTAACGACCTCGTTCAGCAGCAGGAATTGGGAGCCGTCGCTCGTGACCCACGTTGGGCCATCGCTTTCAAATACCCTCCCATTCAGGTTGCCACAAAACTGCTCGACATTCGCGTGAATATTGGCCGCACGGGTTCCGTGAACCCGTGGGCAGCGCTAGAACCTGTCAACATTCGTGGCGTGATAGTTTCTCGCTCTACTTTACATAACGAAGGTGACATTCGGCGCAAAGACCTGCGCATCGGCGATTGGGTACTTGTTGAACGCGCGGGCGAGGTCATACCACAGGTAGTCAAGCCCATCGTGGAGAGGCGTACCGGCAATGAGCAGGTCTATCACCTTCCGGAGCATTGTCCGATATGTGATACGCCATTTGTCCAGTTGCCGAATGAAGCGATGACCTATTGTCCAAACCTGCAATGTCCGGCGCGCAATCTAGAGAGCACTATTCACTTTGTCTCGCGGGGAGCCATGGACATCGAAACTATCGGCGAAAAGATGTGCGGGCAACTGGTAGAGGCAGGTTATATCAAAAGTGTGGCTGACTTCTACAGCCTCACACGCGATCAACTGCTTGAACTTGAAGGGGTTAAGGAGAAAAGCGCCGATAATATGCTCAGGGCTATTGAGGCCAGCAAACAGCGTCCCCTAACGCGACTTCTCTTTGGACTCAATATTCGTTATGCCGGCGGGAAGACCGCGCAAATTATAGCTCAAGCTTTCGGCAGTATGGATAGGCTGCTGGCTGCCAGCGAAGAGGAGATCGTTTCAGTCCCTGGTATCGGTCCAGTAGCCGGACAAAGTATCTACAGTTGGCTGCAAGACGAGCAGAATCGCGCGCTGATCGAGCGATTACAGCAAGCCGGGGTGAATATGCAAGAGGAGCAAAAGACAGCGATGGGACCCCTGGCAGGCCAAACATTTCTGTTGACAGGACGGCTCAACAAAATGACGCGGCCAGTTGCAGAAGAGAAGATTATCCGCCTCGGCGGCACGATTGCCTCCGGTGTAAGCAAATCGCTCAACCACCTGATTGTCGGCGAGGATGCAGGTTCCAAACTGGCGAAGGCACAAAAAGCAGGTGTGCCCACTCATGATGAGCAATGGTTAATCGACCTGCTCAAAGAATTTCAAGAATATCCGTAAAAGCGCATAGTGCCGATCAAAATGTCGTCTCTATATTACAGACAGATGTAACCTGCTGACGTATGTCCTCCTGGAAGGAAGATGACGTCGAATACTCATCGATCTCATCTGATCCTCTCCGTAAGAGGACGACTGATCGGATCAGTCGGCTCCAATTGGACAGTCGTCCATAAAGCGTACTCTCCAGAGTAGTATCATACCTCTACGAAAGTTTAGCATATAAAGGAGAATCCAAGATGCTTCTCAGACGTTCTTTCTTAATCACCATAAGCCTTTTCGTGGCCATGTTCATTGCAGCATGTGCTAGCAATACAAGCACAGGAGGCGGCGCTTATGGCACTGGCAGTTCAAGTGCTAGCTCAACGACTGCCCCAACCACAACAGGCAATGGCAATTCCTCCGTCATGATCAAAACGGCCACAGCCACAATAAAGGGCAAGTCGGAGACAATTCTCACCAATGTCGATGGCAAAACTCTGTATTACTTTACCCCTGATACCGCAACAACTGCCGCATGCGCTGCTGGCTGTATCAGCACGTGGCCTCCGCTCCTCTTCACAGGTTCGGGCTCGCCCACCAGTTCCACTACGTTGTCCGGGAAACTGAACGCACAAACAGATGCAAATGGCAATCAAGTCGAGTACAACGGTCATCCTCTGTACCTCTACTCAGGAGATACTGCTGCTGGTCAAACCAATGGCGAGGGCCTCTTCGGCAAATGGTTTGTCGCCACTCCTAATCTCCCTTCACAAGGAGGTGGGTCATCGAATGGGGGGTACAGTAGGTAGAACGTTAGCCTGGTGCAGTCCACATACGTTACTCCTAGACGTACTTCATCTCCAGAAATCGTCTACGCAATGCGTGCACCTGTTCTTTCACATTCTTCCCACGAATGGCAGCATGCATCGACTGAGCCAGTTCACCCATGGACCGCTCATCCATGCCAAAGCGCGTCATTTCTTGTGTACCAATTCGCAAGCCGGAGGGGTTTCGTGGGTCGGTATCACCAGGAACCATATTGTAATTCACAATGATGTCGTTCGCCTCTAAACGTTTAGCAACTTCGACGCCCCCACCCCATTGTGAGACGTTCACCGCGATCATATGGCTCCTGGTATAGCCAAAATCGCGTGCTTCAACGGGTGTGCCCAGTTCATCCAGGCTGCGACCAAGTGCCTGGGCGTTTCGCACAATCTGACTGGCATACCCACTACCATACTTCTTCATCTCACGAGTGGCAACGACCAGCGCCGGAAGTGAAAAAAGGTGATGGTTACTTGACGTGCCAGGAAAAACACCCCGGTCAGCGGCGGGCCAGTATTTTTTCGCACCTTCTTCGTCAAGATTGCCGAGAATAACACCCCGCTGCGGACCCGGGAAGGTCTTATGGGTGCTGGCAGTCATCCAGGTTGCACCCTCGTACAAAGGAGACTGAAACTCTCCTCCTGCAATCAGTCCCAACACATGAGCAGCATCATAAAGCAACGGAATATCCTTGGTTTTGCAGAATGCAGCCACTTCCGAGACTGGTTCGGGGAAGAGGAAAAGGCTCTTGCCCATGACGACGAGCTGCGGGGAAACTCGTTCGATAAGCTCAATTGTTTTCGTAGCATCAACATGATAATGATCTTCAGTAAGTGGTAAATAATGAAGGTTGATGGAGTTCGGGCTGCCTAGCTTCAGTGATTGACCACGATTCTGAATGCGTCGGCCAAATACACCCACCGGTCCATGACTGATATGGCCACCTGCGTCAGTCGAGTTAGCTACGACCGTATCCCCTCCTCGCAGCCATCCCATGGCAATGGCTGTGTTGGCAGCATTGCCACTAATTGGACGCACATCAGCCTGTCTAACACGAAAGAGGTCAAGTATCTCCTGCGTAGCCATGCGCTCGATCTCGTCTATATAGCGTGTCCCCTGGTAATAGCGATTCACTTTATCGCCCTCATTGGGATGTCCCTCAGCATAGCGACCCATGAAATCAGAGATCTGTACGCGCCGTACTGCCTCGCTTGGTGTATTCTCACTGGCAATCAGGTTGATAGTCTGCGTCTGTCGCCAGGTGTCTTCTTCTGCTATGATCCGCTCGATGTCACTGATATCTACTGTCATACATCTCTCTCCTTGTCTATCTGTCGGTCGTTGAACTATATAACCCAGTATAGCATGGTTTAGGCTGCGCTGAAAGCGCCCCTAAGACGCGGCAATTCCCTTAATCAGATACACCAGAGTCCTCATATCCCCAACAAGAAATGTCTCTTTAACATCCACCGGACGTGCCTCGCCTTGCCTGTTAACCCATACTGTTGTATAGCCCAATTCAGTGGCGGGCACAATATCGTATTTGAAGCCAAATCCAGCGTGCCAGATGTCTGATACTGGCAATCCCAGGCGTTCACGAGCCAGCAAGAACCCTTTATGACTGGGTTTATACGCCTGTGCTTGCTCGGCTGTGATGATGTCGTCGAACTTAACGCCGATAGTACGCTCGGTTTCAGCAATTATATTGTTATCAGTATTCGTAATAAGTACAACTCTGACATATTTCTGCAATTCGATGATTGCCTCCTTCGTGTCAGAAAACGGCTTCCAGTGCCCCATTGAATCCGCAAAAGCATCAACGTCTTTTTCATCATAGGGAAGATGGAATGTGTCCAGCGCCATCTTCATAGTATCGTGAAGCACCTGGCGATAAGGGCGGTATTGTTCCTGGATATAGCGAGACTGATTCTCTTCCCATTCCGTCTGCAGGGTTCGTGGGTCAATCCCCTCAACGTTTCCCGAGGCTAATCTATCCGCGAAATACTGCTCAATTGCGCTTTCCCAATCTATGAGTGTGCCGTAACAATCAAAGGTGATAGCTTTTGGTAATGTTATCATGAAAAGACCTCCCCATAGCCCGAAAAATCCGGCTCTATAGACAAATACAAATTGGTTTAAAAATGTTGTTGTGTAAACTGCCTGATACTGATATACTACAACATACCACCGAACTAGATTGGATGAGCGTATTGTATTTCACTCTGGAAAGGAACACGCCCAAATGGCGTGGGGATGCAGGTGGCCGGCAGATAAATCACCATATTAACTAGTCTGACTAGGTCGCCTCGTGCATAGAACTCAGGAGGATTATACTTTCATGAAGGTCTATACAGCGGAAAATATTCGCAATGTGGCATTAATTTCCCATGTTGGCGCAGGTAAAACATCCCTGCTAGATGCGGCCCTCTATGATACTGGTGCTGTGACAAGGCAGGGCAAAGTAGATGAAGGTAGCTCGGTTGCCGATCACGATCCCGACGAACTAAAACGGCGCATGACACTGAATGCAAAGGTGCTACCAGTCGAGTGGAAAAATTCCAAGATCAACTTTATCGATACCCCCGGCTATGCTGACTTTGTGGGCGAGGTGAAAGCAGGGTTGCGCGTGGCTGATGCTGCACTCGTTGTAGTGACTGCCGAAAAAGGTGTAGAGGTCGGTACTGAACTCACCTGGCAATATGCTGATGAACGTAAACTGCCCCGCATGGTACTCATCAACAAGCTTGATCGTGAAAATACATCGTTCGATCAGGCCCTGGAATCGCTACGCAACCAGTTCGGTTTAAGAGTCGTTCCCCTACAACTACCCATAGGCGAACAGACAGGCTTCAGAGGAGTCGTGGACCTTGTATCACAGAAGGGCTATACCTTTGAGGGCGGCAACAAGGTACAGGAGGTCTCTATTCCTGCTGAGCTAAAAGATAAAATCAGCAGTTATCGCGAGCAACTGATCGAATCAGCGGTCGAGAGTGACGATGATGTTATGGAAAAGTTCCTGGAGGGCGAAGAACTAAGCGACGAGGAAATTCTTTCCGTCGTTAAAAAGGGAACACGCAGCGGCCAACTGATTCCGGTACTATGTGGCTCAGGAAGCAAAAATATCGGCGTACAGACGCTCCTCGATGCCATTGTAGATTATTTGCCCAGCGCAGCAGATTCGGTACCCGAAGATGCAAAGGCCTTTGACAACAACCTTTCGATGTTCGTCTTTAAAACTGCAGCAGCTCAAGTAGGCACTATCAGCAATTTCCGCGTCTACACCGGTACGCTCAAACCCGACAGTCATGTCTACAATGTGCAAACGAAGGCCGATGAGCGCATCGGACAACTGATTATTCCGCGCGGAAAATCGCAAGATACCGCAACGGAGATTCCAGCGGGTGACTTTGGGGCGGTTGCTAAACTCTCCAACACCCATACCGGGGATACGCTCACCAGCAGCAAAGATGTGACGGCTACACTTGAGCCAATCAACTTCCCAGAACCCAGCTATACAGTGGCAGTTTTCCCCAGGAGTAAAGCCGACCTGGATAAAATGAGTAATGCCCTGGCTCGTGTGGTAGAGGAAGATCGCACCTTGCGTATCGCACGCGACCCGGAAACCGCCGAAGTACTGCTCTCCGGTATTGGTGAGTCGCATATCCAGATAACGCTCGAGGGCATCAAGCGTAAATATGGTGTTGACCTGGAGGCACGCGAACCCCGCATCTCCTACCGCGAGACGATCCGCAAGAAGGCCCGTGCAAACGGACGCCACAAGCGGCAAAGTGGTGGCCATGGTCAGTTTGGCGATGTATGGCTGGAGATTGAGCCCTTGCCGTTAGGTGGTGAAGAAACCTTTGTCTTTGAAGACAAGATCGTCGGCGGCGTGGTGCCCGGACAATTCATCCCCGGTGTTGAAAAAGGCGTGCGCGAGTCACTCAAGCGAGGTTTCATTTCCGGCAATCCCCTGGTCTACGTCAAAGTAGCCCTGGTGGACGGCAAATATCACCCGGTGGACTCTTCCGCTCAGTCGTTTGAAATTGCAGCCTCGCTGGGTATGCAAGAGGCTGTGCCCCAGGCAAACCCCACAATTCTGGAACCGATAATGACGGTTACCATCACAGTGCCCGAAAGCAATATGGGTGATGTTATGAGCGATATCAATACCAAGCGCGGGCGTGTGCTCGGTATGACTCCTGTAGGCAACGGCATGCAACAGATCACCGCAAATGTGCCACAAGCCGAAATGTTGCACTACGCGTCCGACCTGCGTTCGATCACACAGGGACGTGGCTCCTTCAAGATGGAACTCTATCAGTACGAAGAAGTCCCCCCCAATGTGCAGCAGGAAATTATAGCTCAGCACAAGAAGGAGAAGGCTGAAGCCGAGAAGTAGAGTTTCTTGAGAAGGAGAAGTTTACAGCCAGGCGGGGCTTGCCCCGCCTGGCTGTAAACTTCTCAAATTAAGAATGTTCCTTACTACTGCCCCGATGTTCGCCTCTTTTCCCCTGCTTACCACCAGGCCGATTACCTCTTCCCAACACAGCATCAGCATCCGCTTCATGTCCGTGGCTCACCAACCACTGTCTGGCCTGCTCATGCAAATCCCGCAGAGTTGAGCTTCCGGCGATCATCATCCACATGGCAAACTCTGGGTCGGCGGGTTGGCCGGGACTCCATTGTTTCTCAGCGATAAGAAATTCTTGTACCTGCTTTACATCCAGCATGCGCAGCACCGCGTCTAGCCGTTGCCGGAAGTTCGCATACTCCGTCATACCTTATAATCCTATCTTCGTTTGTCTTTTTGGTTTCCCCATTGTTGACAGAAAAGGGCTTGAGCCCGCCGCAAGCCGCAGGGTTTCAACCCTGGCGGTTAGGCGTCTGTGGCTTGAGCCCTTGCCCGCTCCTGCTCATATTCCGGTCTATTTCGCTTCACATATTCCCGCAGCGCCACCAGGACTTCACCGTTAAGGGAACGGGTATGCTCTTGTGCCAGTGCTCTCATCTCTTTGAGCAATTCCGCACTCAGACGGATGGTTAAGGTTTTTGTTTCCATGCAACTAGTATACTTGCCAGTAGTTGCAAAGTCAATTCGTTTGTGCTATACTCTGCTGAGCACCTTGAAAACTGAAGCGTGTACGGGTTCGCTGGCGAAGGGCCAGCGGTAAAAACACGACCGTGTTGTTCCAGATGTACAAGGCTATGTGCTGTTACGAAGGCACGACACCATCGGCTGTACGGCTTTAGGAAGTGTAGCAGTACACAGAAATAGCTCAGGAAAAGCCTCCGCCCCTGTGGGTACGTTCCCAGGGGAGTAGCATCGAAAGATGCGGGTGTTCCTGGTTCCCAGGACGCCGAAAGCGCAAGTTGTGGGCCATTCTTCCCTTTGCGCAAGGCATGGAAGCAGGAACGGGCATGGCACCGCCCAGGAGATAGCACGCCTGAATGGAGGCGCTGTTTCCGTGCTATTCCTCCTCCATTACGATGCGCACCGAGTCGGAGCCACGCTCCACTTCTCAGCGTATCGCGTACAAAGGAGTGGCAGAAGAAGCCGTGGGGCTTTAGCCCCTGGCGGAGTGTCACT
>WNFB01002483.1_pt1 | contig 24688 bp, 16 predicted proteins | sample 5400501 | NCBI WGS metagenome assembly WNFB01 (sample SAMN13153341, study PRJNA577476) | soil metagenome | isolation source: 200 cm saprolite under Douglas fir tree site 2 hole 1 | place: USA:California | collected 2015-04-18 | reverse complement strand
TTCTGACGATCAGCCATCCAGTGACGTACCAGAGTGGTTTTGCCAAAGCCGGCTGGAGCTGAGAGCAAGGTGAGCGTCCCATCTAATCCGGCATCCAATCGGGTCAGTAAATGCTGACGTGAAACGAGCAGGGACGGCAAACGTGGGGGCGAAAGCTTTGAGACGAGCAACAATTCCTGAGAAGGTTCTGCTTGATCATGGATGCGCAACGTCCCAGTCGGGAGCTGATTTGCCTCCTGTGTGAGAAGCTGGGCAATCTCCTCTAATCGTGCCATGATGAGATCCATGGTGCGCCCGACATATTTCTTGACAGTACGCTTCCCCTGACGTCGATACGCATACCAGTACCCCTCTCCTCCACGTGGCCGCATCTCTTTTTGCACATTGAAATGACCATGTTTGCCCTGGAAAGAAAAGGAGGTGTGGGTGGTAAGCCACGCAAGCCAGCGTTCCTCATCTCCTTGCAGAAGAGCTTGATACCTCTTGTCCTGTTCATAGAGTGCGTAGGTGTGTTGCTCGGAGGACCAGACGAGAATATGCTGTGCAGCTTTCGGCATCGTTTCTTGTTCAGTTTCCTTTGTGTTTCCCAACAGCTCGCTCTGGATGATTATATCCTGTGGAGAAGAGAGGCAAGTGTTTCCCAACAAGAGAACTCAGGCGGATCGTAGCCGTTGGGAAACAAAGAACAAGAGAAGACTTGCTCACTTCGTTCTCTTTCCTTGTATTTTCTCAAGGAAAGATTGCCGACGTAGGGGAAAGGCTCCGTCTGTGGATCAATCCTGCTTGGACTCTTCGGGCTGGGCCTCATCATCGTCGGCTGGGGCTGGATCGCGCTCTTCGCGATTCGGCTCCTGGGCAAGATGGAGCCGTCTGCATCCGCGTCTCTTGACGCAGATGAAAAAGATGCTGCAGAACATCCTGGCCACATGCGAACAGGAGAGTGATTGCGAAAAGCAGCCAGGGTTTCTTGTGTGAAACCCTGGCTGCTTTTCACCTTTTCTTCTTGCGTTGCCCTGAGCAGCGCTCAGAGGAACAGGACGCGGGCGACGCAAGCGTCCCCACCCCGCTCCGCACCACCCCCGCCCCTACGGGATGACGGCGCTTCCAGAAAAGCCACGTCTGCGGGCCCTTCTCCGACCCCCTGTCAGGGGTAGATATTTTTGGAAACGGCCTGAGAAGCGGCGTTGTCGCGTAGGGGCGGGGGAGGCGCGGGGGCCCTTGTGGCCGCCCGTGGATGGGGAGAGTGTTCTGGCCACGGGAACAGGACGCGGGCGGCCACAAGGGCCCCCACCCCGCTCCGCACCACCCCCGCCCCTACGCGGTCCGCGATGGTCTGTCAAAATACCTATCCCTGAAAGTCCCCTACGCATTACTCGCTATCCGAAGGTTGCTGGCCCTGGGGGGGGAGGCGTCCGGCTTCGTGCTGTTTTTTGAGGAATTCTTCGCGGGCCTTTTCCTGGGCGATGATGTCGGCTGCTTCGTCGGCCATGGTGCGGCCTTCGCCACCGTTACCTCCGCCATTGTTGCCACGTCTTTCGGAGCCGTTGCCGCCTTCGAGGACTTCGCGGGAGCGTCCGCCAGATTCGGAGTGGCCGATGATGCCGTGCTCTTCTAAGAGGTCGATGAGGCGGGCAGCACGCGAATAGCCGATGCGGAGGCGGCGTTGCAGGAGAGAGATGGAGGCGCGCCCGTATTCACGCACGACTTCTTCGGCTTTCTCTAGCAGGTCGTCATCCAGCTCAAAGTCGTCGGAGATGTGGTCTTTGATCTCCCAACCGGGTTCGATGGGTTGTGGCGGGACGATGACGCCGGGGCGACTGGCAGTGCCACTGTTGACGGCGTTGGCGTGGTCTATTACTTGCTGCTTCCAGTAGGCGACGAGGGTTTCTGCCTCATCGTCGGCCAGGAAGGAGCCTTGAATGCGCTCCGGGCGGCCAGCGTCAGCCGGAAGGTAGAGCATATCGCCGCGACCGAGCAGGCGTTCGGCGCCGCCCATGTCGATGATGGTGCGCGAATCGACGGCAGAACTGACCATAAAGGAGATGCGGGTGGGGATATTGGCTTTGATGAGGCCGGTGATGACATCGACCGAAGGACGCTGGGTAGCGATGACCAGGTGAATGCCGGTGGCACGCGCCAGCTGAGCCAGGCGACAGATCATGCCCTCTACCTCTTCGGGTGCCACCATCATGAGGTCGGCCAGCTCGTCGATGATGACGACAATGGCGGGAAGGGTTTTTAAGGAGGTGTCTCCATGGGCCATCTTCTCGGCGCGTATCTTGCGATAGCCGTCCAGGTTGCGAACTCCCAGCTGAGAGAAAAGGCGGTAGCGTTTCTCCATTTCGGAGATGGCGTTTTTGAGCAGAGGAACGACCCTTTCGACCTCTGTGACGACGGGGAAGAGCAGGTGAGGGATGCCGGTGTACATGTTGAGTTCGACCATCTTGGGGTCAACCAACAAGAGGCGTACATCGTCTGGCCCGGCCTGGGTGAGAATGCTGGCGATGATGGTGTTTATACAGACCGATTTGCCGGCACCGGTGGCTCCGGCGATGAGCAGGTGGGGCATACGGGCGAGGTCGCCAACACGCACCATGCCGGCGACATCTTTGCCAAGGGCGATGGCGAGTTTTGATTTTGCTTTGGCGGCCTGGTACTCTTTGCTCTCCAGGACTTCGCGCAAGGTGACGAGGCGGCTATTTTTGTTGGGGATCTCTACGCCGATGTAAGGGCGACCGGGGACGGGGGCCTCCATACGAATGGTTTTGGCTTCGAGGACGAGGGCGAGATCATTTTGCAGTGCCATGATGCGGCTGACGCGGGTGCGGGTCTCGTAGACGATGCTGCCGCCCGCGTCTTTGACGGGGACGAGTTTGCCCTGTGCATCCTGTTTCATTTCCGGTTTACCCGTTGGGCGAATGCCAAAGCGGATGACGGTGGGGCCAACACTGATATCTTCCTGTTTGACTTCGGCTTCAACGCGGAAGCTGCGCAGAGTGTCCTGGATGGTCTTGGCGAGTGTGGAAGTATCATCACCCAGCATGTGCAGTTTGACCTCTTCAGGGTTATTGAGCAGCGCGGTGTCGGGGATGCGCCAGGGGGATTCTGGCGCAGGAGTTGCTGGCGCACGGGAAGATACTTTTGGTGGGTTTTTGTGCAGGGGATTGGGAGCCAGGGGTTCGAGGGTTGGGAATCTTCTGGCAGTTGGGTTGGCCTGGTTAAAGGGCAGTGGCTGCTGATTGACGCCCTGTACAGCGTTATTATGGTCCGCGAGATCGATCGGTTGGGGTGAGCGCGGCCCCCTGGGAACGCGACTGATTTGCTGCTTGTGGAGGTTGATGTCGTTGAGGGGGTCGTTTTCGTCGCCGAAGTCGGCTTCAAATTCAATGATATCTTCGTCGTCTTCATCTTCACCGGCGACAGCGGCCTGCCCTTTTTGGGGGCGCGACGTGGGAGCTAATCCATTGCCATAGCGGCTGAAGCGGGGACGCTGGCCCAGGAATGGTGAAGGGCCGGAGGCGTTGCCGGGTGACACATTTTTCTTATGATTGGATGAGATAAGGCCGATGGCACGGCCAAGCTGGAGGATGTGCCCAAAGGTGATCTGGAAGGTGACGATAGTGACGATACCAAATAGTCCGACGAGCAAGATATGCCCGGCGAAAGAAGGCCAACCGATGAGCGGGCGAACGAGCAACATGCCGAGCACTCCACCTGTAACTCCTCCTAAGAGTAACTGGCTTTCGGTAAGCAGCAGCATCCAGAGAACGACCAGGCCGACTACAAATGGCCAGCGAATGATTTTTATGTTGCGTATGCCTTCAACGAGGTGGGCGATGGCAAAAGCGATGAGGCCAATGGCGAGCAGGTAGGCCGACCAGCCAAAAAAAGCGAGGAAAACGGCATTGAAAGCTTTGAAGAGCGGGACAGAGCGAAAGACGGTGAGAACGGCAAAGAGAAAGAGGGCAAGCAGGAGCAAGATTGTGCTGAGGAATCGCTGCTGGTGATGCGGTTCCAGGTTGTTCCAGGCATTGCGGGCTCTGGCGATGGCGCGTGAATCGGCTGTGCCGTCAGAAGGAGATGAAGCACCAGGGCCAGAGGATGAGCCTTTTTTTGTTGCTTGTCTGCCCTGGTTGCCGCCTGCTGAAGATTGACCACGGTTCCTTGCTGGTTTATTGGCACGCCCACTGCGCCCGCTTTGCGATCCTATGCCTCCGACGACGTTACTGACGCGAGAAGAGCCTGGTGTCATGCCTGGGCTTAAGCGGTTTTGCTGCCGTCCGTTTTTTTTGCTCTGATTATTGCCTGCATTACTGCCTGCCATGCTGGTGATTCCCTCCTTCTTCTAGAGACTTCAGAGACACCCGTATCATAGCGCAGATGTTCCAGAGAAGCAAGAGGGGGAGGGGGGATATTGCATGTGTGGCCCTGGCACCCTGCGGGTGCCAGGGCCACACATGCAATATCTGGGTTTTTCTGTCTGGCACCCTGCGGGTGCCAGGGCCACACATGCAATATCTGGGTTTTTCTGTTATGCCCCTATAAGGGCTTTTACCATGTAGGGAGTGGTTGCTCCAGAACTGTAGTAGAGGGCGACAATGCCTTCCTGGTAGCCATTGTGGAAGGTTGAGGTGTGGGGCACTGAGACAGAGAAGGGAGAACCCATCGCTATGGCAAAGCCGATATTGTTATAAAGGCCATCCAGTATGGTTACGACGCCTGCTTGACCTTCAAAGAGGGGGGCATAGCCGGTGATGGTGGCAGGGCTATGTAAGCGACCAAGGTTTGAAGGGAGGAACATCTGGTCACCCATGACGGCTGTCACTTCCCAGATGCCGCCATTTTTATTGCCTTCAAGACGGCTGAGATTGACCGTGATGGCAAAGGCACCTGAACCACCTGGATATGCGGCGACGTTGACGACGGCATTAACATCGTGAGTGCCACCGCCGCTGACAAGTGTGACTGGATCGAGAGGGTCTCGCCTGAACAGGCTCAGGGCGTGCCGGGTGGTCTTGAGCGCGTCCAGTTTCCAGAGGTCATGACCATGGTTGACCTTTTGCTGGTCGGCTTCAGCTTGATAGCGGGTCATGTCGGGGAACATACCTGGGAAGGAGGTTTGTTCAAAGGCACCCGCGCCATCCGACCACTTGAACTCGCGGAAGATGTTTTGGACACTAGAAGCTCCCGCTACTTCGGCGGTCAAGACGGTGTTGTAGCCGCTGATGCTGGCATCACCCTTGATGAGACCTGGTAGATTGAAGAATTGTGTTGGCTGTGGGTTCAGGATGTTGGCGTACACGTAGACATCCAGAACTGAACCACTGCTATGGTGACGTACCGTTACCAATGCCTGGATACCGGTATAGACCATAATTTTGCCACAACTGACACTTTCGACTTTGGCGTCGCCGGATGTGCCGATGATGGGGTCCCAGTAGGCTGGACTGGCTACTTTGGGAGGGCAGGCTCGTAGACCGCTACTGATTACTGGTAATGTGACTTTGGCGGCACTATTTGCGCCGACTGCCAGCACTGAGGTTGTGCCAATGCTGCCGCTACTACAAGCAGCCAGCAGTAGGATGAGCGATAGTGACAAGAAAGATGTTGCACTGGCGAAGAGTTGTTTGAGATTGGTTGTTCCGTGTTTTTTCATTTGTTTGATCCTTTTTAATGTAGTGATAGAAGAACTAATAATACATTGAGTCACCTGCATGGCGACTGTCAGAAGCATGGCACCCGTCACCCCGCACCCATGGCAGGGGCAAGCCCTGCCACTACTATACTACGGTGCCTGTTTGTACCGCCGTATATAGTAGTGGCAGGGCTTGCCCCTGCCATGGGGATGGTGGGTGCCATGGGATCGTCCGTCGGTGCTATGCTACGCCAACATGCTCACTGGTGATAGTTTACGTGAATGTAGGAGGGGGTACATCTGTTAAATAACCTAATTGATTACCTATTTTTTCCGAGATAGAGGGTATGTCTTTGGATGTGCAATGCAAGTGCTATGGCGCGTTGCGCCATAGCACTTGCATTGCACATCCAAAGACATACTCATACCCTAGACTAATTTGTGTTCGTGGGCGTAACGAGTGGCGGCACTGCGGGTGGAGACGTGTATTTTGCTGTAGATCGAGGTGAGGTGGGCATTGACTGTGCGGCGGCTGATGACCAGCTTTTCGGCTACCTGGATATCGGTGAAGCCAATTGCCACCAGGCGCAATACATCTATCTCGCGGGCGGTTAGCCCATCAGGATAGACTGGTGGGGCAAGCAAGATAGATGGAACAGGCTGCATCGGTTTTGATGGCTCAATGGACGCGGTTTTTTCCAGTGCCGAGGTGACAGTGGCTAATCTTTCCTGGGACGAGATAATGCCCCACTGGTCGTCTAACTTTGTATATATCGCCAGGCTCTCCTGATAGAGGGTGCGAGCCGTGGGATAGTCATGCTGGATAAAAGCGATTTGCGCTAAAAGGGAGAGCGATTCGGCTGTTCCCCATGGGTCTGCCATCTGCCTGCGTATGGTCAAACTGTCCTGTAAATGGGATTGAGCGGAGGCATAATTTCCTTCCTGGAGGGCAAACTGTCCTGAGAGGCTGAGTGATGAGGCGATTCCGCCTTTGTACCCCAATTCTTTCGATAGCACCAAACACTCTTTCATGAGGAGGTAGGCTGTCGCGGCATCGCCCTGGGAAAAGGATACAGGAGCCAGGCGAAGAAGTGAGTAGGCAATACCCCATTTGTCGCCCAGCTCTCTGAATAGGGCGAGGCTCTCTTCCATGAGTGAGCGGGCCTTCGCATACTCAGAGGCATTGACGGCCACATACGCCAGGATGAGTAGTGAGTCGGCTATACCCTCTTTGTCATGCAACTCTCTGAAGAGCATATGAGCCTCTTGCGCTATGGAGTGTGCTGTGAGATAGTTGTGCCTTGCCCAGGCGGTCAATCCCAGCCGATAAAGAGAGGTGGCGATGCCATGCTTGTCGTCTAATTCACGAGATATGGCCAGGCTCATTTCACATAGCTGGGAGGCTTGTTGGTGATCGTCTTGCGAGAAGGCCAGCATTCCAGCACTGTTGAGGGCCTTTGCTCGTACCGCAGCGCTCACACTTTCGCTTCCCTGGAGGGCTCTCTCCAGCCATTGCCGTCCCTCACTGAGGTATCCATGTATTGACCAGAACCACCATAATGCTGCGCTGAGGCGCAAGGCATTTTCTTGCTCGTGCTGTTCCAGCAACCAGTGTAGGGCAGCCCGCAGGTTATCATGTTCTCGCTCTAAGCGTTCCAGCCAGATAGCTTGCTGGGGGCCACTCATCTCTCGTTCTGCCCTCTCGGCGAGTGAGAGATAATATTGCGCATACGTATGCCGAATGGTTTCGGCTTCCCTGGCCACTGCACTGCTCTCCAGGCACTCTAACCCGTATTCGCGGATGGTTTCCAACAAGAGCAGGCGCGGTTCATTTTCTCCTTGCTCTATCTGTTGCAGCAGGCTTTTGTCAATCAAAGATGTGACTCTGTCCAGTAGCTTTGCTGGCTCATCACCTGGAACTGTAGATATCGCCTCTATCGCTTCCAGAGTACATCCCCCTAGGAAAACCGATAGATGTCTGAAGAGTCGCTGCTCCTCTGTACTCAGCAAGTCGTAGCTCCATTGGATGGTATTGCGCAATGTCTGCTGGCGTGCTGGTACATCATGCGCTTTGCTGGTTAGTAGAGGCAAGCGAGGAGTCAGGCGTTTGAGCAGGGCTTCTGGCGGGAGCAGTTTGATGCGTGCAGCAGCCAGTTCGATTGCCAGAGGCAGGCCATCCAGGTGAACACAAATCGCAGCAATGCTATGGGCATTAGCATCGGTGATAGCAAAGCCGGGTTTGATGGTCAATGCACACTGCACGAAGAGTGCTATTGAGGCATACTGGGAGAGAGCCTCGGTCGTAGGGACCTGCTTGATCGCGCCCGATGCCGTAGGGGCCCGATTGATCGCGCCCATGGGGGGCAGGGATAGAGGCAAGACAGGATACTCATGTTCTCCTCGAACATGAAGCACAGCGCGACTGGTCACAAGTATTTTCACATCGGGACAGACGACGAGCAGTTCTGATAGCGAGGGAGCGACTGTGACGACTTGTTCGAAGTTATCCAGGAGCAATAGCAGTTGTTTTTCCTGCAGATATGCTTTGAGACGCCCGAACAGGGAGAGGTCGCTGGTGTCTCCAAGCCCAAGTAGCTGGGCAACGGTGGGAGTGACTAGCTCTGGACTACTGATAGAAGCCAGTGGAACGAAATAGGTGCCATCCGCGAAATCGTTAAGCAGGTTCGCTGCAATTTCTAAGGCCAGCCGTGTTTTGCCAACGCCACCTGGACCGGTGAGTGTTAGTAGGCGCACATCTGGGCGTCGAAGTAGGGTAGAAACGGCGTTTACGTCTTGCTCACGTCCGATGAGTGTTGTGAGTTGTGTTGGCAAATTGTTTGTATGTGTTTGCCCAATTCCTGCCAGTGGTTTTGTAGGGGACACGAATGGCTTTCTATGCATGATGGGCATGGCTGAGGCGAGCGCAGCCACTACTATACCACGAGGCGATACGTATCGCCTCGTGGTATAGTAGTGGCTGCGCTCGCCTCAGCCATGTTCACACCTCCATAACGATGGGTAGAATCATGGGGCGACGGTGCGTTTTTTCGTAGAGGAATTCGCTGAGAGTGTGTTTGATCTTATCTTTGACGAATGACCAGTCTGAGGCGTGGCCATTCAAGCCGATGAAGGATTCCAGGACGCGTTCACGCGCACTTTCCAGCAATTCTTCGGAATCACGCATATAGACGAAGCCACGCGAGACGATATCGGGGCCGGCCAGGGGCTGGCCGGTTTCTTTATCGACGGTGAGGACCATCATCAATATGCCGTCCTGGGCGAGCACCTGGCGGTCGCGCAGGACGATCTGTCCGACATCTCCGACGCCCAGGCCGTCTACAAAGACGTTGCCACAGGCGACATGGTCGGCGACCTTGATGGACTCTGGAGTGATTTCGATAATATCTCCATCCTCGGCGACGACGATATGGTCGGCGGGAATTTCCATGGAGTGAGCCAGCTTGGCATGCAGGACGAGTTGGCGGTATTCGCCGTGAACCGGCATAAAGAACTGCGGGTGGAGCAGGGCCAGCATCAATTTCAGCTCTTCCTGGGCACCATGTCCTGAGACGTGGACATTGGAAATGGCCTGGTAGAGGACCTCGGCTCCCTGCCGGAAGAGGTTATTGATGGTACGATTGATCATTTTCTCGTTGCCAGGGACCGGGGTTGCCGATAGGATGACGGTGTCTCCGGGCTGAATGCGTACCAGGCGATGATCCTGGTTGGCGATGCGCGTGAGTGCCGAGGTGGGTTCGCCCTGGCTGCCGGTGCAGATGATGACTACGCGCTCCGCCGGAAACTTGTTGATGTCCTCAGCTCGAATGAGGGTACTCTTGGGAATATTGAGGTAGCCAAGCTCTACGGCCATCTGCACATTGTTGACCATGCTGCGTCCCACCAGGGCAACCTGGCGTTCGTAGCGAACGGCAGTGTCGATGACCTGCTGCACTCGTGAGAGCAGCGATGCAAAGGTGGCGACGAGGATACGGCCACCGGCATTGGCGAAGATTTTGTCAAACGAGTCGTTGATGACGCGCTCAGAAGGGGTGTAGCCAGGTGTTTCAACGCGGGTACTATCGCCCATCATGAGGAGAACGCCTTCGTTGCCGATGCGTCCCAGGGTACCGAGGTCGGCGGGTTTGCCGTCAACGGGTGTATGATCAAATTTGTAATCGCCGGTGTGTACGATGGCACCGAGGGGAGTATGAACAACTATCCCTACGGCGTCGGGTATGCTGTGATTGACGCGGAAAAATTCCGCGAGACACTGTCCCAGTTCCACCTGATCGCCGGGAGTAATCAGGTTGACGGTAGCTTTTTCAAGGAGCTTATGCTCTTTGAGCTTTACGTTAATCAAGCCCTGTGTCAGACGAGTGGCGTAGATGGGTGGGAAACCGAGCATGGGCAAGACGTAGGGAATAGCTCCAACATGGTCTTCATGGCCGTGGGTGATGAGGATGCCACGGATACGGTGTTTCTTGTCGTTGAGGTAATTCGTATCAGGGATAACCAGATCCACACCGAACATTTCATCATCGGGGAACATAACCCCAGCATCAATTATGATGATGTCGTCACCATATTCGACTACCATCATATTCTTTCCGACTTCCCCTAGCCCTCCTAGTGGGACGAGTCGAATCTTTTCTGTTGTCAAAGTTAAAAGGACCTCCAAACTACACTACTTGTGTGTAGCCGTTTTCTTGGGCACCCGCAAGGGGTGCTATTACATTATGTTTTTATATATCTCCACTTCTGCCTGCACTACAGAAGTTAAAGCCGTGTCAATAAAATCTATTAAGCCATTAAAAGTGTACCATATATGGAGGTAAAAGGCAAGCGTATTCTGTTTTGGCTCTGGCTTAACTGCGATCACCCGCATGCACGGTGGAGGAGTCCTCACGGGTGGGCGACAGCGAGAGCGGGAGGGTACAGGTGAAGGTACTGCCCTCTCCCGCTGCGCTGCGCATCTGCAAGACGCCGCCATGCAGTTCCACCAGAGAACGGGCGATGGATGGCCCCAGCACGCTTCCTATGGTCTCTGATGGGGAGAGCGCGGAAGTATGAAAGAATGGACTATCAAAAGCGGCCAGGTCTTCAGTTGAAAGGTCTCCAGTGCTGAAGCAGGTGAGACGAGCCATGGTATCCAGCGCCTCCGTTTCCCAATCGATGCGTCCTCCTAGCGGCGTATGATTGGTGGCAAAGGTGAGGAGATTGATGAGGATTTGTGCAACGCGACTCTCATCGCCCAGCACGATGAGCGGCGAGGCGGCCAGGTGCAAGGAGAGGTGCTGACGCCGCTTCTCGATGTCTGGGCGCAAACTGCGAGTCACATCGTGAATGAGGGAGTGCAGATCCACAGGAGCCTTGCGGATCACTATGGTCTGTGCTTCTGCGCGCGACAGATCGAGCAGATCATTGACGAGTGCCACCATGCGCTGGGCATTGCTTTGGATGATGCCAAGAAATTCCTGTTGCAAGTCAGTCAGAGACCCGCACTCTTCTGGCTGGAGCAGCAGATCCGTATAGCCTTTGATGGAGGTGAGCGGGGTGCGTAACCCATGGGAGACCAGGGCGTAAAACTCGGCTTTGAGCCGTTGCGCTTGCCGCTCTCGCGTGATATCGCGCAGGACATACAGACGCCCCAGATAGGCAGCGGTGGAGCTCTGGACTGGAGTCGAAGAGACGGCCAGTTCTCGATACTGCGGGTCTTGCTGCACCACGGTCGTCGTGTAGCGGCGTTCCTGGTTCGTGCCGTCCTGTGTTAGATCGGCATGGAGTGAGGCTGCGTTGGTGAAGAGCGGTTCCCACTGACGCTGCATGTCGACAAAGGGCGTGCCCACGACTTCTTCAGTAGCCAGAGCAAAGAAATCGCGAAAGGGACGATTGATGGCATGGACCAGCCCACTGGCGGAAATGAAGAGAAACGCTTCACTGGAGGCGTCAAAAATGGCCCGGCTCTCGCTCTGGGCGCGTTCCACTATAGTATACTGGTGTTCGAGGGTGCGCATGGCCTCCTCGATGTCATGCTGGTGCTGCCCAATGGCATCGGCCATGCTGTTAATGGATTGACCGACCTGGTCTAAATCAGTAAAGGTCAAGGGGTCGACCCTGGCGGTTTGCTCTCCCTGACCCAGCCGCCGGGTCGTGCTTGTTAGGCCCACAAGCTGCGTGTGGAGCGTGCCGGTAAAGCTGCGCAAGATCCAGAGGAAGGCAGCATTGGCACCCAGTAAAAGGGCGATGACGCCGATTACCAGGCTGAGATTGATGGTATCCACCTGGTTCTGATAGCCCTGGAGGTCCTGGTCAATGGCCTCCGTCATGCGGGTGACTGCCGCACGAAATTGATTAAAGAGGAAGTTGCCCTGGAGAATGCTGGCCTCGGAACGTGGAGCGGCGAGGTTGCCGGCCTGTATCTGATTGATCTGGGCGAGAGCAAAATTGCTGTACCACCCATCGGCCACTTCTTCCACCTCCGTCAAATGGGCAACAGTATGGCGAAAGGGGCCGGAGAGCAGTTGTGTGGTAAGATCCTGCACTAAAGTCAGATAGACTGGACGCGCCTCTTGAAAGGATGCGAGAAAAGTCGAGTTATTGGTGCTAATATAGCTCTGTAAGCCGCTCTGCTGGTCAATCATGGTTCGCAGGATGCCATCAGCATCCTCGCGCAGCAGAACTTTCTGATCATCCAGTTGGCGCTGGATGCTAAAGGCATACCAACTGACCGCGAAGCTGAGGAGAAACACCACCAGAATCAGGCTAAAAATGAGTGTGAGACGTGCATTGAGCCAGTCCACGACACGGGTGGGGCGTTTCTCTCGAACAGACAGACGCATGATCGTTACTCCTTGCCGATAAATCGGCGGTGGGCGCGATAAATCGGCCCCTACATGGCCGATAAATCGGCGGTGGGCGCGATAAATCGGGCCCCTACGCGGGGATATTGTTGCAGTACTTCTGCGACAGTGGCGCGCAATGCCTGGGATTCAAAGGGCTTGACGAGGTAGCGGGTAGCTCCACTGTGCAGGCCGTGTTCGATTTCGGTGCGCTGACCTTTTGCGGAGAGCAGGATGATGGGGATGGAGGCGATGAGTGGATCCCCACGCACAACGTGGAGTACCTCCAGGCCCGTCATTTCAGGCATCATGTCATCAAGCAGCACCAGGTCTGGCTGCACTTCTCGAATCAACTGCAGGGCGTGCCTGCCGTCCTGGGCCTCAGAGAGGTCGTAGGAACGAAGTAGAATCGTAATCAGGCGGCGAATGTTGGCCTCATCATCGGCAATAACCAGGTGCGGCTTCATAATAGCGACTATCTCCCTCACGGCACGCGCCCCATGCGTCCCATTTCCAGGGCACCCGTCCCGGTTCCAGGGCACCCGCAAGGGGTGCCCCTACCATGGACGAATGACGAGTATCCGGTTCCTTTCAAGACTTCCATACACGGAGTGCTTGTACCAGTAGTATAGCCCTCGTCTCCAAATGCGGAACGGGACAGGGGTGCGTTTCAATTTTTTGCAGGGCGAGCAGGGTACCCTGCTCGCCCTGCAAAAAATTGAAACGCACTTGGAAAAGGGGGAGGGAAGGAGAGAATGCGGCTACCTTTTTTGTGCGCTGTGCCGATAGATATAAGCACTATCCTTTGAGAGGAGTGCTGCGATGAAGCGTCTATTGCTGGTTTTACTGACTATTTTTGTTGTAAGTATCGGTTTCTTACTGATACAGCACCATTATTCCATTGCGGCAGTGAATTCAGAAACGCCAGACTGCATGGATATAGCAGCATCACCCGATTACCTGAGCACAGAGAGCGCACACGATGCCATAGCGGCGATCAACAATGCACGTCAGGTAGAACATCTGCACCCATTACACTTACCGGCAAACTTTTATCAGCTTGACCCGGCCCAACAGCAATTCATGCTGCTGAACCTGGAACGCACCGATCGAGGGCTGCGCCCCTTACAATGGGACGCGAACCTGACTCAGATGGCGCGGGCCTACAGCAAACAATTGCTCAACCTGAATTTTTTCTCTCATACCAGCCCGATTGGCGGAACATTCAGTGATCGCATGAATAGCAATCCAGTGATTGCCAATCATTATAGCCAGGCAGCTGAGAACCTGGCCGGCAATCCTGTCGCGGCTATCGGGCCGATGTACGAGTACATGTATGATGATTCGGTGGAAGCCTGCGGCCATCGCCACAATATTCTTAATCCAGAACTGACGCTGGTTGGTATTAGCTGGCTGCGCGGAAGTATATATGGGAGTATATCGGCGCAGGAGTTTCTGACTTCTGCTCCCTGGAGCCCTTACCTTGGAGGCATTCCCGATGCCAGTACGCCGCTGGTAAGCATCTCAATTTCTACAGCGCAAAACGGGAGTGGGCTTCTCCAATGCCAGGCACTCGCTCAAGATACCATGGGTATTGCACGTATCAGCTGGTTCCTCGATGCATTGAGCCACCCGCTGCATACAGGCGCCTCATGGACGTTTGATACACGTCATTTATCCCCAGGAAAGCATACGCTATTAGTTTATGCCGTAGATGGAGAGCAGAATTATGGGGTGGCGAGGTACGCCATTGTGGTATCCTGAGTCCGCGCTTTGAAGCACCTGAGTGCAGGAAATAGAGCATCTGAGGCATAGAAGCAAGTGTGATTTTCAGGCATACTCTGGGCAGTATTTGAAGGAGGAAAAGCACCATGGCTTCTTACCGGCTCTCACAGAGCTTTCAGCCGCGCTTGTGGATAGCGGTCGCTGCAACTGGTATAGCATTCGTCGTCGCACTGCTGGCCAGCCTCAATCTCTACTTGCTTGAGGATAGTAACCCGTTGACGCAGGCGGCCTATAGCGCATCGCCCGTGCTGCGTTTCAGCTACGATGGAGTTTATCTCTCTGCGCTCGTCGCCGCTCTGGCCGTCTGTGCTATCATCGGTTACGCCATCACGAGGGCCAGCACCCCCGTGTTTGCCGGTCTCATGATTGTCACGCTCATCGTGATCCTCGGTGGCTTCGGTGGGCTGCTTGTACGCTACCCTGTGAACTTCCTGGCCTTCTTGCTGGCGTTTGTCGCTCTGACCCTGGTCAGCTTGCTGGTAGGGCGGGCTATAGCCACCCGCTCCACCCGCCGCCTTGGTGAGCGAGGAGAGCGAGCGGCTGCGATCGTGGGGGCCTGCGCCAGTGCTGGCATGGCACTGCTCGTCAATGTCGTGGCCCTGGTAACGCATACGCTTCTCCTCAACCCGGTAAGCCATGCGCTCTTCATGCAGGGGCAGATTGGGGAGACGCATTTCAGTTCGCTGCTCATCGCTATGGGTCTTGAACTGCTGACGATGCTCATCTATGCGCTCAGCATCGGGTTTGCGCTGCGCTCACCTTCACGCTCATCCTGAGCCTGGCTGGTTACTGATTGTCGCCTTCTCACATGGTCCTGGCTTCACTGATTTCTCTGGGAACAAGATTGGCAAGATCAACCCCAAGACTGGCCCAAACATTTATTGTCCAAATGCCATGCTGGCGTAGCCGCCTGTGGCACCGTGGAGATTGAAGAACATGACCTGTTCTGTGACGACGGGCAGGGTGGCATAGACGGCGGTACCGATGGCTTTATTGCTGCCAACATCGCTGAGTATGTTGACGGTGAGGCGCGTATTTGCGGGGAGTGTATAGGTTTTGACAATGGGGGTGCCAGCGGCCTGGTAATAGACCACTTGCAGCTGCGCCGGTGCGGGATTGGGGTTGGCGATGGCGAGGTATTGGGCGTGGCCGGGGGTGGTGTCGCCCTGGGCCAGGTACCAGCTTGTGTGAAGGAAGCTACTGCCCATGGTGGTGCTGCTGCCCGCAATGGCTCCATTGAAACTGGTGGCGAAGAAGTCCTGCCGCTCTGCGACGATGGGGACACTAGCGGTAATGATCGTTGAATGGAGTGTTGGTTTCAAAGCACTATTGACGTTCACTTCGATACGGCTCTGCACCGGAATGCTGACATTCTGAGTGATTACCTGCCCATTGGCGGTGAGGTAACGAAGCTGGACGGCGGCTGCGCTGGATGATGGGTTGGCAAGGATGAGACGCTCGTTGAAGCCGGCAGTGGTGTTGCCACCGCCAAAGTACCAGTTTGTTTGGGGCGCGGTGGCCCCCACAACGGACGATGGTACTGCGCGAGCGAGCAGGTAGCTGATAGGTGGGGGCGACCAGGCGGGAACCCAGCGCACGACTGCCCATCAGGTAGGTAATTTTCATAGTGACGGGCTGGTTAGAAGGGTTCATAACTGCCAGCAGGGTAGCCCAGCCAAAGGTGGTATTGCCCTCGGCAAAGTACCAGTTGGTGCTGAGTACGGGCGAACCGACGCTATCTGAAGCCGATACAAAGGTTCCTTTCTGGGTGTACATAGTGCGTTCAGCCACGAAGGGCTGGTTGCTCTGCACGATCATGCTCAGCGCTTGATTGGCACCGGCCTGCTGATTGATGTTGAGGACGCTGTGCGACTGCGCTGGCAGCTGGTATGTTTGCGCCCTCGGAGCGGCATTTTGATAGAGGAAGGTCACAGTGATTGTGGCCGGGCTGATGGAGGGGTTGGTCAAGGAGAGGTACTCGGTTGTACCGGCTCCGGTGTAGCCCTCGGCAAAGTAGTAGAGTTTTGGCAGTGCGGCATAGCGTGCCACCACGACTGTATCATTCTGTACCTGCGCGCCCTGCTGCGAAAATGTTTTTCCTGCCTGGAGCAGGTCCCATTGCAGTGTATAGGTACCAGCTTGCGCTGGCGTTTGCACCCCCGCGCTCAACGCCACAGAGGCATTGATAGGGACATCTTGTGGGAGAGCCAGCGCATTGCCTGTCGCTACCACCTGTTTCTGGGCATTGAGCCAGCGATAGAGAAGCTGTACAGCACTGCTGCCGGTGGCATTCCAGGTGAAGTTACTGGTATTTTTGAGGGTGAGATTGGCCTGTGTTGTGCTATTGGGCAGCATGGCAGCAGGTGTGCCATCGCTGGTCACCGCAAAACCAAAGACAGGCGAAGGTAAGCGGGTAGGTGACGGCGTCGGTGATGGAGTAGGAGACGGGGTGGGTGATGGGGTAGGCGTCGGAGGAGCCTGCTGCGAGACCGGCACAAATTCCATGCCATCGGCAGAAACCTGTACGCCATTCTCACCGGTAGCGTTACTGAGTACAACATGACCGCCCATAGAGGCTCTAAAGAAGTATGTGCCCAGGCTTATCCACTGCGGGCCGGTGTTTTCCCAGCCAAATGGCCCCTGGAACGAGCCGATATGTGTTTCATCGACATAGGCGGTATGGCTGATTGTTGCTCCCTGGTGATTGGGGTCGGCACTGTAGACGGTATATGGCGCCCAGCTGCTGCTGGCGTGAGTATCGTTGACGAAGGTACCCACCTCGTAGTAGCCATCGGCAGGTATCTTTGGCAGCCAGGTAGCGGTAGCCGTGGCGGCACCGCTTGAGGTGGGTGCCCAGTGCAGGCCGCCTTTGATAGCCGAGGAGGAGGTGTCACGAGTCCAGTTTCCTGTGCTACTCCAACCTGAGTCGCTGTCGTCAACCAGCGTTGCGCCAGGGTAGACGGCATTGCCATTGTGGCTCAAGTCGGGCACGGTGTAGCTGGTTCCTGGACTATCGACCCACAGGTAATTATCTGGCACGACATTGGGGTCCGGATAGTTGCCCGTCCAGCCAAAGGGGTCGGTGGCACTCCAATTGGGCAGATAATAGGTTGCCATGTGGAGGTGGGGACCGGTTGAGGAGCCGCTGGTGCCGCTGGTGCCGAGCTGCCATTGGGTGCCGACTTTGTCGCCGTTGGCAACGGTTAAAGCGCTCAAGTGGCCATAGGCGGTGACATAGCCATTGCCATGGTCAACGGCTGCCCATAGCCCCAGGGCACTCTGATGGTTAGAGGGATCGTACCAACCTGCCCTGATGACGGTACCTGCCGCGACACTGAGCACGGGCTCATACCACAAATTCAGGTCATAGCCATTGTGCCCATCATAGCAGTTGACGCCACCTGTGCAGGTGCCTATACCCACATTTGTCCACCTGGCCCCATCATAGCGCACAAAGATACCATCATTGACGTACCACGGCTTATCATGATCGACAAAGGAGGTGGTGCGCTGAGGGATGGTCTGGCTACCATAATACGGACGGTGCATAAATGGGGTAGGCGCAATGAATTGAGCCCCTACAGCGTTTGCTCCCAGTATACGGTTGGGGTATTTATTGGATTGCTGCTGGTTTAACGAAAAAAGTGTGAGTGTCAATTCGCCGGACATACTCATCAGTACGACGAGTAGCATAACAATATGGATGATTTTTGGTTTTTGTTTCATAGTATGCAAGCTCTTTCGTTTTACGATGTAGCAATAATATGCGCCAGCAGTGGTGTGAGAGGCGATACCAGCAGGCGCGATTGTATGCCGGTTACCTGGGCGGACCAATAGCGCGGCGATCCTCCCAGCAGGCGATTGACCGGGTTGGAAGCGGTAAAGGTAATGGTGGCACTACCGGCTGTCCACGCCGGATTCAAGTTGAGTTGCATACCTGTCTGGTTGGCTGATGCCACTGTCCACGCATGACCGGTGGTTACATCGACGACGGCGATGGCAGATTGTAAGCTCTGCATGGATATGTTGGCCTGATGATCACCGGCATTTGTACGCATCACGAAAGCGATTTTGCGACTATCGGGCGACCAGACGGGCGCATAGCCATGACCCCCATCGGCGTCGGCCAAGCGTTGTTGCTGTCCCCCGGCACTATTCATCACCCATAAGCCGGCAGGCAGAAACGGGGTGGGGCTGTCGGCGAGACGCTCATAGACAATGCTCTTGCCATCGGGTGACCAGGTGAAGAGAGCCGCGAGAGTATTGCAAGGCGCTCCGCAAGCTCCGCTCAGTGATCCACCGGGATTGCTGAATAGATGCCTGACGCCGCTGCCATTGCTGCTCATCAACCAGGTATCACTTCCCAGGTCAAGACCAGCTGTGGTTGAATAGATGATCTGTGACCCATCGGGCGATGGGGCGGCATCGATCAAATACGCCGAGGGCACGCCAATGTCAATATTTTCATGTGCACCGCTGGCGGCATCGACTTCCCATAGACCTGGGTTCCAGACATTGCCATCCATTGGAGCGGTGGGACCCAAAGGAAACATCGGGCGATAGAGAAAGGTATGGCCGGTAGTGCTACCTGGACCAGTTGGCAGCCAGTGGAGAAAGTTGCCGAGCACGGCGGGGGGAGTCAGACTGAGCGCCATGTGCTGTGTGTCATATACCCATACCTGCTCGCCGTGATCGCGTGTTCCATTGATCGCCAGGTAACGTCCATCGGGCGAGAGCTGCATGTTTAACACGCTGTCGGACTCGGCAAGGCCAAAATCATCACCAAATGCTGCGACAGGCTGCGGATTTCCGAGCGGTTGCCCACTGCTTCCCTTTAGAGCGCGTGCCAGCACAAAGCCGATGGACTGTTTGAGTGTGTAGTAGAGATATGCGGCCGCAGGTTGCGCCGGAGCCCGATTGATCGTGCCCTGATTGATGACGCTCGCACCTCCTGCATTGACTCTGTGTTCACCCCGCACAAAAAAAACTGCTGCTATCCCCGCCAGAACCAGCAGGAACAGTATGGTCAGTGACGCCCATCGCATATGCTACTCCATTCTTTTGGACTACACATCATAGTTTTTCATTGATATATAAGTGTATCGGCACGTCATTGCATAAGGTGAATGGAGATATGCAACAACAAAGCGCAACAATCAGGCGTTTGACAGAGTCAAACGCCTGATTGTTGCGCTTTGTTGTTGCATATCTCTCAAGAAAGCAAAAACCTGCTTGCCAATTGCATGGCCAGGGGGCGGTAGATGTGCTCGTAGCAGCCAACAAAACGTACCGTTTCACCACCCCAGCCGCGCTTGAAACGATAGACACCCGCCATTGGCTCATGCTCGTTATCTGTTTCTGGAATGCCCCAGAAGTCGTAGCGTGTTGCTCCTCGCTCTTTGGCCCAGCGGATGGCCTCCCATTGCAGCAGGTAATTGGGCATCAGGTTGCGCTGGTGATTGCTCGATGCGCCATAGAGGTAGATGGCCTGTTTCGCCACTGAGCATACAAAGATACCTGCCAGCAGTTGTCCATTGTACTCCGCTAAAAACAAGCGGGCCTGTTGTCGTGGAACGAAAATTTGCCATGCGCGCAGGTAATAGTCCAGGGTATGTATACCAAACTGGTCGCGCTCACTGGTCGCCTGCAATAAAGCATACCAGGACTGGACATCCCCGGTGGTCTGCGCCGCTCTCACCGTGACGCCTTTACGCTCAGCGAGCCGCAGGTTGTAACGCCACTTCTCTTTCATTTGTGCCAACAGCGTAGCCTCATCAGGGAGCAGGTTAAGCACGATGGTGCGGACAGGTTGTACGGCAGGAACGGGATACCATGGCATAGAGAGAGTTCCAGCAAGGCTGAGGTTGCTTACTGTTACCTCGCGGTTTGGCTCCATACGTAGAGCTATAGCTCCTCGCCGGCGGAGTTGGGTGTTGAGCTGTGTAAAGAAAGCCTGGCACATGAGCGGGTCTGTCCAGTCAATTACCGGACCCTTTGGGATGTAGGCAAGATGCCCGGCCCACAGGGGCATATGAGCGGCGGTTCGACACAAAACCTGGGCTGCAGCAACTATCTGCGGCACCCCCTCCCCGTGCCATAGCGCGAAGCGTAAGGGATGCCAGCCTGCGCGCTTTTCACCCCTTTTCAGTTCTCCCCAGCCCCAGCTTTGCAGCAAATGCCCATCAGGGTGGTCGTTCATAAACCGATCCCACTGCTCGGATTGGGCAGCAGAAACAGCTCGCAAGGTGTAGCCACTTGCTCCCCTTGCCCGCAGGCAATGCGCCGGCATACAACTATCTCCGACAATTATTCATGGCAGGGCGAGGACAAGCCATCGCCCCTACTATGGACGCTCTTCACAGGCGGCTTCACCATAGGCATAGTAGGGGCGATGGCTTGTCCTCGCCCTGAACCCCGACTTTTCAATCGCCCTGCCGCACCAATCTCCGGCAACAAAACCTCTGTGTCCCATCCTCCCCATAGTGCTATAATACCATTTAGCAGGTTGTATTGCCCTGCATTGAGAAAATGGGAGATATACCCAAGACGAATGTTGTTGGTACTCTTGAGCAGGAGGAGGCAGACGGTGAAAATTGTGATCCTTGGATGTGGCCGTGTTGGCGCGACGCTGGCGACGATGATGGATCGTGAAGGAGATACCGTTTCGATTATCGATTATAGCAACGAGGCTTTTCGCCGCCTGGAAGCGGATTTCGGCGGCACGACGGTGATCGGCAATGGCGTGGACGAGGAGATACTGATACGCGCCGGTATCAAAGAGGCTGATGCTTTCGCCGCGGTCACCAATGGCGATAATCGTAACATCATGGCCAGTCAAATTGCGAAGGAGATCTTCAATATCAAGAAGGTGGTCTGCCGCATCTACGATCCTATACGCGAGAGTACCTATAATGAACTTGGCCTCGAGACCATCTGTCCTACGGTAATTGGCGCACAAATGCTTTTTAAAGCGCTCTCCAGTGATAAACAGGTGGGAAAAGAAGGAAAAGAATAGAGGAAACTGTATGTACATTATTGTCGGTGGAGGTGGCGATGTCGGCTACTACCTCACCAAAAGCTTATTAAGTCAGGGACACGAGGTGCTGCTGTTAGAAAAGGGGGGCACGCGTTTTCAAGCACTGGCCGAAGAGCTTGGTCAATCGGTGTATCGCGGCGATGCCTGCGAGGCGCGCACGATGGAGGAGGTTGGTGTAAGCCGTGCGGACGTGGTGATTGCGGTTACCGGTGAAGACGACGACAACCTGGTGATTTGCCAGATGGCTAAAAAACGCTTCAAGGTTGCGCGTACGATTGCACGGTTGAACAATCCGAAAAACGAGCTACTTTTTCAGAAGCTGGGCATTGATGTGACGGTCAGTCCGACGAAGTCCATTCTCTCATTGATCGAAGCAGAGCTGCCTGGTTCGATTTTTGTGACGCTTTTGACGCTGAAGAGGGCGGGATTGGATATCATGGAGGTGCGTATGCCGCCAGATTCTCCAATTGTGGGGAAGACGCTGAGTGCGATTAAACTTCCGCGTAGTGGGAATATTGCTTTGATTATTCGTGACAACGAGTATATTGTTCCCACTGCTGAGACGAAGATTTTAGGCAACGACGAGGTCTATGCGCTGGTAAATCGTGAGGGGGAGCAGGCATTGCGTGATGCGCTTGGCGCAACACGCTGACTTATACCCTCAAAATGAACAAAAGATATATTCTTCCTTTTTGCAGTGAGAAAGTGACAAGTCAGGCCAATGCGCTGCATTGGCCTGACTTGTCACTTTCTCACTGCAAAAACATCGTATTGTAGAGCGACTGCGTCGCTTCACTCTTCTTCATCCTTCACAGGGGGAGGTTCTTTTGTATCAGGGACAGGGCGTAAGAGGTCCATATGATGATCTAGATGGATGGGGTTGCCTTTTATAGGGGAACGAGGCGTAGCTGGCTGAGCATTTTCTTCTTGCGCTTGTATTTCCAGGTGAGGTGGGTCGCCAGAGGTAGTGTTTGTCCTCCTCGATCTAAGCGGAAAACCGGTCTTCGAGCGCCGCATGACCCATGGCCTGCGCTTGTGGGCAAGCATCTGATCAGCCGTCTCGCCGTGTAGAGACTTATAGAGGCTGGCAATCACCACCCAGGTGGCCGCCACAATCGGTGTAGCCAGCAGGGCTCCAAATGCTCCAAACAACTGCGCCCCGACAATCAAGGCCAGCACCGAGGCAACCGGGTGCAGACCGACAGCATGACCAACAATACGCGGGCCGAGAATGTTGCTCTCAACCATCTGAATGGCAATAAAGTAAATGATGATCAAGAACGTGCGCGGGAATGGTTCTGGTAAAAGCAGTGATAGGAGGATAGCCGGGACAGAGGCCAGGGCTGGCCCTACCATTGGAATGGTCTCGAAGAGAAAGGCCAGCACGCCAACGATTAGCGCGTAATTACGCAAGCCCAACCAGAAACACCCCACGCCGGCCAGCACGCCAATGATGACTGCCAGGGTCAATTGCCCGCGAATATAGTTGCCCACCACGCGATTGAGGGCATCTTCAAACAAAAGCACATGTTTCTTTGAACGCTCAGGCACGATACTAAACAGGTTATTGCGAATGTTTTTGCCATCCAGGGTGAGGTAAAAACTGAGCACAAGGAGGAGGAGGATATCGATGAGCGTGTTGGTTACAATAAATGCAATATTTACCACATTGGTTGCCGCTGTTGATGCAAAAGTAATGGCCTGCGCCTTGATTTGATTTTGCGCATCATCGATGTTCGTCGCCGGTATACCATTGTTTATAAGGAAGTTCTTAAACGCAACATACTGAGCTGGCAGAGCGTTGAAGAAGTTAGTGACTGTGGTTTGGAAGGTAAACACCTGCTGAATGAGCGAGAAGATGAGTGCATATGATAATGCACCGAGAGCTGCCAGCACGACAACATACATAATTATGGCCGCGACTACACGTGGCAAGCCTCGGGCATGCAGGAAGTTCACTGCTGGTGTGAGCAAGAAGGCGACGGCCATTGAAAGGAGTAGCAAGACGAGGGCGTGGACAAATTGCCCCAGGAGGAGGCCCCAGGCAAACCAGGCTATGATGCCAATACAGATGATACTCACCAGGATGTCTCGTGTTCGCTGCCAGTTGACTTTTTCCATGCCATTCGTTCCTTTGATAGCATTTGATAGCATTTCGACGCCATATATTTCTATAACCTATCACTATTTTGACAGGTTTCAGCCAAAAGTACAAGCATTTTTCCAGGCAGTTGTTAAGATACAAAAACGAACTTGACCCTCTCGCCTCGCGAGGCGAGAGGGTCAAGTTCGTTTTTGTATCTTACAACTGCACATTTTCACCTGGACGGGCGGGACGAAATTGACCATTATCATTGATAAAAACAAAGTGGCTATCCTGGACGTTCACAATCATATCCAACTTGCCATCTCCATTGACATCCTTGAAAGTAAGCGTTACTACTGCCAGGTCCTGTCCAGGACCAATCAAGGTCGGGCCAACATAGACCTTTGCTTTTGAAGGATCACCTCCCTGAAACTCAATGACCTCTATATGACGGTTTACATTTATGGCAATAAAGTGACTGGGGTTAGCTGCTGAATCGCTATGGCCTACCACCATGTCTGTCTGGTATGTACGAGGACGCCCATAGTGCCAATCATCCTGCGTGACCTGCCACCAACTTGCCAACATGGTCAACACAACCCACCCTACTAGCATCGTAAACATGGCCATTCCCACAAATACCATCCAATGGACGCGAAGTCTACCACGGCCTTCTACCAGGTGGTCAATGTGCCGGATGTCAACTTCATCGGTATGCACTTCACGACGCCGATTTCCCTGAACCACGGGTAGGTTCGTCTGTGTTGCCGTGCTACGAGGTGGAATGGTGGACTTCTTGCTCGTCCCGTAGTACCCCTGGCTCGAAAGTACGCGTACATCGGCGGGAACACGTCCCACTTCCGTTCTTACATCGGCGAGCCGAGGAGGCCAGGAATCATCGTAATCTTCATCGTCATCCTGGTAGGCATCCACTATCTTTACCGGTTTTCGCTGCGGTGCAGAAGCGTACTTGCTGCGCCTCTGACTTTGTCTGTAATCCACATCAATACCGTCCTCTCAAATATATTTTGTTTGATTGTGCTTAATAAATATCATTGAAACGCTTGTTCTAGAACAAGTATACTGAAAAGAACGGCTTATTGCAAGCTTTTTCAGGTCAATTTAGAACGAATTTTCTATTTCCCTGAACATTCATAAAAAACATGAATCACTACATTTTATGCCATAAAAGTGCCTCAAACCTGATATCGACCATTCATGCCGCTTCCTCACTTTTCAGTTTGGGGCAGGCAATGCCTGCCCCAAACTGAATTTTATCAGGGAAAGCGGCCATTTGGGTGAAAAAC
>WNFB01004794.1_pt1 | contig 24731 bp, 19 predicted proteins | sample 5400501 | NCBI WGS metagenome assembly WNFB01 (sample SAMN13153341, study PRJNA577476) | soil metagenome | isolation source: 200 cm saprolite under Douglas fir tree site 2 hole 1 | place: USA:California | collected 2015-04-18 | reverse complement strand
CGCTCGAAGGATAGCGCCCAAACCCCACTCCATTTCCCAGCGTCCATACGCGGGTAAGTTGGTTCAATTTTCCCTGCGTCGCCGCAATTCCCGCGGCCATGACGTCCGCGTCATTGAACACGCGGACGGGAACTCCCGCAGCCTTGCCACCCAGGGCAGATGACAATGCTGCTTGCAGTGCGAATCCCTTTACCTGCTGCAGGTTGGGAGAATCCTCCACGACCCCTGCGCGGATGATGCCCGGGAAGCCGATTCCGATCGCGGAGATCTTTTCTCCGTTGGCGACTTTCTCGATTTGTTGCCGGACACTTTCGATGATGCTCTCCGCGGGCATCGATTGCAACGGGTCCAGCGTTGGCGATTTTTCCGGATAAATGTTCAGTGGGCCGACGACCCTGTCGCCTTCCACGAGGCCAACGGCGATATGTTCCATAACCAATACACCAACTGTCCTGCGCATCGTGCTCCTGCCGATCTCAAGCAGTCGAAGATTCGAACAATCGACTCCTCACTCGAACGTGACTAGGTCCTGACCAGTTTGTTCAGACCATTGAATGCCGCCGCCTTATAACACTCCGCCAACGTCGGATAATTAAAAACGGTATCCACGAAATATTCGACGGTGCCTTTCAGCGCGAAAACCGCTTGCCCGATGTGCAACAACTCCGAGGCGCCTTCACCAATGATGTGCACCCCCAACAACTCCTTGGTGGACGGATCGAAAATGAGCTTCAGGCGGCCGGTGGTGTCGCCGCGAATCTGGCCTCGGGCAATTTCGCGGAAAAACGCCATTCCGACCTCGTACGGGACGCCTTCCTCCGTGAGCTGCTCCTCCGTCTTTCCTATAAACGAGATTTCGGGAATGGTGTAAATTCCGTAGGGATAATTCGCGCGATTCGAATTCGTCGGCATGCCAAACGCTCTGGCGGCAGCGATGCGTCCCTGTTCCATCGAAACCGAGCCGAGGCTGGGGAACCCGATAACGTCTCCCACAGCGAAGATATGAGGCTGCTTGGTTCGGTAATTCTCGTCCACCGGTATGCGTCCGCGCGCATCGGCCTCCAAGCCGCCTGCCGCCAGGTTCAATTCATCCACGTTGCCTTGGCGCCCCACCGCATAGAGCAGCGCATCACCGGTAACTTTCTTCTTGCTTTTCAGATTCGCCAGGACTGTGTGATCCGGTGTTTCTTCAACGCTTTCGACTTCCTCATTCTGCCGCAGCGTAACGCGCCGGTCTCGCAGATGGTAACAGAGCGCCTCGACCATCTCGGCATCGGCGAATTCCAGCAAACGCGGGCGTTTTTCAATCAGCGTCACGCGCACGCCCAGCGTGGCGAACATGCATACATACTCCACTCCGATAACTCCGCCGCCCACAACGATCATGGTCTTGGGAATCACCGGCATCTTCAGAATTTGATCGCTGTTGATGATGGTCGTGTTGTTGAAAGGGACCAAGGGAGAGACGGCGGGTTTCGTGCCGGTCGCAATAACGATGTTGCCCGCTTCAAACTCGGTTTGTCCGCGCGAACTCGTCACTTGCATGTGGTGGGGATCGACAAAACTGGCGGTTCCCGTAACGACTTCGATGCCGTTGCGGGAAAGTTGGGCGCGGATCACGTCGATCTCGGTCTTGATGACGTTGAGCGCGCGAAAGGAGAGATCAGCCATGGTGATCTGTTCTTTCACGCGATAGTTGACGCCGTAAATGCTCTGATACTGATACCCGGAAAGATGCAGGACCGCTTCTCGGATGGTTTTGCTTGGAATCGTGCCGGTGTTGATCGCCGTTCCGCCGATCACTTCCAGCTTTTCAATGAGCGCGGCTCGCTTTCCAAACTTGGCCGCTTGAATCGCGGCTCGCTGGCCTCCCGGCCCGGAGCCAACCACGATGAGATCGTACTTTTCCATGGTTTGCGGCGGGAGTATATCACCGTTGCAATCGTGGAGTCCTTGTTGACGCGCGCCCGGCGCTCTGCCATCATTCTGAAAATTTGTTTGCGTTGCAGTTCAGGAGAAAACGATCGGCTTGCGGGTATCCATACTGGCGTCCGGCAGCTCGGGCAACATCACTTTGCTCGAGACCGAGCGGACCCGCCTCCTCGTGGACGCCGGTCTTGGCAAGCGCGAAACGCTGGCCCGCCTCGCGGCCGTCGAAAGAACCGTCGACCACATCGACGGCATCCTCATCACCCACGAGCATACCGACCACTGTAACGGCCTTCCGCAGATGCTTGGCCTCTGGAAAGCACCGCTTTACGTCACCGAGCCCACGTTGGGCGCCATGCAGTGCATTCTTCCGGAAACATTCGGTAAGCGGCTCAACTGCGTCGAAACTATCCAAGCTGGCCAACATTTTACAATCGGAGATATTGACGTCCACGCTTTTGCGATTCCGCACGACGCGGCGGATCCCATCGGCTTCACGTTTCGTTCGAATGGTGCGAAGATGGCTATCGTTACCGACCTCGGGTACATGCCCGAGCTAGTAAAAGTCCACCTTCGTGGCACCGATTGCCTGGTCCTTGAATCCAATCACGATCTGGACATGCTCAAGGTCGGGCCGTATCCGTGGGTGGTGAAGCAGCGCGTTCTAAGCCGCACCGGCCATCTTTCGAATCATGCTGTCAGCGAATATCTTTGCGACCCGGATGGGTTCGATGCCGTCGCGCGCTATCTCGTTCTCGCCCACGTCTCGCAAGAAAATAATAATCCCGATCTCGTGCGTATCTCAGCCGAGGAAGCGCTCCGCCGCCGTCCCGCCGAGTCCGCCTTCACCGGGGAACTCCTCGTCGCCTCCCAACACATCCCCCTCAAGCCTCTGGAGCTATAATCCGACTATCCATTGCGGCGCGCCGTATGCTCCTCAATGCCTGGAGGCCTTTTCTGTTCAGGCCAAACCAGTTTTCTTCTTTAGCTCATTGAGCCCCCGTAATTCGGGTAGCACGTACATATCTCGGGGGCGGCCGGCTGCGGTTTTGGACTTGATCAGTCCTTCGAGAGAAAGAACTCGGCAGTCCACTCCGCCAACATCTTTCACATCCGACGCCGCCAGAACCTCTTGAAAGGAGCCGAGACCGGATACTTCGCCCAGGAAATCAAGGTCACCCAAATCCGTGCTCAACGTAAAATTCAGCCCATGGGCAATCGTTTTGGCATCAAAGCGGAAGGGCAGGTTAGGCGGGACACCACGCAGGACCGGGTGGAATGGTTCAAGGGCTTTCGCAAGCCGCTCCATGTTTTTGGGAGTGCGGGCGTAGCAAAAGTCGATATCTCTGGTCAGATGAGCGGAACCCTGTAGCCCCATCGCGGCCCCGCCGATGACCACGAACTCAACGCCCGCGTCATAAAGAGTGCGGATCGTTTCTTCGAGTTTCATTTCTCATTTAGCTGCGTTGGCTTGGCTATCTGGAAGATCCGAGCACCCTCGGAAAGGCTGCGTGCCCGTTCGGTAGGCGTACGGCGAAGACTTGAAATGAACAGAGTCAGATCAACGCCGAATTCCTTCGCCTTGGCCAATTCGCTCCCAGGCGGAGGATTTGTGACTAGATCCAGGGCGGCTTTTTCTTGGTCTCGGGTCATAGAGTTATGAATACATGTTCTCATACCGCCAGGGATGGTTCAATTCTATGTGCTTTGCCGTTCGAATCTTAGGCAGCTCCAGAAGAAATGCTCCTCAACTCGCGGTGAAAGAGATTCATCCATTTTTTGGATTCAGCTCGCCTGAAATTTAATTGCCATCCCAAGCAGTATTCCTCTAGACTTATCTCTACTTGGTAGAGGTGCGGAGGCCATGAGTAGCCGGGCAGGCAATTCCGATCAGCTTCGGAGGCTCGCGCGAAAGGGGCATTCCAGTTGCTATAGCTTTTGTCCGCCGAAATCGCTGCGGTAGCTGAAACCGCGGTGGTTGGGGAACAGGTCCAAGGCCTGTTCACTGTCATCCATTTATTCGGATGAAGCGCTATCGAGAGGCGGCAGCCCCGATTTGTATCCTCGCGGTTCCTTCCTTTCGTTTCGCTCATCCAGAAATGCCTGATTCGAATGAATTTTTTCGAATTGACGCGCGCGCTCGTCGACATCGAGTCGACCACCGGCCACGAAAAAAATGTGGGCGACTATCTGTTTGCGCATTTGTCGGCACTCTGTTCGCGGTACAACGGCAAAATCGAGCGCATCCCTGCTGAGCCTAACCGCGACAATATCTTTGCCTCCTGGGGTGATCCCGTCGTTACGCTTTCGACGCACATGGACACCGTGCCGCCGTTCTTTGGTTCTCACGAAGACGGCGATTTTATTTGGGGCCGCGGTTCCTGCGACGCCAAGGGCATCATCGTGGCGATGATCGCGGCGGCGGAAAAATTGCTCGCCGCCGGGACGCGAAATCTTGGACTGCTCTTTGTCGTCGGCGAAGAACGCAACAGCGCCGGCGCAAGAGCCGCCGCCGCGACCCCTCGCGGCTCGCGATTCCTCATCAATGGCGAGCCTACTGAGAACCGGCTCGCTCTCGGTTCGAAAGGCGCGCTGCGCTACGAAATCACCACGCACGGAAAACTAGCGCACTCTGCCTATCCCGCGCTCGGGCATTCCGCCATTCACACCCTGCTCGATGTTCTCAACGACATTCGCCAAATTCCGCTGCCGGACGACGCCCTGCTCGGTGGCAGCACGCTGAACATCGGTACCATCGATGGCGGCCGCGCGCCCAACGTCATCGCCGATCAAGCCGAAGCGGAAATCATGTTTCGCACGGTCGGCGATCCCACAAGGACTCGCGAAGCCGTCTCCGCCGTTGCTGCCGGCCGCGCCGAAGCGCGCGAACTCTTCTACACGCCGGCGCTGCAATTGTCGAAGCTCGATGGATTGCCCACAACCGTCGTGGCCTTCACGACGGACATCCCAAGTTTCGAAGGGACCTGGGGGCAACCCTTCCTCATCGGTCCTGGGAGCATTCATGTCGCACACACCGCTGAGGAGCGCATCTCAAAAAAGGAATTGTCCGAAGCGGTGAACATCTACGCGCGCATGGCGGCGCAGCTCCTCGCGACCGGAGGGAGCGGCGCATGAGCCTCGGCCTCGCCATTGTTGGTTACGGAAAGATGGGCCGCCTCATCGAGCAGCTCGCGCCGGCGCATGGATTTGAGGTGCGCGCGAAATTCGATGGCAGCAACAACGCTCACGCCCAGGCGCTCTCGCACGAAACGCTGCGCCGCGTTGAGGTGGCTGTTGATTTCACGACACCGCACGCGGCGCCAGAAAATATCCGGCGTCTTGCCGTGCTGGGCATTAACACCGTCGTTGGCACCACCGGCTGGCTCGATCAACTTCCGTCCGTGCGCGAAGCGGTTGAGCAAGGCAAGACGGGGTTGATCTGGGCGGCGAATTTTTCCGTGGGAGTGAATCTTTTTTTTCAGGCCGTTGCTCATGCGGCGGCGCTCTTTGCGAATCATTCCGAGTACGAGGCATGGGGATGGGAGATTCATCACTCCGAAAAAAAGGACGTGCCTTCGGGGACGCTCAAAAAGCTTGCCGAAGAAATGTGCGCGGCGGGTTACGCCCGGCTCGTCAGTCTTAGCGCTAATCGCTCCGGCGCGCATCCCGGCACCCATGAAATCGGTTTTGATTCCGCCGTGGACACCATCACTCTGCGGCACACCGCGCGCAACCGCGAAGGTTTTGCGCGCGGAGCGCTCTGCGCCGCACGTTGGGTCGTTGGCAAAAAAGGGCTGTTCGAATTTCGTGAGATTCTCAGCGAATTGAGCTGAAGAAAAAAGGAAGGAACAGCATCATGTTTACAGGCGCCGGTACCGCACTTGTCACCCCGTTTCGACGCGATGGTTCGCTTGACGAACCTGCGCTGCGAGCTCTGATCAAGCGACAAATTGATGCAGGCATCGACTTTCTCGTCCCCTGCGGAACGACTGGAGAGAGCCCGACGCTCACGCATGAAGAGCATCTGCGGGTGGTCCAGATCACCGTCGAAATCGCTAAGGGGAAAGTGCCAATCCTAGTCGGCGCCGGAGGCTACAACACTTCTGAAGTGATCGCACTCGCGCGCGAGCTCGCAGCTCTCGGTGCGGACGGCATCCTCTCCGTCACTCCTTATTACAACAAGCCCACTCAGGAAGGCCTCTTCCAACACTATCGCGCCATCGCCGAAGCGGTGCCACTGCCGATTATTCTTTACAGTGTGCAGGGCCGCACCGGTGTGAACATCGAACCTGGCACCGTAAAGCGGCTCGCCGAAATTGAAAACGTCGTAGGCATCAAGGAAGCCTCGGGTAACGTCTCCCAAATGGCTGCGATCCTCAACGCTGTGCCGGATGACTTCACAGTGCTTTCCGGCGATGACGCCATCACGCTCCCGGTCATTTCGCTGGGTGGCCGTGGCGTCATCTCGGTTGTGTCCAACGAGATCCCGGCGGAAATGTCCCAATTGACGCGGCTCGCGCTCCAAGGTGATTTTGCTGGCGCGCGCGCGATTCACCGGTGCTATCTTTCGCTCATGGAAATAAACTTCGTTGAATCGAATCCCATCCCTGTGAAGGCTGCGATGGCGGAAATGGGCCTGCTCGAACCCGCATGGCGCTTGCCACTCGTGGCGCCGAAAGCGGAGAATCAGGCGCGCATCCGGGGCGTGCTCGAATCGCTCGGTTTAGTCGACCGCGCTTCGGTCGCGCCTTCCGTCGAGAGGGTTCATGCTGCCATCGCAAGTTGAGCAGCTTTTTGACGAAGCTCCGGCTCATTACGAAGAAGAACATCGGTGGCTCTTCCGCGATTTCAAAGCCGCGCTGAATCGCGGCGAAATTCGCGCTGCGGAACCGGATGCCTCCACGAAGTCCGGCTGGCGCGTGAACGCCTGGGTGAAGAAGGGAATCCTCCTCGGCTTTCGAATGGGCGCCATCGCCGACATGTCCATCGACGCCGCGAAGCAGCCCTTCTTTGACAAATCCACTTATCCCGTTCGCGCGTTCACATCTTCTGACGGCGTGCGCATCGTTCCGGGCGGCTCCAGCATTCGCGATGGGAGTTACATCGGGCGCGGCGTGATTTGCATGCCACCGATGTTCATAAACGTCGGTGCTTACGTGGGAGAGGGCACGATGATCGATTCGCATGCGCTCGTTGGAAGTTGCGCGCAGGTTGGGCGCAATTGCCACATTTCGGCGGGCTCGCAAATCGGCGGCGTTCTTGAACCTGTCGGCGCGCTACCGGTGATTATCGAAGACGAAGTTCTGGTTGGTGGGAATTCCGGCGTTTATGAGGGGACCGTCGTGAAGCGCCGCGCCGTTCTTGGCACGGGGACGATCCTCAATCGCTCCATCCCGGTCTACGATCTCGTGCGCGACAAGATCTACACGGCGAGCGAGAACGAGCCGCTGATCATTCCGGAAGAAGCCATCGTGGTACCCGGCTCGCGGGCCGTCGCGCATCCCTCCGGCGCAAAATGGGGACTCTCTTTGCAAGCCGCCGTCATCGTCAAGTACCGCGACGCAAAGACGGATGCGCGCGTTCAGCTCGAAGACCTCTTGCGCTAGCGATTCACTGGGTCAACACTTTTTCAAAAAACTGCAGCGCCCGCGGATCATTCGATTGCCCCAGCCAGAACATCGCCTGCTTCCGTACCGCCGGATTCCGGTTGTTCTGTGCCACTTCGATCAATTTCGGCACGCCCTCATCTTTCGGCAATTGGCTGAGCGCAAACACTGCTTTTTTCTTCACTTCCGTGTCAGGATCGTTCTCGATCGCCCCGGCGATCGTGCCTACAGCTTTCTTTCCGGCTTTTTGTGCCAGCCAGAAAAGCGCCTGCCCCCGCACGTGTGAGCTTGTGTCGTCGTGCGCCATCCGGATCATCTCATCCAGGGCTCCAGATTCATGACTCACGGAAAGCGCAAACGCTACGTGAGCGCGGACGTCCGAACTCGGATCTGTCTTCGCCATGTGCTGCAAAGCAATCAATCCAGACTTGCCTCGTGCCGCTCCCATCCAGAACGCTGCCTGTTTCCGCAATCCGTCCCGCTGCTCCGTTGTGACAAACGATTCGAGCGCACGGTCGGCCGACGCGTCCGCATGCAAGGCGATCGCCGTCAAGGCACCGTGGGCCAGCCCGCGATCACCGTGATCTTCGAAATCCGAATTGCGCACGTAGGTTGCGAGGAGCGCCACGCTCTCCGCGGCTTTGACTCCCGTCAGCCAAACGAATGGCAGCCCTCCTGCATCCAGCGTACAATCGTCTGACGCGATCCGAATTTTTACGACTTGCTTCGCTTCCAGGCGATAAAGCACGACGAATTGCCGCGAGCCTTCCAGTTTGATGTTTCCTTCCGTGTACGTCGTGCTGGTTGCTCCGCCGTTTTCCTTCTCCAGCCGGCAGGTCCCGCAATTGCCCTCATTCCAGTTGCTGTTACAGCAGACGCCACGTTCGCCCGCGACCTGATCGACGTGGTAGCCAATCCACTCCGCTTTTTCTCCCCCCTTGGCCAGTTGTATCGCGGCAAGGCTAATTCCAGCCAAGATCATCACGAGCCCAAGAGCTCTGCGTAGTGCCGAAACAGTTCGTTCTTCTCGCATCGTTCCCCCACCTACTTTTGCAGCAGTTCCATCAGGTAATCGGTGCCTTCCTTGGAATGCATCAGCGACAATTTGGACACGGCGGTCTTCTTGAGTTCCGGATCTTTCTCGCTGCGGGCAATGGCCACGAGCGCTTTGGCGTTGCCCTGCAGAAAGTATGCGTTCAGCACTTCAGTTTTGAGCGAGTGGTCTGTTTCCTTGCTGTAAATTTCCTGCAGCGCCTTGCTCGAATCGTCCGAGTGGATCAGCCCAAGGTTTCGAATCGCTGCCCGCCGCAACTCCGCGTCTTTTTCTCCTTGTGCTGCTTGCACGAGTCTTCCCGAATCGCCCGCAAGAAAAAATGCCTGCAGGATTTCTCGCCGAACGTCCGGCGAAGTCTCCGTCTTATATAGCTGCTCTAACTCGCTGGTACCATGAACCAGTCCCAACTGCCGAATAGCCTCGCGGCGCAGCGACTCGTCTTTCTCGCCCTTGGCCGCAGCAAACAGGTTCTGGCGGTCTCCCGATATCATGTAACTCCGCAGCACGGCGCGCTTCACGGACGCGTCGCCACTTGAGGCGTAAACCTCAGCCAAAACTTGCTTTGCACCGCCCCTGTTCCGATTGGGTCCGGTAACGCCACCCTTGATGCCGCCCTCCACTCCGCCTTCCACGCCGCCGCTGACTCCGCCAAAAATCCCCAGGTATTCCACGGCCTTCCGTTGAAGCTCGGGATTGCTCTGCCCCAGGGCCACTTTTGCCAGCAATGCCTGCGCCTGCGGGGATCCGCTCTGAGCGACCATGAAGAGCACCTTGGCCTTTTCCTTAGGAGAACCCGGGCCATTCAACAGTTTTTCCACCAACGGCATGGCTCTCTCGGGATCGCTGTTCAGGAGGGCTTGCAGCGCTAGGATTTTCAGTTCGGCGTCGGTTTGCGCTTCGGGTTGAGGCTTTTGACCTGTAGTCTGCCTTACTTCCAGCTCCAACGCCCCCGCATCTTTCAACCAACGGCTCTGCGGAAAGCGCCGCTTCATGTCCGCAATCGTGGCTAGAGCTGTGTCCCTCTTGCCCAAGCGGTTCTCTGCGTAGGCCTTCCAGTAGAGCGCCGCATCCGTTTGCGGACCATTTAGTTCCGCCAGTTGCTGGAACTTCTCGGCGGCCTGGTCGTAGCGATACTCATCCAGGTCTTCGCGGCCGTCGTCGTACAATTCTTGCAGCCGTTCGATCTTTTCCTGCGCCCGCTCGCGCGCTTCCTGTTCGCGTTCGCGTTTTTCGTCTTCTCTCTCTTTCGCTTCTTGCTCGCGTTCGCGCTTCTCCTGTTCTTTGTCCTGGGCTTCCTGCGCGTCCTGCAGAGAATCCGCAGGTCGCCAGGGAATTGCTTTGAGTCCCCGGGCGCGCGTGACTGCCGGCACCAGCAGCAGCGCAGCGATTGCGATCCAAGCTATGCTCGCCTTTCCAATTGAGTTGCCGATAGTCATACCTTGTTCCTCTCTCTTTTCGTAGATTCGTTCTGCGCCGGCGCAGGCTCCCTGGCCTCCTGCCGTTGTTGCAGTTCCTTGTTTACCACGCGGACTTTGAACAAAATTCCGCGCCCCTCAATCTTTTTCTGGATCGCTTCGAGCTGCGCCGGCGTTACCTCATCGGGGCTGTGCGCCACGTCCAGCAGCACTCGCTCCAGTTCGTCCAGCACGCTGGTAAGTCCCGCATCTCCCTCTTGCAGGGCCGTCTGCCGGTACAACCGGTTTTCTTGCAACAAATCTTCCGCGCGCCGCTGCTCGGCCGAAATGTTCACTTCTTTCTGTTTTGGGTCGTTCGGCGCCGCATTCGAAAGCTCCACCAGCATCCTCTCGGAGTGGCCCAGGTGTTCGCCCACGGCAACTACTAACACGCGCTCACGCACCTGTTCTTTGCTCGCGATATTGTCACCCGTGTTGCCTCGCTTTGTGATTCGCGCGGCGACAAACGCGGCGAGAATCAGCGCCACAACCGCGCCCGCCGTAGCGAGCCGACGTGGGTCCATCAACGCCTGCCACCAGCGTCCCGGCTTCTCCGCCAGCCGTGGTGCAATTTCCTGCCATACCCGCCGCCCGTAATCTGCTCCCGGATCCGGCACCGCCAGCGTATCCAGCGCCGCGAGCACCGCTTCGATTCGCTCCAGCTCCCCGCGGCACTCTTGGCAGGCCGCCATATGCTCCGAAATCACTGCTCGCTGCTCGGCGACTCCCTCGCAGTAGGCGATCAACTCTTCTTCCGTCATGTGTTTCATGATTCCGTTCCCATCGCGCGTGCCTGCGCCCTTGTTTCTACGAAGGGCTGCAGCGCATGCCGCAGTTTCTGCACCGCTCGAAAGACGGTGTTCTTCGTCGCGTTCGAACTGGATTTCAAGACTTCCGCGATTTCCTCGATCCCGCAGCCTTCCCAATGCCGCATCACGAATGCCGTTCTCTCCGCATCCGAAAGAGCGGCAAGCGCCTGTTCCATCTGCTTTCGCAGTTCGATGCTCTGCGTCAGCCGTTCCGGTGTTGGCGCCTTATCTTGGACACGATTCAAAGGATCATTTTCCATCCCGTCCCCGTCTTCCGCTCTCGGTGCTTCCCGCCGCGCTTCCTCTTTCTGCCGCTGGCGCATGCTCATCCGGTAAGCCAGCCGGAAAACGTTGTGGCTGTGCCGCTCAACCAGAACGCGATAGGCATCGCGATCGCCCGCGAGCGTGCGCTCCACGGCGACGGCGTCGCTCTCTGCGATGGCCTGGGTGCTTTCGACGCTCTGCTGCATCCGAATCATTAGACAGGATTCGAGGCTTGCGGTTAGGTCGGGCTTAGGCCCTTATCCATCAACAACATAGCGCTGTTTGGACCCGCGAGGGGAATCATTGGAAGGAAGCGTAGAGCACGCGTTGAGCGAGTCGGAGGATACTGTACTCCAGACAGACAACTCATTCCGCTCATGCGCGCTCGGCAATCTTTACTTCGTTATTTCTTTACCTCATTTTTTCACTCATACCTCAGCGCCACTATCGGGTCGACTCGCATCGCCCTTCTCGCAGGAACAAAGCACGCCGCCAGCGCCACCAGGGTCAAAATCATTCCCACGCCCGCAAACGTCAGCGGATCGGTAGCACTCACTCCGAAGAGCAAATTAGCCATCAAGCGAGTCAGCCCAGCCGCAGCGAGTAATCCAATCACAACTCCAAGCACGACCATCTTCATGCCCTCACCCAAAACCATGCGCAGCACGTCGGCTTGTCTTGCGCCGAGTGCCATGCGAATGCCAATCTCATGCGTCCGCTGGCCAACCAGGTAGGAAATCACGCCGTAAATCCCCATGCTCGCCAGCCCCAGCGCCAGCCCGCCGAAGACGCCGAGCATGATCATCGAGACGCGCCGCGCCGCCAGCGACTCCGCGATGATTTCCTCCATCGTCTGCGCTCCGAACATCACCTGGTCGCTATTGACTTCTTTCAGCGCCGTCCGCAATGCTGCTGCTGTTCCCTCCATCGGCCCATCAAACCTCACCAACACGCCCGTGCCGCCGGCAGAAAGACGCATGGCCTCCTCGGGGAGCTGCATGTAGGGAAAATAAAGTTCCGCCCGCAGCGATTGCTTGTCGTCCGTGTCCAATCCCCACTGCTTCACGTGTCCGACGACTCCGACAATCTCGGCGGCACCGCCCTTATTATTCAGGTTGATGCGCTTTCCGATGGGATCCTGATCGCCGAAGAATTTCCGGGCAAAGACATCATCGACCACGACGACATGAGCGGCGCGCTCGTTGTCCTGCGTGGTGAAAAATCGCCCGCGCTCCAGGGAAATTCCCATCACTTTTAGATAATCCTCCTGCACCACATAGCTGATGGCCCAGCTCATGTCGTTCTCGCTCGCGGGTTTAGGCTGGCCTTCGATCCAGAAGAGATCCTCATCGTCGTCCGACAGCGGGACGGCCGCCCAGGACAGCGATATTGCTCTGATTCCCGGAGTCGAAGCCAGTTTGCTCTGAACCTGCCGTAGCGTGGCACGAATCGCGTCCGGGCTGGCGTCTCTCATCGACGGAGAAAGCGACACGCCAAACGTCAAGACATTACGCGCGTCGAAGCCTGGGTTTACCCGCCAGAGCGCATTCAGGCTGCGGATCATCAGTCCCGCCGCGATCAGCAACACCAGCGCCATCGCCATTTCCGCAACCACGAACACTCCGCGCGCGCGCTGTTTAACGCCGCCCGTTCCGCGGCCCCCCTCTTTCAGTGTCTCCTGCAAATTCGGCCGGGAAATCTTCAGCGCTGGCACGAGCCCAAACACAACTCCGCAAAGCAGTGCAATTCCCCCCGTGAACAGCAAAACCTTCCAATCCATCCCGATTTCATTCGCTCGCGGCAATCCGGAGGGCAAGTGCTGCAGAGCCACTTTCGTGCCCCACACCGCTACGAGCAATCCGAGACCACCTCCCGCCAGCGACAGCACCATACTCTCCGTCAAAAGCTGGCGCACAATTCGTCCTCGCCCCGCGCCCAGCGCGGCGCGAACCGCAAACTCTCGCGCACGCCCCGCCGAACGCACCAGGAGCAAGTTGGCGACGTTCACGCACGCAATCAGCAGCACAAATCCGACGGCCGCGAGCAGCACCAGCAGCAACAGCCGCACTTTTCCAACCATCAATTCCTTCAGGGGAATCAGCGTGGCCCCGATCCCTTTGTCCGCGTCCGGATACTCTTCCGCCAAATGTTCCGTCACGCGCAACATGTCGGCCCGCGCTTGCTGAATCGTTGCGCCCGGTTTCAGCCTCCCAAGTCCGTGAAGCCCCAACCCTCCCGCCCGGCTCTTCAACAACGGATTGTTCCACTGGCCGATCGGCACATAGACTTCGCTCGCTCGGAACCATCCCACTTGAAGTTTGAAACTCGCGGGTATCACTCCTACGATCGAGTAGCTTCGCCCTTCCAGTGTGAGTGCTTTTCCCAAAACTTCCGGCGTTGAACCAAACTTGCGCTCCCAGAATCCCGCGCTGATCACCGCAATCGGGGCCGCGCCGATCTCATCCTCCCCCTCGTAGAAAAAACGCCCGATCACCGGCTTCACCCCGAGCAGCGGCAGAAAATCCGACGAGATAAGTTGCGCTCTCAACTGCTCCGCTTCGCCTGCTCCCGTCAAAGTGAACGAAAGATTCCTCCAAAGTCCCATCATCGAAAACGTGCTGTTGTCTTTCCGCCAGTCTCGAAAGTTCAGCCACGAAATCGAGCCCGCCTCAAAGTTCGGCTTGCTCTCGTGCAATGTCATGAGCTGCTCCGGCTCCGGATATGGCAGTGGATTCAGCAATACACTGTTGACCACAGAAAACAGCGCCGTGTTCGCGCCAATCCCCAGCGCCAGCGTCAGGATTGCCACCGCCGTGAATCCCCGCGACTTCGCGAGCATCCTCACGCCGAATCGCAGGTCCTGCATCAGCCGGTCGAGCGATCCCCAGCCCCACACCTCCCGCGCGACTTCCTTCACCAGTCCCACATTTCCAAATTCTCGCCGCGCCGCGCGCTCCGCTTCAACCCCGGCCTCGCCTCTCTCCACCCGCTCCCGCGCCGCCATTTCCAGATGGCTCCGCACTTCGTCGTCAAGCTCCGCTTCTCGCCTCTTACGCTGCCAGAAACTCACCGGTCACCTCTGCATATTTCTACTTCCTTACTTCCTTACTTCCTTACTTCGTTACGTCGCTACGTCGTTACTTCTCCTCCGCCTGCAACACACCCGCAATCGCCTCCGAGAGCTGCGACCACTTCGAGCGCTCCCTGGTCAATTGTTTCTTCCCGGAGGCCGTCAGTTGGTAAAACTTTGCCCGCTGCTTGTTTTCGGAGATTCTCCATTGCGCCGCAATCCATTTCTGTTTTTCCAGCCGGTGCAGCGCCGGATAGAGCGAACCCGTATCCACCCGCAACAACTCGCCGGAGCGACTCCGGATCGCCACGCTGATCCCGTATCCATGTTGCGGTCCCCATTGCAGGGTCTGCAAAATCAGCAGGTCCAGCGTCCCCTGCAAAAGCTCAATCCGGTTCTGGTACCGCGCTTTCTTCTCGACCATCGCTTTGTCACTCGGTTAGTGCCTTTCGCGCCCGTTCGGTTCCCTGGAATGCCCTCGCTATGCGTTCATTTTGTTTTCGTCCTTGGTCATGACGTTATGACCCGGCCATTTGTTCCATCCTAGGCTGTCGACATCCTACCCCCAGACTGTAGACCCTCTACCCCCTGGGTCCGTGCAACTCCACTGCCGCTCCGTCTACACCTCCAAACCCTTCCCGGCTAGCGCTTTATGCTCCTCGTGCCGCTTCCCCCCGGTTAGCGGTTGCCCGCTTCCGCCCATTGCTCATCCCAATTTCGGACAGTCCGGCCGGCCGCTACCTCCCAGCGAACCGCTCTCCAACTGCGGTATCATGGAAGGAGGAACTTGAAGAAATCTCTCCCTATTCTTCGTTTTGCGTTTAGGAGAAGCAATTGATTCCACGCTATACGCGCCAGGAAATGGGCCACGTTTGGAGTGACGCGAACAAGTTTGCAAAGTGGCTGGAAGTCGATCTCGCCGCGACGGAGACTCTTGCCGAAGCGGGCCAGGTCCCGAAGGATGCCGCTTTCGCGATTCGCTCACGCGCCAAGATCGACGTGGCGCAAATCCATCAGATCGAAGCCCGCGTAAAACACGATGTCATCGCCTTCACTATGGCCGTTGGCGAATCGATTGCCGATCCTGCTGCCGCGCGCTGGCTGCACTACGGCATGACTTCGAACGACGTTGTGGACACCGCGCAAGCCCTCCAGGTTCGCGATGCTTCAAAACTAATCGAGCGCGGCTTGGTAATGTTCGGAGAAATTCTCGATTTGCGCGCCCACGAATTCCGCCACACGCCGCAGATCGGCCGCACTCACGGCATTCACGCTGAGCCCATCACCTTCGGTCTGAAAATTGCCAATTGGTTTTCGGAAAATCAGCGCAACATCGCGCGCTTTCGCGACGCCGCCGCGCAGATGGCCGTCGGGAAAATTTCTGGCGCTGTCGGCAATGCCTCGCACCTCGGTCCCGAAATGGAAGAACGTATTTGCAAGCGCCTTGAGCTCAGCGTTGCTCCCGTCGCTTCCCAAGTCATTCAACGCGACCGCCATGCGCATTATCTCAGCGCCCTCGCGCTCATCGCCGCCACGCTCGAAAAAATCGCGCTCGAAATTCGTCACCTCCAGCGCACCGAAGTCCGCGAAGCCGAGGAACCATTCAGTGGCGAGCAGCGCGGCAGTTCCGCCATGCCTCACAAGCGCAATCCTGTCACCTGCGAGCAAATTTGCGGCCTCGCGCGCCTCGTGCGTTCGAACATGCTCGCTGCATTTGAAAACGTCGCCTTGTGGCACGAGCGTGACATCTCCCACAGTTCCGTCGAGCGCGTCATTCTTCCCGATTCCACCATTCTTGTGGACTACATGCTTTCGAAAATGACCATGATCATCGGCCAGATGCGCGTCTTCCCCGAGCGCATGATGCGAAACCTCGATTCCACCCACGGCCTCATCTACTCGGGACAATTGTTGCAGGACCTCATTGAGAAGGGCATGCCCCGCGACGTTGCCTACGAGGCTGTGCAGGAGAACGCCATGGCGGCGTGGGAGTCGGACACCAGTTTCCGCGAGCGCGTTTCGAGTGACGCCCGTATCACGAAGTTCCTCGATTCGAGAGCGCTGGCGCAAACTTTTGACTTGCAGCGCCAACTTCGCTATGTGGATGCGATCTTCGACCGCGTGTTTGGCGCACACCCCGCGGGCGAGAAATCCGCAGTCGGTTCTGCCGGGAAAAGGTAGAAGTCCTTCGGCGCATCTCCGTAAGCTATTGATTATAAAGTATTTATGTTTATACTCGTCTCAATTTGAGACGGACGGGAGTTCCCTGAAAGCTGCAAACTAGTTTGCAACGCAAAGTAAAAGCGCCCCGGCCTGGGCCGGGGCGCCGTTCTGCCTCTTCTAATTCTGGCTTGCGCTGAAATTAGCTGCGGAGGCGGAAACTCCAACTCCGAAAATCGAAACTTGAAATTTGAAACTTGAAATAAGTCCCCAGCTGTCGACTGCGTTCCGTTCTCTGGTTTCTCTTCTCTAAGTTTTTGACCAATCGAAAACCAGCAAATAAAAACTAAAAACTGAAAACTGAAAACTGAAAACTGAAAACTGAAAACTGAAAACTACTCGACGCGCTGGACGTAACGCGCTTCCGAAGTGTCCACCTTAATTCTGTCGCCTTCGTTCACAAATGGCGGTACCTGGACCACCAAGCCGGTCTCCAGCGTTGCGGGTTTCATAACCGCGCTGGCAGTGGCTTTCTGCAGCGTCGGCTCGGTCTGAATCACCTTCATATCCATGGTATCGGGCAAGTCCACGCCGATGGCTTTTTCCTCGAAAAATTCCACCTTCACGATAGTGCTGGGAATCAAGTAGTAGACGGATTCGCCTAGCTCTTCCCGGCTCATCTGCATCTGCTCGTAGTTTTTCGTATTCATGAAATGGAAATCGTCGCCCTCGTTGTAGAGGTACTCGAACTCGACTTCGTCGAGGATGGCGCGGTCCACGAATTCTTCGGCGCGGAACCGGTAATCGATGATTGCACCCGTGCGCAGGCTTCTCATGCGGGTCTGCATCGAGCCGCGCTTGTTGCCGGGGGTGCGGTGATCGACGCTGAATATGGTGAAAAGCTGGCCCTCATGCTGGATGACCATGCCGGGGCGGAGTTGTGTCGCTTTGACGCTGCTCATATGCTCCCTAGAAAGTTTGCTGATTTCGGAAATTCCGGCCGGGGAACTAAAGTTCGCTCCTACGCTGCTCGCGGAATGACTCGAGGCACGCTGGCGCGAAATCCATGTCCAGCGCGAATGATCAGTATAAGGTGCCTCATTCCGGCGGTCAATCCGCCTTCTTTGCTGGCAGCGAGCCTCGTTGAACAACAAATGTTTCCTCCACTTAGAAGCCCTGGCGCTCCGCCGTGGCCGGCATTCCGGAATAGTGAACGTGAACCAGGCGCCATCGATCTTGTACTCTCCGATAGAGTTGTGTTTCCCTGCCGTGTGTCGTGAGGGGAGAGCCATCTTTTCTGAACTTGGCGGCGAAATCCCAATAGAACTCGGCCCAGGCCGCATCCCCGTAAACATGGATGGAAACGCTATGAACACTCAATTTGCGTTCCGAAAAGGTATCGCCCATGAGGTGCATATAGACATTTTGCTTTATTTGCTCGAAACCGTGCTCGCGGCCTAACGGGTGGATGAAGGAGACGTCCGGCGATTCCAACCAGACCTCAGCCGCGAGAGCCGTATCTGCACCATCTACCGATTTAGCGTATTTTTCGATTAAGCTCCGGATCACATCGCTGTCGGCGGGCTTTTCCACTGACGAATTGTTTCCACGGGCCTCGCGCTTTTCTGCTCTTGCACGCGCCAACCCGGCTTCCGTCATGATTTTCTCGATTTCATCCGGATCGCGGGGGAGGCGTTCGCTCAGCAGCTTGTGGCCGGATTCGGTGATGAGTACGTCGTCCTCGATGCGCACGCCGAGATTCTCTTCGGGGATGTAGATGCCGGGCTCAATGGTAATGACCATGCCAGGCTGAAAAGAAGCGCAGTATTCGCCGGGGTCGTGCACGTTCAAGCCAATATGATGGCCGAGCCCGTGGATGAAATAGGGCCCGAGGGATTTGCCGTGAAGATCTTTTCCGTGGGAGTTGATGTAGTTATAGGCGATCTTCTGGACGCTCTTGTCGCTCTTGTTACAGAAGTCCATGCCGGGCTTGAGCCCCACAAGGGCCGCGTTTTGCGCACCGAGGACGATCTCGTAGATTTCGCGCTGCCGCGGAGTGAACTTGCCGTTGGCGGGGATGGTGCGCGTGATGTCCGCGGAGTAGCCGGAATACTGTGCGCCGACGTCCAGAACGACGATGTCGCCGTCTTCGATTTTTCGCGAAAGCTTGTCGTAGTGCAGCGCAGTGGAGTTCGGCCCAGCGCCAACAATGGGGGCGTAACCCTCCGCTTCCGAGCCGCCCCAGGCATGCACTTCGACCATTTTTGCGGCCACCTGATATTCATGTAGGCCCGGGCGCATCAATTTCATCGCTTCGAGGTGGGAATCCAGCGACAAGTCAATCGCTCCTTTCAGAAAAGCGATTTCGCCGGGTGACTTGATCTGGCGCAGGGCGCCGATCTGCCCGCGAATGTCTTTCAGCTTGGCCTGCGGCGCAGCGAGCTGCAGCCAATCGACAACTCCTTTTTCGTGCGGGTATCCGCCGAGTTCTTTCTGGTAAGGAAGAATCGTGCAGATATTCGGCGAGGACTTCGCGAGTCGCTCGAGAGCGGCACGCATTTCTTCGAACGATTTTACGTCGGAGAAACCTGTGCGCGCTTCGATGCCGGGATCCGCGGGCGACATACGCACGCCGTTCCATTTTTCTTTTTGGGGATTCTTCACTGGAAGAAAAAGAGTTTCGCGCGAAACGTTCGAGACGTTGCCCTTCTGACCTGCGGGAAGAATAATCAGGCCAGCGCCCTCTTCGTTGTGGCCAGTGAGATAGTAAAAATTCTCTTCCTGCTCAAAGACGTAGGCCTCGGAAACTTCTTCGCGGCCGGTGAAGCCCCAGAGGACGATCGGGCCATCGGCCTGAGCGGCCAGCTTGGCGCGGCGTTCTGCGTAGATGCTATTGGGCTCGCGTTCGCGGCGCTCCTGGGAATGCCCGACGGCGGCGAGGCAGAGCAACCCGAAGAAAATTCGTGCTGCTGAATTCAATACACCATGCGACCGCACCGACCACAGGCGAACACTCATTCGCACACCTCGGAACCACCATTTGACTGCTGCACTCACAGGGCAAGTGGGTTGGGGCATGCCGCTTACCGCCGGGCGATTGTAACTGAAAGAGGCCCTTTGCAGAAAACGCGATGCAGGTACGCGGAAGGCCGCCGGCGCGCCTCATCGAAGGGGAACTGTTATCCTTCGGCCGGGACGCTCCCTCAGTTCGAGGTTCAGGGCAAACATGAATGGGGTTTTTCTTGGAATTCCTAGTCAACCTGAACGCCGCACCCTTCCGCGGTGCGTGTTCGATCCACAAGAATGGCGAAGCAACTAATTCACGTGGCCCGGCATCCCACGGACAAAACTCGACGTCCGCCCTCACGTCCCCAGTTTGAGGTGTTCCCCAATCGGTACTCTTAGTGGAGGATTCTCTATGAGGCGAATCATTTCCTTTGCGTTGGCGGCTCTGAGCGGCGCTTTTCTGGCCGCCTGCGGCGGTTCAATGAACTCGCTGACCCCAGCCGGTGGTGTTCCCATGAGCTTCACAATTGGTGACACACCGCCGAACGGCGTGGCGGTTCTTTTTTTTGAGGCTTCCATAACGGGGGCCAGCCTGCAGCCATCGGATTCGAGTAAACCAGCGGTCCCGGTGCTGTCGGTGCCCGTGGAAGTCGAGTTCGGGCATTTGCAAACGGACACGGCATTTCTTAGCCTGGCAAACGTCCCGCCCGACACGTATGCCAGCATTAAGTTGACCTTTGGGAACGCCCAATTGACGATCGTGAACCATTCGGGAGCCGCGATCGGTTCGTGCGCCAACAACACGGTCTGCCAGTTGACGCCGAATTTCAATCCGTCTTCTGCAACGATATCGGGCGCACCTTTCCCGATCATGGTGGACATGAATTCTGTGTTTGGAATCAAACTGGATTTCAATCTGAATTCTTCCATTCAGAATGACCTTTCCGTCAATCCGGCAGTCACCATCGCCCACGTGACCCACCGGCACGATTCGGACGAGGGGCAGGAGATGGAAGATCTGGATGAGGTGGAAGGCCAGGTGACCGCGCTAGGGAATAACCAGTTCACGTTGATGAACCGGAGAAGCGGACAGTCATTCATCATCAATGTGGACAGCAACACGGTGTTCGAGGATTTTGAACGCGCGGGATGCACCGCCAATCCACAGGACTTCAGTTGCGTCAAGATGGACCAGATACTGGAAGTCAATCTAAGCGAAAACGGGACCGGCACGATGCTGGCCAAGCGCGTGGAATTTGTTGAAGATGCGAGCAAACAGGCGATCAAGGGAACGATTACCAGCGTGGACAGCAGCACGCAGCTCCACATGGTGGTCTTTAAAGAAGAGCCTTCCGTCAATGGGATTTCCGAAGGGTCTCCCGTGGTCGTGACGATTGCTCCGAGTGCCACTTTCCAAGTGGGCAGGGCTGAAATGGGCGAGGACGGAGGTTTCAGCTTCATGAACTTCAGCTTCGCCAGCTTTGCCGACTTACTGGTGGGCCAAGACGTTCAGATCCGGCCAGGCACGGTGACGTCGACCGGCGGCGTCATTACAGTCACGACCGACTTGGTGCGTTTGTGGCCGTCGCAGATTACCGGCCAAGTCGGGAGCATAGACTCCGGGAATGGTACTTTTACGCTGACGAAGCTGTCTCCCTTGTTCACGGGTGCGGTGCCGCCGGTCACTACGATTACTGTCCAGATGCTTTCGGGAATGGACTTCGAGGACTTTCCGAACCAGACCTCGCTCGCCGTTGGCAACACCGTGTCGGTGAAAGGACTACTGTTCAACACCACCGGAGCGCCGACGCTGGTGACCAGGACAATCAGCGATCACCGCGGCGATTGAGCGGTACAGCCGCATCTTTTTTTAGCAGGAGCAAGCTTCCCGCAATCGCGGGAGGCTTGCTGCACTTGCGTCGTCGGCCTAGTACCACGCCGCTGCAAAAACCTAAACACGCGAAAGTTCAGATGACGAGTACGCTACGCCGCTCAAGCGCGAAAGAAGTCCACGAGTATGTGCGAGACTCGATCTGGCTCTTCGTGCTGGAGCCAATGCGAGGCGCTGGCGAAAGTGAAAAGCTCGGCGCTCGTGCAATAGCGCAAGCTTTCGTGAGCCATTTCCGTCAGTAAAAAATCGTCGCGTTCGCCCCAGAGGATGCGCGTGGGGACGTGGACGGTTTTGTCCTGAAATTTGACGCGAGTGCGGAAGAGGGCGCGATACCAATTGATCATGGCGGTGAGGGCGCCGGGCTGCGACGATGCGGCGCGATATTGGCCGAGGTCTTCTGATGAGAAGGTGCCCGGGCGGCTGGAGCGGAGAAGCGCACGCGCGCCGATGCGGAAGTTGAAAGCGGAGAAAAGGGCTTCCGGCAGCCAGGGGAGTTGAAAGAAGAACATGTACCAGCTGCGGAGGAATTGACGGGGACGCGTGCTTAGGAATTTGCGCATCACCGAGGGATGCGGGACATTGAGGACAACGAGCTTGGCGATGCGTTGCGGATGCAAGAGCGCGGTGCTCCAGGCAACGGCGGCGCCCCAATCATGTCCGGCGAGAAAGATTTCTTCCCGGCCGAGCTGATCGGCGATAGCGATGACGTCGGAGACGAGTTCAGTCAAAGCGTAGGCTGCCACGCCGGAGGGTTTGCTGCTGAGGTTGTAGCCGCGCTGGTCGGGGACGATGACGCGAAATCCGGCGGCGGCCAGCGGCTCGATTTGTCTGCGCCAGCCATACCAAAATTCCGGGAAGCCATGGAGAAGAACAACCACCGGGCCGTCTTTGGGCCCTGCAGCGACAGCGTGCATACGGACATTCGCGTTTTGGAAGTATATGGTTTCCATGAAATGGCTCTAACCGAGGAGTTTACTCTGTCGAAGGGATAAGGACGATCAGGAGCCCGGAGCAGCAGCAGTGGTGGGAGAAGCTGCGGGGGAAGGTGTCAACCGTTGACGAATGGAGATGACGAGATAGGCGCTTACGGCGATCTGAAGGGCAGCTCCCACGAGAATGGAAAGCGGCGAGGCGAGTTCCGCGTCCACGAACACCCCGAACGGTGTGAACCAGGCGAGACCGGAGTGGAAGAAGAAGGCAGCGATGGCAAAGGCAGTTATGTAGTAAAGGATCAGGAAAAGCGTGCCTATCACGACCGGGCGTTGAAAAGCCCTCACGGCGCACCACTGCAGAAATAAGACGTCGCGCACGGCAAAGACGAGCAGCACAAAAAGGTATCCTGCCAGTGCGGGAATGGACCAATCTGGAAATGGAATGAATCTTGTGGAGACGGCGGCTTCCAGCACGAAGAGAAGAAATGCTGCGACGGCGGAGGCGGCCATCCACGGCCAGGGCGGGCCGTCTTCAGACCAATAGAACCGTGCGTCCTGGGCCGATTGGCGCAACCACGTTTTCAGGCGCGCGGGTGGCGTGAGCGTTGCGAGGCCAACCGCGTAAAGAATCAGGAAGTTCAGCGCAAGATATCCGGAAGAGACATCCGCAGCGGAAGCTGTCTCAATGCGGTTGGAAGAAGTGGAGTACATGGCGCGTAAGTCGAGAAGGGCAAAGACGAACACGTTTATATAGGCAGTGAAGACAACTGCTTGCCAGCGAGAAAGAAGGCGGATATCCTCGCGATCCTTTTTCAAGTTTCGGATGAGCATCAGGAGCAGCCAAGCGCCCACGCTCAGATAAAAAATGATGCTGACAAAAAGAACATGCGCGAAGCGGGTCATTTCATTGGGAAGTGCTGACCCGGAGTAGAGCGGCAGCAGGCCGATGACCACGGGAATGGCCGTCAAGCCCGGGAAGCGAGAGCCGCCGTTCATCGCGGAGATGAAAGCCGTTGCCGGCCACCCGATCAAGAGAAGAAGAAAGACAAGTTCGGCGGCGCGCGGCCGGTCGGTCATCATGGAAATCGTGAGCGCAGCCATCGACAAGACCACGGCGACCAGGAGCAGCATCGCGTAGGTGACCGCAATCGCCAGGAAAGAGATACCTGCGGCCAAGCCGATGATCAAGGTGAATGGCATGGTGCAGGCGACCACGAAGTAGGCCGTTACAGGAGCGCCGAACATCATGCCGAGCAGCAATTCCGAGGAACTGAGACGAGTGGTGCGCAGGAAGTCGAATGTCTTCAAATTGCGCTCGGAGGCAATAGCCTGGCTGCAAGAAGAAAGACACCAGAGACACAACACGAGCGCCTGCGTCGAAACCAAAACTGTGTACAGCGCCAGGCGCGTCTCGCGCGCGTCGGATGCCGAACCCGGATCACTGCCCGGATGATAGAACATCAAAACGATCAGAGCACACAGGAGAATGGAAACCGCGGCCGTGGTGGCCATTCGCGCGGGCCGCAAGTCCGCGCGAACATGACGAATCAGCTCGGGATTGCGCCAGAGAGCTTCCACTACATCACCTCGTTGCGTGAGAGCTTGAGGTAGAGATCTTCGATGGTCTGCTTGACTTCGCCAAAGGAGAGAACGCGGATGCCCTGCGCGATCAATTGTTGGAGGAGAGCGGCCAGCTCGTCGTCCGAGCCCGCGAAGCGGAAGAGCCCCTGCGAGCCGCGGATAGCGATATCGGAAAGCTTGTCGATCGAATGCAAGATTTGCCCGACTGGCGCATCGCCGACCCAACTCAGGCGGACAACGCAGAAGTGTTGAGACTCTTGCGAAGTGATCTCTTCGATTTTGCCGCTGCGCACCATGCTGCCTTTTTCCATGAGCCCGATCGAGGTGCAGAAGCCTTCGAGGTCGGGAAGGATGTGGGAGGAGATGAGAACTGTGGTTCCTTCGGCGCGGAGAGCGAGGAGAAGGTTGCGCAGGTCGGCGCGCGCTTTGGGATCGAGGCCGGAAGCGGGTTCATCGAGCAAGAGCACTTTGGGTTTGTGAATGATGGCGCGAGCGATGCCCAGGCGCTGCTTCATGCCGCGGGACAAGCCACGAATTAGGACGTCCCGTTTGACCTCCAGGCCGACTTGCTGGATGACTTCATCGATCCGCGGCAGCAACTGCGCCGTGGGCATTTTATGAGCGCGGCCGAAGTAATCGAGATACTCCCAGACTTTCAGGTCATCGTAGACGGAGAAAAAATCGGAGAGGTAGCCGATATGGCTCTGTGCCAACTCGGGGTCCTTGTGGACGTTTACACCCGAGATAGTCACGCAGCCCTGTGTAGGGGTGAGGAGTCCGCAAGCCAGGCGGAGGATGGTGGTTTTTCCCGCGCCGTTCGGACCAATCAGGCCGTAAACCTCGTTTTCGGGAATGGATACATTCAGATCGCGCACGGCGACCAGGTCTCCATATTCCCGGCGCAGGTTTTGAAACTGGATCATGGCTAAGTTGATCGTAGCCGGAGAAAGAATCGGCGGGCTAGCTGAATCTCGT
>WNFB01000906.1_pt1 | contig 24733 bp, 19 predicted proteins | sample 5400501 | NCBI WGS metagenome assembly WNFB01 (sample SAMN13153341, study PRJNA577476) | soil metagenome | isolation source: 200 cm saprolite under Douglas fir tree site 2 hole 1 | place: USA:California | collected 2015-04-18 | reverse complement strand
CATCGTCCTTGGCGAGGGCCACGGCAATCAAGACCACGCATGCGGCGAGGCCCAAGGCATTGAGGAATATCAGCGCACTGATCAGTCGATGTCCCACGGCGGCCGCCTTTCCTGATGCGGCAGGATTATGCCGCAGGACGGATTCGAAATAAAGTTCTTCAATTTATCGCCTTGTTTCGCGATATCACGTATCGGCGCCGTTGCGGTTCGCGAGGAGAGGATCTCATGACGATCGGGGGCGCCGGGCGGGCGGTTCGCTGGAGGCTCGCCCATTGGGCGTTGATCGCCGTGCTTGTCGCCGCCGGCGCCGCGCTGGCCGGCAGGGCCTCCGCGGAGGCATCGGAAACGGCGTGGCTGGAGACGATCAAGGACACGCTCGACGAGATCGAGGCGACGGTCGGTCGTGACGACGTCACCGCCGAGGCGCTCGCCGGCGTCCGGCAAAACCTCAACGCCGCGATGGACACCCTGCGGGGCAAGATCGACGAGATCGAGCCGCGCGCGCGCGACCTCGAGGAGCGGCTGAAGCAGCTCGGCCCCCCGCCGGCGAAGGACGCGCCGCCCGAGACCCCGGAAATTGCGAACGAGCGCGAGGAGCTCACCGCCACGTTCGGCGAGCTCGACGGCGCCTTGAAGCAGGCCCGCGTCCTCGCGGTCAGAATCGATCAGCTCAGCGAGCGCGTAGCCCAGAAGCGCCACGCCTTGTACGCCAGCGAGCTGTTCGCGCGCAGTGCGAGCGCGCTCGATCCGTTCTTCTGGCTGGCGGCGTTCAATGCGCTGCCGACCGAGCTGCGCAGCGCGCGGCTGCTGATGGAGGCCTGGACGAGCGAACGTGCCGACGGCGGACGCGTCGCCGCGGCCGCTCTCGTCTTGCTTGCCATTGCAGCCGTCGCGATCGCAATGAACCGGTGGTGGTTCCCGCGGCTGTCGGCCGGTCCATTCGCCGGCCCCTACGATACCCGTTCGGCGAAAGCCTGGATGGCGCTGTGGGTGTTCGTCTGGCTCGCGGCCCGGACCTCGGCGGCGAGCCTCCTGGCGCTGTTGGCAGTGGAGACCTTGGGGCTGCTGACCGACCGTCTCGAGACGATCGCCCAGGGCCTGGTTGCCGGAATTGCGGCCGCCGCCTTCGGTCACGGCGTGGCGCGCGCGCTGTTTGCGCCTGAAAAGCCGGAACGTCGACTGCTGCACGAGGACGACGAGACCGCGCAGTGCTTCCATAATCATCTGGTCTGGGCGTCACGCGCGCTCGGCGTCCTGATTCCGCTGCAGATCATGCACAAGACCCTGTTCGCGCCGCTAGTCGTCACCATTGCCACCAACGCCTTGTTCGCGGCGGCGACCGCCGCGTTCCTGGTCCACCTCGTCGTCCGGTTGGGGCAGATTCGCAAGCTGCGCGGCGGGGTCCTGGTGGCCGCCGCCTGGGCCCACCCGCTGGGCCTGCTGACGGCGGCCGCGATCGTCCTGGCGCTGGTCGCCGGCTATGCCGGGCTCGCTGCGTTCGTGTCGCTCAGGGTGATCGTCGCCGCGGCGGCGTTCGGGGCGCTTTACCTGCTGCTCGTCGTCACGCAGGCGTTCTTTGCGACGATCGGCGAGCAGACGACCAGGGGACAGAGGCTCGCGGCCAGCCTCGGCATCAGCGCCCGCGGCCTCGGTCTCGGCGGAGCATTGCTGTCAGCGATGATCCGCGTGCTGCTGGTCGTGCTCTCCTTCCTCCTGATCATCGGCCCCTGGGAAGTATCGACCGCCGATCTGTTCGACACCATCCGCAACATCCCGTTCGGGTTCAAGATCGGGGAGCTGCATCTGTCGTTTCGATCGGTGCTGACCGCCCTCCTCGTCCTGGTGCTGCTGCTGGTCGTCACGCGCATCGTGCAGCGCTGGCTCGAGGCGGAGTTGCTGCCGCGCACCAGGATCGAGCCGAGCCTCCAGCTCTCGATCGTGACGATCTTCGGCTATGTCGGCGCGATCACCGCGATATCGCTGGCGTTGACCGGGCTCGGATTCGACCTGCAGAAGATCGCGTTGATCGCCGGCGCCCTTTCGGTCGGCATCGGGTTCGGGCTGCAGTCGATCGTATCGAACTTCGTGTCCGGCCTGATCCTGCTGACCGAGCGGCCGATCCGGGTCGGCGATTCCATCGTGGTCAAGGGCGAGGAGGGCTGGGTCAGGCGGGTCCGGGTGCGGGCGACCGAGATCGAGACCTTCGATCGGGCGAGCGTGATCATTCCGAACTCGGAGTTCATCACCGGCGTGGTGAAGAACTGGACGCGCGCCAACACGCTGGGGCGGATCGTCATCAAGGTCGGGGTCGCCTACGAGAGCGACGCCGCCCAGGTCGGCGACATCCTGACCGAGATCGCCCGCGGCCATCCCCAGATCGTCCAGTCGCCGCCTCCGGCCGCGTTTCTCCTGGGTTTCGGGGACAGTGCGCTCGAGTTCGAGCTGCGTTGCGTCGTGACCGACGTCGAGAAGAGCCTGTCGGTCAAGAGCGACGTCTATCACGCGATCATCAAGAGATTTCGGCAGGCCGGCATCGAGATCCCGTATCCGCAACGGGAGCTGCGATGGCGGACCGGGCCGCCTGCGAGCGGCTGAGCCCGCGCCCGGCCGCGGCGGTGCTCTCATGTCACCTGTCATCCCCGCCGCAATGGCCCCGCAATGGGGTCCTGACAAGTGGCCCTAACCTCTGCCGCAGCCGTGGGCTACTTGCTGCAATGCACAAGCCGTAAGCGAGGCGCATGCACATTGTGCAGTGATGAGCTTTTAGCGCGCTGCCGAAAGTCGCCGGCAGGACAATAACATATTGAAGTTACATCGGAAAAGTCGCCGCACCCCAACTGGCATGTAAATTGATCCTTCTATGGCCGGGTGGCGTCAATGAAGACGCCGATCTGATCGGCACAGTTGTCGTCTGGGAGAGGACGCCTGGAGCACTACGACGACTATCGGCGAGAGCTGCTGTCCTTCCTCGATGAATTCGAGCATGGCGCGAAGGGGCGGACAGCGGCACGCGCCGCGGCGTGAGGAATCCGATGGGCGAGCCCCTCATCGTCATCGGAAACGGCATGGCCGCGGCACGTTTCGTCGAAGAGTTGGCGAAACGTGCGCTTGGCCGCTTCGCGATCGCGGTGATCGGGGAGGAACCGCGACTCGCCTACAATCGCGTTTTGCTTTCCGCTTTGCTCGCGGAAGAGGTCGAATTCTCGGACCTTGAGCTCAGGCCGGCCGCCTGGTGGCGCACCCGCGGTGTGACGCTGCGATACGGCGTGCGCGCGGCCTCGGTAGATCCGATCGGGCGCACCGTTACGCTTGCAGACGGTGTAAAGCTTGCATTTTCCAGACTCATCTTCGCGACCGGCTCGCGTCCCCTGAGGCTCGACATTCCGGGAATGGGATTGCCGGGCGTCCGCACCTTCCGCGATATCGACGATGTCAATGCGATTGCGTCCGCCAAGTCCGCCGGGACGCGCGCCGTCGTCATCGGCGGGGGCCTCCTGGGCCTCGAGGCCGCTTACGGGCTCGCCAAGGCAAGTGCCAACGTCACCGTGATCCATCTCGCCGACAGGCTGATGGAGCGCCAGCTCGATCGACACGCCGGGCTCATGCTCAAGTGCGCGGTCGAGGCAAAGGGCATTGCGGTGATGCTCGAGTCGAAAACCATGCGGATCGTCGGCGACCGCCGCGTCGAGGGCGTCGAGTTGGCCAATGGCTCGGTGATCCCCGCCGATATCGTGGTCGTTGCGGTCGGCGTGCAACCCAACGTCGAGCTTGCGCGCGAGGCAGGGCTCGCCGTCAACCATGGCATTGTCGTTGACGACAATGTCGAAACGGGCGTTCGCGCAATCCATGCGATCGGCGAATGCGCCGAGCATCGGGGGGCCTGTTATGGCTTGGTGGAGCCCGCACACGAACAGGCGCAGATGCTGGCGCGACGCCTGGCGGGCGAAAACGCGCGATATCCGGGCAGCGTGCTGGCAACCAATCTCAAAGTGTCGGGGGTCAACCTATTCTCTGCCGGCGACTTCCTGGGCGCCGCTGCCGGTTCCGAAGAGATCGTGCTGAGCGATCCTGAACTGGGAGTCTACAGGAAGCTCGTCATCGCCGGCGACAGGCTCATCGGCGCCGTCCTGTTCGGCGATTCATCCGACGCCCTCTGGTATCTCGATCTGATTCGCTCTGCATCATCGATCGAGCGCCTGCGCGGCGATCTTGTGTTCGGCGGCGGGCCGTCAATCCGAGTCGCGGCGTGAGGATGGCGATGCGCCGTGATCGTCTCGTCCAGCGAAGTCGACGCGTCGAGGATCGATGAACGCCCCCGTCCATCCTTTACCGGCGGTCCGCACGACGTGTCCCTATTGCGGGGTGGGCTGCGGCGTGCTGGCACGTCCGGACGGACAGGGTGGCGCTGCCATTGCCGGCGATCCGGCACATCCGGCGAATTTCGGCCGTCTGTGCTCGAAAGGCTCTGCCCTTGGCGAGACCCTCGGACATGCCGGACGCCTTCTTCATCCCTTGCTGCGTCAGGCTGACGGCAGCCTGGCACGGATCGACTGGCCGCGCGCCTTCGACCACGTGGCCGGCGGCTTCAAGCGTATCATCGATCGCGACGGTCCCGACGCGATCGCCTTCTATCTCTCCGGTCAGTTGCTCACCGAGGACTACTATGTCGCCAACAAGCTGATGAAGGGTTTCATCGGCTCTGCAAATGTCGACACCAATTCGCGGCTATGCATGGCCTCGTCCGTTGCCGGCCACCGGCGGGCCTTCGGCTCGGACACCGTGCCTGGAACATACGAGGATCTCGATCAGGCCGATTTGATCGTGCTCGTCGGCTCGAATGCCGCCTGGTGTCACCCGGTGCTGTATCAGCGGATGGTCAAGAACCGGCGCGAGCGTGGTGCGAAGATCGTCGTCATCGATCCGCGTCGGACTGCGACCGTCGAAGATGCCGACTTGTTTCTTCCGATCGCGCTTGGGAAAGACACCACGCTGTTTTGCGGGCTGTTGGTCTACCTTGCCGACAAGCAGGCGCTTGATTTCGGCTACATCGACAACCACACGGCGGGCTTCGAAAATGCGCTCGCCGGGGCGCGCGCGATCGCGCCGAGCATGGCGGGAATCACGCAAGCCACGCGATTGCGGAAGTCGGAGGTGTCGCGCTTCTTTGAGTTGTTCCGCACCACATCACGAGTCGTGACGTGCTTCTCGCAGGGCGTCAACCAGTCGGCGCAAGGCACTGACAAGGTCAACGCGATCATCAATTGCCATCTCGCAACCGGCCGGATTGGAAAGCCCGGCATGGGGCCGTTCTCCCTGACCGGTCAACCGAATGCCATGGGCGGACGAGAGGTCGGTGGGCTTGCCAACCAGCTTGCCGCGCACATGGGATTTTCACGTGACGAGGTCGATCGCGTCGGTCGCTTTTGGTCGGCTTCCAACATGGTGGCTGCCGAGGGGCTCAAGGCGGTGCAGATGTTCGAGGCGATCGAGCGCGGCGCCATCAAGGGGCTGTGGGTGATGGGAACGAATCCCGCAGTCTCGCTTCCGCGCGCTCGGGCGATGCGAAAAGCGCTGGAGAAGCTCGAGCTGTTCGTCGTGTCCGAGAACGTGCGTTCCAACGACACGGTGAACTCCGGCGCCCACATCGTGCTGCCGGCCGCCGCGTGGGGTGAAAAGGACGGAACGGTCACCAATTCCGAGCGGCGCATTTCTCGCCAGCGTCCTTTCCTGCCCCTCCCCGGTGAAGCAAAGCCCGACTGGTGGATCGTCAGCGAAGTCGCCCGCCGCATGGGTTTTGCCGACGCCTTTCGGTATCGGTCGACGGCCGAGATATTCCGCGAACACGCCCGGCTGTCGAGCTTCGAAAACGGCGGACGGCGCGATTTCGATATCGGTGGACTCGCGCGTCTCACCGACGAAGAGTTCGATGCGCTCGCTCCAGTGCAATGGCCGGTTCGAACGGACGCAGCCGGGTCCGGCGCGCGGTTCTTTGCAGGCGGAAATTTCTACACCGCCAACCGCAAGGCACGGTTCATCGCTCCGGACAAGCCGGCGCTCAAGGCGAAAAGAAGCGCAACTTACCCGTTCCATCTGAACACCGGACGGATACGCGATCAATGGCATACCATGACGCGCACGGGCACGAGCCCAAAGCTCGGCGTGCACTTGCCCGAGCCGTTCGTCGAAATTCACCCGGCCGATGCCAAGACCGCGGGTCTCGTCCAAGACGGCCTTGCCAGAGTGTCGACCGAGCATGGTTCCTGCGTGCTCAAGGTGGTGATCGACGAAGGGCAGCAGCCGGGATCGCTGTTCGCGCCCATCCACTGGAGCGATGAAACAGCTTCATCGGCACGGGTCGGCGATCTCGTGACCCCCGTGACCGATCCGTTCTCGGGCCAGCCGGAGGCCAAGGCATCGCGGGCGGCCATCGCGGCGGTCATGTTTTGCCGCCGTGGCTTCGCACTGACGCGGCGAGCGCCCGAGCTTCCTGCCGGCACTTGGTGGGCACGCGTCGCACTTGCTGGAGGTTTTGGAACTCTGATCGCCACCAACGAGAGCCCAACCTTTTGGCGCAAGGCGGCGCCCAGCCTGCTCGAGGCCCATGGCGGACTTGCCGAGTATATCGACGGACAACGCGGCGTTTATCGTGCAGCCGCGTATGCCGACGGTCGGCTCGAAGGCTGCCTGTTCGTTGGTCCCGCGGACGCCGCTCCGCAATGGGACACGATCAAGGTCCTGTTCGAAGCCGACACCTTGGCTGACCACGAACGCCGCGCACTGCTCTCGGGGCGGCCCGCAAACGGCATGCGTCCTATCGGCCCCATCGTCTGCACGTGCTTTGGCGTTGGTCTCTCCGCCGTCCGCGATGCTCTCGCATCCAGAGAGGCAATAAGCGTCGAGGAGATCGGCGAGCTGCTGCGCGCTGGCACCAATTGCGGGTCCTGCTTGCCCGAACTCAAGAAGCTCGTGGCGAGCGAGCGTGTCGGCGAAGCACAGTCAAGATCGCAGCAAACGCAGTCGGCTTCTCGGTCGCGGCCAGGCAGCCCTCGTGTCCGCGCGGCATCGGGTGTCTCGTGATGCAGCTCCTCTCCAAATTGCCGTTGCGACCGGGGCAGTTTCACCGGCTGCCCGCCGTCGGCATTATTCCGACAGGAATTTCAGAGCGCGCTCGCGCAACCGCACGGGATCGCGCTCGCCTTGCTGCGCGAGCTCGATGATCTTCCTGGCGACCATCTCCGTCGCCGGGTCCGTCCGATCGACCAGGCCCAAAGTCTGCAAGGCCTCCTCGAAGGCGGTGGTGAGGATACCGATCTCGTCGGGTCCGAACGCGTGGTTCTGCAGCAAGCGATAGATCGGCATGGTGGTCCCGGACCGTCAGAAATCAGGCTTGCCGGCTCGCGCCCGGCACGCCGGAAGGAATGATTTGAGCGTTCGACCCGCCCGCGGACCGCTCTCCCGGCCCATTGCGTAACGCGGGCTGGGAGGCGTTGTCTGTTTGGTATCCGACTTTAGGTGCAAAAACGGAGCTCATCTGCGGCCCCCAAGACGGAGCGTTGCGCCGATCGCGCGGGCGAATCGCGCTCCCTCGCAAAGCGAAGCCCCGGCAACAGACGCACCGGGGCTTCTTTCATGCCGCGCATGAGGGGGGCTGGGACAGGCGCGGCACTATGCCCGCCATGTAGAGGCCGATATCGCCCGCGAAAGACTGCGAAAAATAAATTGCCCAGTGACCGGTGACCACTCGCAATCGGACTGCGTCATCTCCATATCGACGCCCCTCCTCGAGAAGAACGCGCAAAAAAGCGGACGCTGCCGCCATCGTTAACGGGAAGTAAACGCGAATGTTGCGTCCGGGCAACAGCGCCGGCAAATCCGCATGCTCACACGCAATGTAAACCAATGCATTATCGATCGTAATTACGAACCCGATGATCGATGGCCCGAATCAAGGGGGGATTGCCATGCGTCGGGTTCCCAAGCTGCTCGCGGTTTCGGCGGTTTTGGCCGCCTTTGCGCAGACCGCGTCCGCCGCCGACCTACCGCCCTACAGGCCACTTCCGCCGATGGCCACGCCCTTCAGCTGGACCGGCTTCTATATCGGCGCGCACGCGGGCGCCGGCTGGTTCCTGAAGGAGCAGACCTTCACCGCCGGCGTTCCGGTGCTGATCGTCAATGACAACAACTATGTGGGGACCGGTTTTCTCGGCGGCGGCCAGGTCGGAGTCAATTACCAGGTGGCCTCGCTGGTCCTGGGCGCGGAAGCGCAGGTCAGCTGGGCCGACCTCGAAGGAAAAGACAACTGCGTGATCGCAAGTCCGGTCGCGCTCGTCAATTGTCGTACCAAGGTCGATTGGCTCGGCACGGTCGCCGGCCGGCTTGGCTTTGCCTTCGACCGGACGCTGGTGTTCGTGAAGGGCGGCGGCGCCTGGGTGCACGACAAATATGACACCAGCTTATTCGTCACGCCGTTCACCAATATCCATGTCGAGGACACCAGGTGGGGCTGGATGTTCGGCACCGGCGTCGAGCACGCCTTCTACGGCAACTGGTCGGCCAAGGTCGAATACGACTATCTCGACTTCGGCACGCGCGCGACGGCGTTCCCCGGCCTGCTCGCCCTCATCGGCGCGAACGAATCCGTCGACATCCGCCAGCGCATCCACCTGATCAAGTTCGGCCTCAACTACCGCTTCGGCTACGGACCGGGCGGGACCTACTGATCGCTCGGGGAGCCGCCCTCCCCGTCAACCGGAGCGCTTCGACGGCGCCCCGGCACGGCTCAGCGTTCCGACGTACGCAGACCCGCTGGTCCGCCCTTGACCTTGATCTCGCCCGTGACCTTCAGGTTCTTGCCGTCGAAGCTCAGGACCGAGAGCGAATTTTCGACCATGTTCTGCGCGAGCAAGGTCTTGCCGTCGCGGCTCCAGACCACGCCCTGATTCCATTTCCCGATCTTGGCTTCGCCTACCTTGGTAAGGTTCGTTCCATTCACGCCGAAGACGACGACCAGACCATTGTCGTTGTAGAAGGGATGGTTCGGGGCCCGGGCCGAGCCGTCCTGCGCGGTGAGGGCGACATAGTTCCCGTCGTTGGAGAACGCCAGACCCTCGACGATCTGGCCGACGTCGAGGGTGTGGACGATGCGCGGGGCCTTCCCCTTGAGATCGATCACGTTGATCGTGTCGATATCGCCGGCGCCGCCGCCCTGATTGCCGACGACGGCGATATCGCCCTTGGGGCTGATCTGGATGGGATAGGGTCGGAAGCCGCCGGTCATCATGCGTTTGGTGTCTTCGACCTTATTGCCGTCGACCGATAGAACCGAAATCCTGTGGTCGCCGTCGCGCGATACCAGCGCCGTCCTGCCGTCGGGCGAGAAGGCGACGCTGCTCGGGCCGGATTTCGGATTGCCGAAGTCGATCTTTCCGGCGGGGGTGAGCGTCTTGCCGGAGATGGTGAAGATCGAGACCGTTCCATCGTTGCGATTGGCGACGAGGGCCAGCGTCCCCGCGCGATTGATCGAGATGCCGGCCGGTCCGAGACCGGTCTCGAGCGTCGCGATCACTGCCGGCGGATTTGCCTTCAGATCGATCACCGAAAGCCTGTTGTCGGGAACAAGCTTCTTCGGATCGGCCGGATCGAGCTTCATGTTGGAGGAAACGAGCGCAATCGACTCGTCGGGCGCAATCGCCACGTTCTGCGGCGGCCCCACCACGCTCGACGGCGCCTTGAGCTCGCCGACCACCTTGGGCGGCGAGACGCCGAGATCGATGACGGTGACGGTGTCATCGGCCGGGTCCGGCGGCACCGTGTTGACTCCGTTGACGAGCACGGCCTTGCCGTCATTGGCGGAGACGGCGAGTTGCGCCGCGGCAGCGAACGAGAACAACGGCAGGGTCAGGAGCGCGACGGCGAGCCCGCTCACCCGAGAGATGCAGAGATTCATGATGTTCCTCCAAGCCCGGTTTTTATGTTGCGTCCGTGATTGTGCGTCGGTGGCCGGCCCCATGTGCCAAGGATACCACACCCGCGGGCCGGCGCTGCGTTTCGCGCCCGGGGACGGGCCTTATCCCGGCCGCGTCACTTGCGGCGCTCGCCAAGTCGCCGAAGCGTCGCCAGCAAGCGCTCGAACTGAATCGGCTTGGCGTCGAACTCGTCACACCCCGCCGCAAATGCCATTTCGCGCTCGCCGGACAGCGCATGCGCCGACAGAGCGATGACCGGGATGTCGCGCGTCTGCGGTTTGCTCTTCAGCCAGCGCGTCGCTTCCCACCCGTTGATGATGGGCATCTCGAGGTCCATGAGGATGATATCGGGCCGCTCGCGGGCGGCCATCTCGCATCCCTTCTCGCCGTCCCGTGCCGCCAAGACCTCGAAATCGCCGAGCAGCTCGAGCCGCATCTTGAGCATGTACACGTCGTCTTCGTTGTCTTCGATGTACAGCACTTTGATCACGATGCGGCCTCCGTCCTCCTGTGGGCTACCGGCGCTGCACGATCGGCGAGCTGAAGCATTCGTCGATCGCCAGCACTCCTAGCACCCAATGGCCCGGCGTGGCCAGCGCGGCCCGCGGCAGCGGTCGCGAGCCCGCCAGCGCGAGGCATTTATCGACAACCCTGAATGGTGTGAGCAGTCACTCGCGTCGATCAGCGAAAACGGGGCTCGAATCCGTCATTCACCGCATCGATATGGCCGGCAAACGGCGCGCCGACGTGACAAGGCAGCGTCAGCGCGCCCGTCGATGCACAATGCTCCAGCACCATGCGGCGGCTCGCTCGCGCCTGCTCGACATCCGAATTCTTGGGGAAGTTCCAGTGCGGGTAATAGACCTGCAGGAGGTGGTGAAAGACGTCGCCGATAAAGACCGCACGCTGCCCCGCTGATTCGAGCTTGAATACCACGTGCCCGGCCGAATGACCGGGCGCCGGCGTGATCTCGATATGATCGTTCAGGCGGTGAGGGCCCGTGACGAGATCGGCGCGCCCCGCTTCCACCACCGGCAATACACATTCGCGAAACGTCCCGAACTCCACCGGCGCGGTTTTCGGATCGGCGTCGGCCTTCAGATAATACTCGAAGTCCGGCTTCGAGAAGACGTATCGCGCATTTGGAAATGTGGGAACCCAACGGCCATCCCGAAGCTGCGTGTTCCAGCCGACGTGGTCATGATGCAGGTGCGTGCACATGACGAGGTCGATCTCGTCCGGCCGCGCCCCTGCCGCGGCGAGCCGCTCGAGATAGGGTGTGTTGAGCATGTTCCAGAACGGCCGCGTGGGCCTGGATTTGTGGTTCCCGCAGCACGCGTCGATCAGAATTTTCCGCCTTCCGATCTGCAGCAGCCAACTGTGGACGCTGAGTTTGACGAGACCGGTGGCCGGATCGTAGTGGCTCGGCGCGAGCCAATGCTTGTGCCGGGCAAGAATCTCATCGCTCCATTCCGGGAAAAGGTCGCCCGGCCGGTAGACCGGCTGATACGTCTCCTCGATCCGCGTGATCTTGGCCTCGCCGACGGCGAACGTCGTCATGTGTCATCCCCGATCAGTTTGCGAGCCGGATGACGTTACTTCGGCAGGAAGTCGTTGGTGAACGTCGACGGGAAATCGACCGGCACCGTTCCCTGCGGCTGCAGATAGGCAAAGGTCGCCCGCGCCTGCTGCTCGGTGATGCGGCCGTTGTCCCTCCAAATCTGACTGACCGTCTCGTAGGCCTGCTCGTTCGTCTCCGGCGTCATGGTCGGGTATTCCTTCGCCATCAGCGCCTTGCCGCGCTTGGGATCATTCTTGAGAATGGCTGCGGCTTCCGTAAAGACGGCCGCGACCTTGCGCAACAGCTCGGGCTTGTCCTTGAGGATATCGGGATGGGTTGCCAGCACGATGAAGAGAATGTCCCGGAATTCCGGGATCTCGCCATTCATCATGTTGAGATAGATGCGGCCCTTGCCGGCTTGCTGCACCAGCACGCCGGCGGGCTCGAATGGCAGCGCGGCATCGATCAAATCGCGTTGAAAAGCCGCGACGTAGGAGGGAGCCTCGGCGCCGAGATAGACGCTGGTAATGTCCCCCGGCAACGTAAGACCGTATTTCTTGGCCAGCACGCCCAGCATCTTTTCGCCTGAGCCGGCGGCCGACGGCATCGCAACCCGCGCGCCTTTGAGCCGCTTGACCTTGTCCTCGACGCCAAGCTTCTCCGCGCCCGTCATCAGCTTGTCGCTCGCGATGACGTTGTTCACCGGCCGGTTGCAGAGGTTGTAGAAGCCGACGATGCGCTTTCCTTGCACGGCGGCTGTCAGGATGTGCTCATAGCTCAGGATGCTGAGATCGGCCTGCTTGGTCAGGGCCGCCTGCAGCGCCAGCGCACCGCCTTGCACATAGGAGATATCCGGCTCGAGACCATGCTTCTCGAACAGCTTCTCCTGCTTTGCGACATAGAGCGCGCCGGAATAATAGCCATGCCCGATGTTGGTGATCTTCACCGGCTCCGCGGACACCGCGGCGGACGGGTTCCACCAGGCGACGGCGCACGCGATGGTCGCCGCGAGTTTCACCGTCTTCATACCAGTCTCCTCCCGATGATCTTGTCAGCGGCTGACGATGCGCCAACGCTCCATGCGACCCTGCACGATTTCGACCAGAAAGTTGAGCGCGACCGCAAGCAGCGCAATGACGATCAGGACCGCAAAGACTCCTGCGGAATCGAATTGTGCGCCGGAAAACTGCACGAGGTATCCGAGACCGCGATTGGCGGCGATCATCTCGCCCAGCACCGCGCCGATCAAGGCGTAGGGAACGGATATCTTGAGGCCGGCGAAGACCCAGGACATCGCGGAGGGAATGATCACCTTCGTGATCACCTGCGTGCGAGTGGCACGCATCAAGCGCGCACCGTCGATCAAGTCCTGGTCCACTTCGCGCACGCCCGCGAAGGTGTTGAGGAAGACGAGGAACAGCACGAGCACGGCGGCCAGAGCGATCTTCGACTCGATACCGAGGCCGAACCAGAGCACGAACAGCGGCGCGAGCGCGACCTTCGGCAGCGCGTTGAGCGCGTTCAGGTAGGGATTGAGCAGGCGGCTGGCGAGCGGCGACACGCCGAGCCAGACGCCGAGCATGGTGCCGCCGATCGCGCCGATGAAAAATCCCATCGCCGTGGCGTAAACGGTCGCCCAGATGTGCCGGAAGATCGAGCCGTCCACGATCCAGCCGAGGAGACGGGCACCGACATCGACCGGATTGGAGATGAAAAAATTGTCCACGAGCCGCCCGGACGCTCCTTGCCAGCCAAGCAGGAATACGATGCCGAGGAGGAGCTGGCACGACAGCATCACCATGCCGCCCATCTCCTGCGCTGGCGCACGGGTGGGCGCCGCCTCATGATCGATGGCCGCCGGCTGGGCGGGCTTGCTGCCCGGCACCGTCATACCCGGTCCTCGTGGTATTCCAGGCGCAAGCGCTCCCACAGCGCGTCGTAGTGTTCCTTGAACTCGCTGCTGAAGCGCACATTGAGCACGTCGCGCGGACGTCCGAGGTCGATGCGCTGCTCCAGCGCCACGGTCGCAGGCCGGCGCGTACAGACAAGCACGCGATCCGCGAGCGTGACCGCTTCCATGAGGTCGTGGGTCACCAGCACGATCGTCTGCCCATTTTCGGCGGCGAGGCGCAGGACGAGATCATGCATCGTGAGCTTGAGTTGCGCATCGAGCGCGGCGAATGGCTCATCGAGCAGGGCGGTTTCCGCGCCATAGAGCAGCATTCGTGCGAGGCAGGCGCGCTTTCGCATTCCGCCCGAGAGCTCATTCGGGAATCGATCTTCGAAGCCTTGCAGGCCGACGTGCTCGATCACGTGATCGGCGCGCGCCGTGCGCTCCGACTTCGACAGGCCCGCGAGCTCCAAGGGGAACGCGACATTGTCCCGCACGCTGCGCCAGGGCAGCAGGTTGTCCTTTTGCGTCATGTATCCGACGTCGGTGTTGATGTCGGAAATCCCCGCACCCTTGTAGACGACCTCCCCGCGGGTCGGGGCATAGAGTCCCGCGATCATGTTGAGCAAGGTCGACTTGCCGCAGCCGCTCGGTCCGATCACGGCGACGATCTCGTGGCGCTCGATCGTCAGATTGATGTCGTTCACCGCGTCGACGACCGTGTCGCGCTTATGAAAGCTCTTCGATACGTGACGCAGATCGATCATGCGAGGGATCGGCCTAAAAAATCGAGCGTTGGTGCCCGCCATCGACGTCGATGTTGGCGCCGCAGATGAATTCGGCGCGGCTCGACGCCAGGAAGGCGACGGCATTTGCCATATCCCGGGGCGTACCCCAGCGGCCGAGCGGAACGTCCGCGCCCCATTTTGCCTCCTGCTGCTCGAGGCTGCGCCCGTAATAGACTTCGTTATGGAGCGTGAGGCCGTCGGTCAGCGGGCTCTTGATACGGCTCGGGCACACGGCATTGACGAGGATCTTGTTCGGCGCCAGCTCGTCCGATAGCGATTTGACGAAGGCGTGCTGTGCCGCATTCGTAATGGTCGACGCGATGGCGTTCGCCTGCGGCACCTTTCCGGTTTGCCCGATGATGACGATGAAACGGCCGCCGCCGCGCTGACGCATATGCGGTGCGACGCAGCGCGCGAGCTCCCAGGGACCGACGACCTTGGTGTTGAAGTGCCGGATCAACTCTTCGGTCGGCACTTCATTGAAGCGGCCCGCGAGATGCGTTCCGGCGTTGCTCACCACGATTTCGATGCCGTCGAAGGCCTCGATGACGTCGTCAACGAGTTGGGAGACGTCGCCCGGGTTGCAGACGTCCGCCACGAAGCCTTTCGCATGAATGGACCCGAGCGCCGCGATCGCCGTGTCGAGCCTGGCTCGATCGCGGCCGCAGATCGCGATCCGGCAGCCCTCTTCGCCGAGACGCTGCGCGATGGCAAGGCCGATGCCGCTCGTCCCGCCCGTGATCAGTGCCGTCTTGCCTGCAAGGCTGAGGTCCATGGCGCCCTCTCAACCGAAGACATAGCGGTGATAACCGCCATCGATGCTCACCGCGCTGCCGGTGGTGAAGCTCGCGCAATCGGAGGCGAGAAAGGCCACGAGGTCCGCCACTTCCTCCGGCGTCCCGACCCGTCCCAATGGATTGGAACGCGAGAAGCCGCCCGCCGCGGTCGCGCGATCGACCCCGCGTTCCCGCATTTCCTTGGCGATCAGCGAAGCGAGCAGCTCGGATTCGATGTACTGCGGACATACCGCGTTGACGCGAATGTTGTCGCGCGCCACCGCGTCCGCCACCGATTTCGTCAGCGCCATCACGGCGGCATTGGTCACGCCGGAGGGAAAGCGATCGGGATGCGGGTGGCGCGCGGCCTGACCCACGATGTTGATGATCCGCCCGTCGCGCTGGCGCTTCATGAACGGCAGCACCGCCTGGATCATGGCGAAGAAACCAAAAACCTTGTCGCGGAGCTGCCGTTCCAGAATTGCCGGGGTGGTGCTTTCGACCGTTCCACGCAGATGCGTGCCGGCGTTGTTGACCAGAATGTCGATGCGGCCGAAGGTCCCGCATGCTTGCTCCACGAATGCGCGGACGGCGTTTTCATCGGCGACGTCGGTTGCGACGCCCACGACGCGGGGACCCAGCTTGGCGAGATCGCGCACCGCCGCATCGAGCCGTTCTGCGTTGCGCGCGCAGATAGCGACCGCGCAGCCCTCTGCCAGGAGCGTGTGCGCGACGGCCTTGCCGATGCCGCGTGAGCCGCCGGTGACGACGGCGGCCTTGCCGCGCAGTCCAAGCTCCATTCCTCCCTCGCATTTCTCTTTGTTGCCGCGGCGCTTCGCGGATACTCTATGGGTCCGATTTCAGCGTCAAGCCGAGGGAAGAGACGAACGATGGATCTGGGCATCAAGGGACGTCGCGCGATCGTCACCGGCGGCGGCAGCGGCATCGGCTATGAGACCGCGCGACAGTTTCTGGAGGAAGGCGTGCGCGTCCTGATATCCGGGCGCACCGCCGACAAGATCGACAAGGCGCGCGATGAGCTCGCCAAGAAGACCGGCGGTGACATCCACGCCGTGCAAGCCGACATGACCAAGGAAGCCGACATCAAGCGCATGGTCGAGGCGGCAAAGGAGAAATTCGGCGGCGTCGACATCCTGGTCAACAATGCCGGTACCATGTACTCGGGCCGTTTTGCGGTGCTCGACGACGACGAGATGAAGAATCAACTCGAAACCAAGCTGTTCGGATTTCTGCGCGCCATCCGGCTGGTCTATCCGATGATGAAGGCGCAGAAATGGGGCCGTATCGTCAACACGATCGGCGGAGCGGGCAAGGAGCCGGACCCCTACATGTTCGGCAGCGGCATGACCAACGCCGCGCTGCTCAATCTCACGAAGTCGTTGTCGACCGAATTCGGCGAGGACAACGTGCTGGTCAACGCGATCTGCCCGGGCTGGGTCGACACCAACCTGTGGCGCATGAACGCGCAGGGGCTCAAGCAGGAGCTGGGCGCGGCGTCGCCGGACGACGCCCGCAAGCTCGCGGCGCGAAAGAATTCCCTGAACCGCTTCGGAAAACCGGAGGAGCTCGCCAACGCCACGGTTTTCCTGTGCTCGGAGCGGGCGAGCTATATTACCGGCGTGTCGCTCAATATGGACGGCGGCCGGCTCAAAAGCCTGTGGTAGATCAATCGAAGCCTTGCACCGGGAAAAACGCTGGCTTGCCCTCCGCGCATTGTGGCTAAAGTTTTGAGATCTGCAGCAACTCGCGATCGCCGACCCAGGTCTTCGCGAGCTCGGCCTCGGCCCGCGCGGCAGCCGCGGCGTCGCCCCGGGCCTTGTACAGTTGCGCCAGCCCGTAATAGGACCAGCCGTTGGCAGGAGCCCGCTTGAGCGCGCGTTGGAATTGATCCTCCGCCTCGGCCAGCCGCCCCGCCTGCAGCAGCGTGGCCGCAAGCGTTTGCCGCACCGGATAGTACCAGTAGGGCGGCTCCGTGTAGGGCAGAGCGTCCTGGAGAGCCGCAGCTTCTTCGAAGCGGGCAAGTGCGGTGGTGAGATTGCCCTGCGCCTGGGCGACGCGACCTTCGATCACGGCGCGCGCAAGACGCATCACCTCCCGGGCCGGAATGCCCGAGGCGTTGAGCAGCGAAAGATCCGCCGTCCGCTCGATCGCCGCGATCGCATCGGCCTCGGTCATGGCCGCATCGAAGTTCCGCTGCGCCACGAATGCCATGCCGCGCGCGTAGCGCCACAGCGCCTTGACGTAGGGCATCGCGTCGCCCGGATCGGGCAGGGCCAGAATCGTCTCCGGCCCGCTGAACTGGGCATGGGCGAAGTACGGCGCCGCCTTCACCGGGTGCACCATGGCGATTCCGCGCGCCACCTCGTCGGGTATGAGGCCACGCAACTTTTCCGCCGCGGCGATGACGGTTGCTCCGTCGCCTGCCATCTGCGCCGAGGCGAGGACGAAATGGACGTTGTGCGGGTAATAGCCGAGCCGATAGACGCCCATGGGTGCATTGGTGTCGGCCAGGTATTTCTCGTCCACCGTGGCCGCGATCTTGTTGTCGCCGAGCGCATCGAGATAGCGGCCGACGCGGTAGTAGATGTGGCTGGGCATGTGCACGAGGTGACCGGCGGCCGGAATGGCGCCGCGCAACCGATCCGCATAGGGCTCCGCGCGCTGCGGCCGATCCGATGCTTCGACGGCGTGGATGTAGAAATGAATCGCGCCGGGATGGTTGGGATGGTTGGCTAGCACGCGCTCGAGGGTCGGCACGATCGGCGCGCTCTGGGGATTCGGCTCGCGTCCGCCCGGCTGCCAATAATTCCACGGGCTCAAGTCCATCACCGCCTCGGCATAGAGCACCGCGATCTCGTCGTCGTCCGGGAAGTCGGCCGCAAGCTTGCCCATGGCTGCCGCATAGGCGGCATCGAGCGGGGCGCGATCGGCCTTCGGATCCTGCGCGTATCGCGTTGCGAGTGCGGCGATCAGCGCCCGCTCGCGCGGGCTCGCCTGGGCACTGACGGCGAGCGCCTTCTGGACCGCCGCAAAGGCCGGCTGCACCGCATCTTCCTGCATGGGAAGATTGATGTTGGGGCCGAGCACCAGCGCCTCGCCCCAGAAGCACATGACGCATGACGGATCGAGCTTCTGCGCCTTGCGAAAGGCGCGCTGCGCCTCGGCGTGATTGAAGGCGTAGGCGAGGCGGAGGCCCTGGTCGAAATAGGCCTGTGCGTCTGGCCTCGACGTGCTGATCTTGTAGCTTACGGGGCCGAGGCCCTCCCAGAGCGGCGGGTCGCTGTCGGCAAAGGCCGGCGCCGGCATGGCCGCTTTCATTTCCGCCGGCGGCACCTCGGTCCGTGTCTGCGCCAGGCGGATGAGGGCGCTCGTGCGCTCAGGCGCGGCCGGCGCGTGGCAGACCGGAAAGTCCGAATCCGCGAGCGCGCTTCCTGCGGCGGCGGCACCTGGCACCGAGCCGCCGCGTCCACCCAAGCGATCGTCGGTGAACGGCGTAGGGAACGTGATGCCCGCGAGGATCATCGCACAGACGGAAAACAGCGCTCGCCGCGATGAATACGTCATGACGTCCTCCGCAACCTGCCGAGACCGTGCCAGGAGCACGCGCGGGCAGGATATCGAATTCGCAGCAATCAGTCAGTGGGCATGCCGGTAATCTGCCACCGCTCGGCCGGCAGCCGGCATACTCTCAGGCAAAAAATCTGTTCTTCGGTCTGGGCAATCCGAGGTTTTCGCGCAGCGTCCTGCCTTCGTATTCGCGCCGGAATATTCCCCGCCGCTGCAATTCCGGCACGACGCGGTCGACGAAGTCATCGAGCCCGCCCGGCAGGTACGGAAATTGCACGGTGAAGCCGTCCGAGCCCTCGCTCGTCAGCCATTCCTCCATTTCATCGGCGATCGTTGCAGGCGTGCCCACCATTGCCAGTCCGGAATGGCCGCCGAGACGCTGGGCGAGCTGGCGCACCGTGAGGTTCTCGCGCCTGGCGAGGTCGATGGCGCGCTGCCGGCCGCTCTTTGAGGCGTTGCTCTCGGGAATATCGGGCAGCGGCCCGTCGGGATCGAATTTCGACGCATCGTGGCCGAGCGCGATCGACAAGGAGCCGATGGCGCTGGCGTAGTGCACGAGGCTGTCGAGCTTCGCCCGCTTGGCGCGCGCCTCCTCCACCGTGTCGCCGACCACGACGAAGCAGCCGGGAAGAATCTTCAGATGGTCGCGGGAGCGCCCGGCTTTTTCCGCCCGGCTTTTCACGTCGGCATAGAACTCCCGCCCCACCGCGAGGCTCGACTGGGCCGTGAACACCGCTTCCGCCGTCTCCGCCGCAAGCTGGCGGCCGGCTTCGGAGGCGCCGGCCTGCACGATGACCGGCCAACCCTGGATCGGCCGCGCGATGTTGAGCGGGCCGCGCACCGAAAGGTACTTGCCCTTGTGCTCGAGCACGTGCAGCTTGTCGGGATCGAAATAAATCCCATTGTCGGCGTCGCGGATGAACGCATCGTCGGCCCAGCTGTCCCACAAGCCGGTCACCACGTCGTAGAACTCGCGCGCCCGCGCATAGCGCTCGCCGTGCTCCATGTGCTCTTCCATGCCGAAATTGAGCGCCGCGTCCGGATTGGAGGTGGTGACGATGTTCCAGCCCGCCCGCCCGCCACTGAGATGATCGAGCGAGGCGAAGCGCCGCGCAATGTGATAGGGCGCGTCGAAAGTCGTCGACCCCGTGGCGACGAGGCCGATTCGCTCCGTGACCTGGGAGAGCGCGGAGAGCAGCGTGAACGGCTCGAACGACGTGACCGTGTGGCTGCGCTTCAACGCATCGATCGGCATGTTGAGCACGGCCATATGGTCGGCCATGAAGAAGGCGTCGAACTTCGCCCGCTCCAAGGTCTGCGCGAAGCGCCTGAGGTGCGCGAGGTTGAAATTTGCATCCGGGAAGGCGCCGGGATAGCGCCACGCGCCGGTATGGATGCTCGCCGGCCGCATGAAGGCGGCGAGCTTGAGTTGACGTGGTCTCGTCGTCGGCAATGGTCATCTCCACAAGGCCAGTGGCGGCTTGTCATCCCGACGGGATCGCCACGTTGGCCGCCTGCTACAAACTACCTGCGGTGTACCCCTTCCGCTACTTTGTCGATGCGGGCGGACTGATCTCCTATGGGTTAAATCTCGCACGCCAATTCCGCCCCGCGGCCGACTACGTCGATCTCAGGGGCGAGAAGCCGGGTGATCTGCCGCTCTCGATCGAGCCGTCGCGAGGTGCAAGTCAACGCCCACATGTGCCGGAACGCCGAGCCAAGCGCGGTGATGGCGGGATCGTGCATGACCGCCGCCCGTGCCGCGGCTTCACTCGTCCACCACTTCCCAGCCAAACCAGTCGCACATCGCCCGCAGGTGCGCGGTGTCGCGGTGCCACATGACAATCAGGCCCGAGGTGACGTCCTTGACGAGATTACTTGGCCCTGTCGTCGGGGGCGCGCTCGATGCGGACCGCGCGGCTCGCGAGCGATTTCTTGGCCTGCTCGGCGTGCGTGGTCCTGGCCGGGTCGGCCCGCTTCGCCGGAGCCATCGGCCTTGCTGCCGCCGCAGGCTTCGGCAGAGCTGCGCTCGCCGGCTGCGGGGTGGGCTTCGGGCCGTCCAGGATCTCAAGGGCGTGCCGAAGCAGGTCCTCGTCGTCGAAACCGGCCTCGGCCTCGGATGTGTCCGACAGCGGCGGTGCCGGCGCTGGCTCCGGCGCTCGCGCGAGCGCGCTCAGCTCGGCTGTCTCGGATTTCGCATGCGGCGCGACCGGGATCGATTCGGCTTCGCCGCGCTGGGGCGTGGAGAGGGGCGTACGTCCAGCGGGCACGCTCAGCGCTGTCGGCTCCGATGCGGCCGCCAGCGGCGCGACGTTGGATGCTTGCGCTTCGTCGAAGTGCGATGCCGATGCGGAACTTGACCCCGGCTCGGCCAATTGCCGGGCCAGCGAAAGCGCCGCAAGGACGCCATCCGGGTCAGACGAGCGCCGCGCCGGTCCCGGCACGTTCGTGACACGCGATTCTGCGGCCGGCGATATCGGCTCGACGGCGGGCAGTTGCAGTACGGGCGGTGCGGACGGCGACGGGAGCGGCGGCGCCGACGCGGGCGGCGCTTTGCGGATCGACTGCTTGGCGAGCCGCGATGCCGATGCGGGCAGCGACCTGATCGCGGCCGCGAGCTTGCTGAGCCGCCGCGTCAAGGCCGATGCTAGCGCGAACGACGGCGGTGCAGCGGCAGAGTTCGGTTCGGCCGGTCGTGGTTCCGGCGCGGCCGCAGCCGCGGCGAATGACGCGGGCTCGTCGGGCCGCAGCGCCGGCGGCTCCGGCGCCGAAGATTTGGGGGGGTGGGCAACGCGCGATTCCCCCTCGCGCGCGAACGCGAGGCGGCGCTCCTCGTCGCCGCACTGCGGACATCGAAACGTGTGGTGCTCGTAGCCCGGAACCGGCATTGTGGCGTCCGGGACTACCTCCGCCAAGCGCATCTCGGCGGCGCACACTAAACACCGCATAAATGTACCCACTACTGCCGCAGGCCAGACGAACATCCGGCTCCGGTTGGGGTCGGCTGTCAAGTCGCCGACTCGCGGATCGGACACGGTTTCCGACGGGGCCGTCGGGCGCGGCCGCATGGGCAGGCCGCGCGTGGGCGCCCGTCCACGTTCCGATCGCGCGGGGCGGCCCTGGCGCGAGAGGGTGCGGCCCCGCCGGCGCTCGGCATCCTCAAGCGCGCGGGCGCAGGTAATCCGCCAAGGCGGGGCGACAAGCTTCGTGCGAGTAAAAAGGGCGCCTAGCGACCGACGCATCCCGCTGCGTTGTGGTATCATTGACGCCGGTTTGGAAAGTCCGTTTTGCATCGCGTGGAAGGGAGTCCACGACGGACATGCTCACGCTTTACCATGGCCGCACATCGGTCTGCTCGATCAAGGCCAGGCTGGCGCTGGCGGAAAAAGGCGTGAGCTTCGACAGCCGGCTGCTGACGCTGCGGGGTGACCAGTTCGACCCCGGCTACATGAAGCTCAATCCCAACGCCGTGGTCCCGACCATCGTCCATGACGGCAACGTCATCGTCGAGTCTACGGTGATCATGCATTACGTCGACGAGGCTTTCTCCGGCCCGGCACTCATGCCCGCCGATCCGCTCGCGCGCGCGAAGGTGTGCATGACGACCAAGCCGATGGACGAATATGTTCACGTTTCCTGCATGACACTGACCTTCGCGACGGCAAACCGCGCGTCGCTCGCCCGCCTGACGCCTCAGGAGATGGATGCCGAGCTGGCAAAATCGCCAGACAGGAAACGTGCAGAGATCAAGCGCCAGGTGGTCACGCAAGGCCTCGAGGCGCCGCTTGTCGTCGATGCGCTTCATCAGCACGGGAAGCTGCTCGACCGGATCGAGGCGGCGATCAAGGACAGCTCGTACATTGCCGGCCGGGAGTGGTCGCTGGCCGATGCGGCGGCAACGCCCTATGTCTGGCGTCTCGACAAGCTCAAGCTCGCGCGCATGTGGGACAAGCGCCCGGGAGTCGCCGCCTGGTACGATCGGGTCCGGTCGCGGCCGTCGTTCAAGGCTGCGGTCGAGGATTGGCTGAGCCCCGCCGACATCGAGCGCTACGCCAACGAGCCTGATCCTTGGCCGAAGGTGCAGAAGATTTTGCAGGCGGCCTGAGGCTCGTTGCCGATAGCGCCGCGGGAGCGATGGCATGAACGACGCGGGCGGTGGCTTCATTCGCGTCGGCGCGCTCGCCGAATTACGCAACCGCCGCCGCATGGTGGTCGGCACGCCCGGCGGTGCGGTGCTCATCGTGGCCGACGGCGACGACGTGGTCGCGCTCGACAACCGCTGCCCGCACATGGGCTTTCCTCTCCATCGCGGCAGCATCGAGGACGGCATCCTCACCTGCCACTGGCACCATGCCCGTTTCGATCTGCGTAGCGGCTCGACCTTCGATCTCTGGGCCGACGACGTGCCGCTGCGCGCCGTGCGCATCGTCGGCGGCGAGGTGTGGGTGGCGGCCGCGCCGGCGCTGCGCGACGACGCGGCGCATTGGCGGCGCCGCCTGCACGACGGCCTTGCCCACAATATCAGCCTGGTGATCGGTAAGGCGGTGCTGGGCGCGACCGCGGCGGGCGTGCCGTCCGCTGATCTCGTGCGTGACGCCCTGCTCTATGGCGCCACCCATCGCGATCGCTGGGGAGTCGGGCTCACCACGCTCATGGCCGTCGCCGACCTCATACCGGTGCTCGACGAGGAGGACCGCTTCCTCGCGCTGTTCCACGGCATCGCCGCGGTCGCCGACGACTGCGAGGGCGAGCCGCCGCGCACCGACACCGAGCCTCTTGGCGGAGACGTCCCGCTCGATACGCTCGCGCGCTGGTTCCGCCACTGGGTGCGCGTGCGCCATCGCACCGGCGCCGAGCGCACGCTGCGCACCGCGATCGCCGCCGGCGCGACCGCGCAATGGCTCGCCGCCGTGACGCTCGCCGCCGTCACCGACCGCTACTTCGCCGACGGCGGCCATGCCCTCGATTTCCTCAACAAGGCGTTCGAGGGCGCCGACCTGATCGGATGGCAGCGTGCCGACGCGATCCTGCCCTCGATCGTGCCCGTGCTGACCGCCTCGCTCGGCAGCGAGGAGATGGACAGCTGGCGCCATCCGGTCGATCTCGTCGCGCTCGCCGAGCGCGCGCTGCACGATCTGCCCGCGGCGCTGGCGGCGGGCGGGACGCGGCGCGGCAGCTTCCGCGAGCATGCCGCGCTCGGCCGCGCCGTGCTCGGCGAGGACCTGGAAGCGATCCTCGCGGCGCTCTCGGCCGCGCTGCGCGAGGGCGCTGCGCCCACCGACGTGGCGCGCGCGGTCGCCTTCGCCGCCGCCTTGCGCATCGCCCATTTCGGCACCAGCAACGATCATTCGGATTGGGAGAGCGCGCACCACACCCTCAGCTACGCCAACGCCGCCTACGGCCTCATCGCGCGGGCGACCGACGGCGGGGCCGACGCTGCGACCGAGGCCCTGTGCCTGCGGGCGGCGCTCCATGGCGCGCTGGCGGTCTACCTCGACCGCTATCTCAACGTCCCGCCGGCGCGCCTGCCGCGCGGCGACGATGCTGCGGCCCTCGCGCCGGCGGAGCTTCGCCGCGCCTTCCTCGATGCCCTCGACCGCCAGCAGCAGGTCGCGGAAGCCGCGCGGCTTGCGGCGTCCCACCTTGCCGCCGGCCAGCGGCCCGCCGATCTCATTGCGCTCTTGGGCCATGCGCTCCTGCGCGAGGATTCTGGCTTCCACATGATGCAGAACCTGCAAGCCGCCGTTCGGCAGTACCTCGCTTGGCGGGGCGACCCGGACGCAGCGCCGATCCTCACCGCCGCCGCGCGCTACCTCGCCGCGCATTCTCCGACGCCGCGGGCGCGCCATCAGACCGCGGAGGTCGCCCGTCGCCTGATGCGCGGCGGCGCGCTGCATGAGGAAGGCAGCGCGGCCGAGATCTGATCATTTCGTTACTCGTTGGTCCGATGAATCTGCGTTCGAGGCGCATCGGGTCGCGCTACCCCTCCGGACGTTCCCCGGACTGGATCAAATCGAAGAACCCGAATGCGCCAGCGGTGAAAGGGGGGCGGAAGAGGATTGGCGACACGGACGCTAACCGACTATTAGAGAAAGTGGGACTGTGTTGCCGGCGAGCCCTTGACTTTTCGGAACCGCTCATTATATAAGCCCGCCGTTCAAGGA
>WNFB01000942.1_pt1 | contig 24759 bp, 25 predicted proteins | sample 5400501 | NCBI WGS metagenome assembly WNFB01 (sample SAMN13153341, study PRJNA577476) | soil metagenome | isolation source: 200 cm saprolite under Douglas fir tree site 2 hole 1 | place: USA:California | collected 2015-04-18 | reverse complement strand
AGGTTGTGCGATATGAAGATCATCGTGAGTCCCAGCCGAACCCGCAGATCTTCGAATAGCCGGAGGATCGTGGCCTGCACCGAGACATCGAGGGACGAGACCGGTTCGTCGGCGACGAGTACCCGGGGCTCGACGGCCAGCGCCCGGCTGATGCCGCCGCCGAGAGGATCACGGCCAGGACGGGGCCGATGCACGGCGTCCTCCCGGCCGCGAACGCCACGCCGACGCCAAAGGCGCCCCGGGCACCCGTGGGACGGCGCGCCATGTCGAAGCGACGTTCTCGCTGAAGGGCGGGGATGCGCAGCAGCCCTGCCATGGACAGGCCGAGGACAATGATCCCCACTCCCAGACCCGCACGATCGTCGGCAGCGTCCGGAGGACAAAGGAGCCAAAGAAGGCCGACGCCACGCCAAGGGTGGTGAACACCAGCGTGAACCCTGCGACGAAGGCCAACGATGCCCGCAACGTCGTCTCTCGGGCCTCCTTGGTCCCGAGAGACGACGTGGGTAGGGCCGAGATATATGAGACGTAGCCCGGCAGGAGCGGAAGACAGCAGGGTGAACTGAAAGAGATCGTGCCGGCAACCAGAGCGAAGAGAGGCAGCAGGAACGGCGACACCAATGACGGAGCGTAGTAGTTGAGGCTCGATCGCAGCCAAGGCTGAGAGACGTGCTTGGAGCCCGGCTGCAGCCGCATGGTCGCATTGTGGCCCTACGGATCTACGAGCCTCTTCAAGGAGGCCGATCCACTGACCTCACTCGCCACAGGGTCGTCTCGTCGGGTACCGCCCCGGTGAGCGGCGAGCCCCGCTCGGGGTGGGTGTGTTGGCGGGAATCGGCGCTGATGACGACATCGACGATCTCTGCCCAGCATGTCCATATGATCATCTCCTTCGCCGAAGGGACGTGTCGGTTCCGGTGCGGGAGCGACAAGACGTGACGGGATACGCCGAGCCCAGCGTCGGCGGTCGCACTCCTCAGCATGCCGGAACTCCGAGGTCCGCCCGAGGGCAGCGTGCGAGCTCGTATTGCTTCGTGCCGTGGTCGCCGTCCGCCAGCGCAGCACGGTTCCCCAGACTGGGTGATGTGGCATCATCAAGCAGTGAACAAGAAGGGGCATCGAGGGGGCGATCTGACCAGCCGGGCGACAGTCGCCGCCCTCGTTGGGTACGGCCTCCTCACACTCGTGTGGCGAAGTGTCCTCCAGTGGCAAAGAACGGGCGACGCCGGCCTCCGACTCTCCGGAGAGCTACCCCCGAGGGCACGGGTGTCGAGCGCGCTCATGAGCGCAGGTTTCCTCGCCGGCCTGGCCGCCGCTACGCGGAACGCCAGGCGTCGTGCCCAGACCAGCGATCAAACATCGACTTGGCGACTGCTTGGCCTGGGACTGATTGTGGTGGCGACGATGATCACGTACCGCTCGCAGCTGGATCTTGGAACATCGTGGCGAGTCGGCGTCGACGAGCGAGAACGGACAGACCTCGTCACCAGTGGGTTGTTCAGTCTCGTCCGCAACCCGATCTTCTCTGGAATGGCCACGGCAGCCATCGGGACGACATTTGCCGTCCGATCTGCCATGGCGTACCTTGCAGCCACGGCGCTCATCGTCGGCATGGAGATCCAGGTTCGGACCGTAGAGGAGCCGTACCTTCTGCGCACCCATGGACAGGCCTACCGTGCCTATGCGTCGCGCACCGGCCGCTTTGTCCCAAGAGTTGGTCATATCTCCGCGACGTAGGGCGCGCGGTCCGAACGATCCATTGTGGTCGTTTCTGGCTCGCCGGCGTAGCTCGGGACGCGGCCCCGATCGAGAGATCCAGCGGGCACGCAGGTCGCCAGGAGGCAGACGGTTGGAGAGGCAACCCTCGGAGATCTCCCGACATTACAGCGAGCGGCAACGCCATCGGTAATGGGTGCAGTTCCCCCCTCGGTGAGCGATCTCATGCTGCGAGCATGAGATCGTCTCGTCGTTGCTGGTAACGGCTTTGGTGGACGCGCCGGTGTTCTTGTTGCTGGTGAAAGCGCCAGTACGCATCGAAATCGCCACAGTTGATCAAGGCGCGGAGGGCGAGGATGGCTTCGGCTCCCTGCAGGCCCCAGCGGGCGCCGGTGATGTCCATGCGGTCCTTGACGAGCCAGCGTGCCGCACCCCTCGATGACCCGGTGGCGATCGGCCAGCCCGCCGCCAGAGCGGTGGCGTAATCCAGCCAGGGCTTCTTGGCGGTCAGGTAGCCGGCGCACGTGTCGGCTCCGGCGCGTTCGGCGGCGGAGTAGCCGTAGGTGCTGGCGCGACGGCGGATCCCGGCCGCGACCTGGGCGGCCTTGCCTTCCAGGATCTTGGTGGCCTGGCTGGCGACCCAGGCTTCGGCGTCCGGATCGCCGGTGTCGAAGAAGCTCCAGGCGGCCTTCCATACATATTCCAGAACATGCACGAAGTCGACCACGATGTGGACGGTGACGCCACGGGCGGCGGCTTCGGCCTGGATCGCCTCGATCTGGGTGCGGTTACCGTCGACGAGGGCAACCCAGGTGCGCTCATGGCGCGGGTCACGCCGCTCGGCTTCCTCGAACCCGGCAGCGATCACGCCTGCGATATCGCAGGTCAGCGATGAGGTCAGCCACTTGCCGGTGGCCTTTGGCCCCCGCCGCCCGCCGCAACGATCCCCGCCGGCCCCTTTGCGGCAGATGATGTCGCTGGCCGTGCGCACCACCGGCTTGGCGTCATAGACCACGGCTAGCTCGGCCATCCGCTTCCGGCCGTTCTTTTCCCCGGCGACAGGCGGGTCACCAGCTTGCGCCGGCTGCCCGCGGCGGCTTTGGCGGTGGCTTCGCGCAAAGCCCCGGGCCGCATCACCACGCCCTTGCCGTCAAAGGAGAGCACCAGCAGCCAGGAGGGATCGAGCGGCTCGGGACGGCGGGCGTCATAGAACGCGGCAATATCGCATGCGGCCCGCCGGGCCAGCCCCAGCAGTTGCCGCTTGCCCACCACCTGGCATGTCCCGCGGGCGATCGCCTTGCTGGCCTCATCAAACGAGCCACGCACCGCCTCGGCCACGGTCATCTTGGCCAGCGTGTGTGAATGCACGCCCTCCGGCAGATTCAGCACCGCATCCAGCGGATTCAGATTCCTGGTCCCCGCCGCCCGGTACGCCATCCGCGTCACCGTCACCGGCCCGAACACCGTGGCCAGGCCCCGCTGATGCCCTCGCTCGACACGGGCATGCGGCGTCCCGCCAGCATCAGCAACCCGCTCGCGCCGATCCTCAGCGGCCGCCAGGCGATCCAGCCGGTCCTGCAGCACCTGGCGCATCACCGCCCGCCCCTGACCCAGCAGATACTCCTCCAGCCCATTCAAGCGGCTGATCCGGGTCGCTGGCTGGTGTCAACGGCAACCGAAAACTGACCAGCTGGCGGCTTCCTACGGCGATGACAAGCCCTGAAGCTCGGGGGCGTCTCCCAGGTTGGAGTTTCCTTCCAGGAAGTTGATTCCCTTCACCTCGGCGGCGTGCGGACCGGTGTACTTCAGGATGTAGAGCCCGTTCCTGATGTCGATCACGTAGATAAGGCCTTTCGAGATGACCGGGTAGCTCCACATCACGATCTTGTTCGGGCCCCGGCTCAGCGCGGGATCCTCGATGGCCACCGAGGAGAGCGGCGTGGGGGCGAAGAACCCCGCCTGGGTCGGGTTCGCCGGGTCTGAGAGATCGATGGCCTGCACACCGCCCGAGTGCCAGTCGACGAACGCCAGGTCCGGGAGGGCCGTCGGATTGTGCGACGAGTAGCTGGTGAACTGTTCGGTGAGCGGGTCGTCTCCGGGGCTGCCGCAGAAGGAGCTCTGGTCCTCAGCGATCTTGTATTCCGCCACGATCGTAGGGTGGGCCGGGTCGGAGATGTCGATGATCCGTGCCCATCCCCACGGGCACCCGAAACTCGGGTCGGTGAAGGTGCCGTACACCTCGTCCGTGGTGAGGACGAAGTGGGTTCCGGGGATGAGGATCGCCGAGTGGCCGTTCGGGCAGTTCTTGAGGCAGTTCTGCGGCACGGCGGACGGGCTCGGCGGGTTCTGGAGCCACACCGGCCGGCTCGCCGGGTTGGTGATCAGGTCGTTGTTCAGCGAGATGACGCCGGTAGGAGGGCTCGGGGCGGCGGCCACCGAGCTGGTGTCCAGGATCAGGAATTGCCCGGCCTCCATGGACAGGAACGCCTCGGTCCCATCGGCCGTCACGCTCATGGAGTGCACGAACAGGTTGCAGTCGTAGGGTCCGCAGCCGTTTGGACTGGTCGGGTCGAACGGGTAGTTCGCCTGGCTGGTACCCGGGTACAGGCCGTTCCAGTTGCCCTCCGCAACCTCGGTCACCGGGCCGCCCTGCGGCACCTGGCTGATGTCGACCACCATGAGGTTCGGCCGGGCCGGGCTCGTCGAGAGGGTCGGCGTGGAGAGATAGAGAAGGGCCCGGTTCTCGTTGCTGGGATCTGCCCACAGGAACATCTCGTGCGGCTTGACCCTGACGCCGGCTTGATCGGTCGGGGTGTAGCTCTCGATGAACTGAGGGTGGGCCGGGTCCTTCAGGCTGAAGAAGTTGATGTTGAACGGGAACGTCGTGTCGTTCCCCGGCGGGCAGGCGTGGATGACGTGGCTGCACCGGAAGTTCATGACCATGAGGATCTTCTGGCTAGGCCACACCCGCAGCTCCCGGGACGTGATGCCGACGTTCCCCTCATACGGCGGACCGATCTCTCCGACCACCGTGGGGTTGGCGGGATCCTTCGCGTCGAGGATCAGAACGCCGGGGTGGACGTGGGCGCACCCGGTGGTCCCGTCCGGGCAGGTATTGGAGGCGTCGGTTCGATTGCCGACGTACGCGAAGTTCTTGTACAGGGCGAGGGCTGCGTTCATCCCGCGGTTGAACAACGCATTGTGACCGACCAGCCGGAAGTTGAGGGCTGTTCCCGGCTGGATGGGCTGGATGGGACCCGCGGGAACGGCGGCCGTTGGGCCAGCGGCCCGAGCGGCCATCCCAGAAGCGGGAGCGGCCATCCCAACAGAGAGCGCCGCCGCGGCCGCCACGAATGTCCAGAGTCTGCCTCGCATCGCCTCGTCCTTCCGTCGCGCCCGGGTGGGTCAGGGCGTCCCACGCGCCGTTTTTCCTGGGGTGCCTATCACCGGTATTTTGCCGAAACCTCCGGCATTTCGATATACCTTCGCGGGCGCGATCTGGCGAGGAGCCTCAGACCTCCGGAAGCCGATACTTGATCATCGTTAAATCGGGGTCAGCGGCGGGGTGAGGCTAGCCGGTAGCTGATGGGCTGGTGGTCGACGCCGTCGATGGCGGCGAGGCGCTCGCGAGTGCGTAGCAGGTCATCGAGGCTAGGCCGCCTCGCGCCAGGTTATGAGTTTGACGCCGTGCTGCTCGACGACGACCCGGGCGATGCGGAGACGTTCACCAGGCCCACGGGGGTGACCGGCGTCTTCAAACGCGGTGTACCCGTCGTCCGTCACCCGCGACTGCCGACCGAGGCGAAGGAAACAGCAAGGGCCTGGAGCCCGCCATATCGGGACCGCACGGGATCGACGGATCCTGCTGGTTCGTGATGAGCCGGCCGGCCAGGATCACGGAGCAGTACGCCTCGACATGCGGATCGCCAAAGTCGACGTTGCACCGGATGATTGGCCGTCCCTGGTAGGCGCGGCCGTTCTTGATGCAGACCACGTGCCGGAAGCTTAGATGCTCAGAGCGCAGTTCAAGGCGCAGCGTTCGCTGCGCGGCCTGGCTGGCATTGCGAGCGCCGCTGACCAGGGCAAAGCCCGGCCGGGCCGGGCTGGGTCCAGTCAGTTCCGAGTGTGCGAGAACGCCTCCGGCGGCGGCGAGCAGTGCCAACCCAAGCAGCGTCAGCCAGGCTCCGGCACCCCGGCTCCTCACGGAAACAGCACCACTTTGGTGGCAATTCGCTGGTCGAACAGCTGGTATGCCGCGGCCGCATCGTCCAGGGACATGCGATGCGAGACCACGCGCTCAGGCTCGAGCTTCCGGTCGAGTACCATGCGCATCAGCCGTTCCCGGTCGGAGAGGGGATCACCGATGCTGAACCGGAGGGTGAGTTCGCGCTCGAACATCAGGCCAGCGTCCAGCTTGTAGTCGGGCTCGAAGTGGGCTCCGACCACGGACACGGTGCCCCGGCCGCGGGCCAGCCGCAGAGCGGCATCCAGTGCCCTGGGCGTTCCGGCCGCCTCGATGACCACGTCCGAGCCCATGCCGCCGGTGCGAGCCGCCACGACCTGCTCGGCCTCGTCCGGGCTGGCCGGCACCGCGCCGAACTCGGACGCCAGCTTTCTCCGCGCGGGGACGCCGTCTACGGCGATCGCGCCGCCCCCGAAGCCTGACGCGCAGAGCACCGCCATCAATCCCACCGGGCCGCAGCCGAGGATAACGATGGTGTCCGACAGGTCCGCGCCGGAATTCCGCACCGCGGCGAAGCCCGTCGGCAGTATGTCGGCGAGGAACAGGGCCTGCTCGTCCCCCATCATGTCGGGTAGCGGCAACAGGCATCGATCAGCCATGGGAACGCGCACCAGCTCGGCCTGCCCGCCGTCGAGACGCGGATAGACGCCTGAGTACCCGAACAGCGAGCGCCGCTCGCACTGCGCCGGGCGGCTGGCCCGGCAGTGCCCGCAGGTTCCGTCCGATACCGTGCTTGAGCACACCACCCGCTGGCCGGCCCGCAGGCCAAGGACCGACGCGCCCACCTCGGCCACCGTGCCCACGAACTCATGCCCGAGGACGGTCGCATTGTCAAACCCCGGCGTCATCCCGTGCAGGGGGAAGAGGTCCGCCCCGCAGATCGCGGCGGCAGTCACCTGCACGACGGCATCCAGCGGATCCAGCAGCCGGGGCTCGGGAACGTCGGCCACCTTGACCGTTCCAGGCTCCCCGACCAGCACCGCTCTCATCCGGGCTCCTCGATCTCGACCAGGTATCCGTCTGGGTCCACACAGAAGAAGCGGCTTCCGCCCCATGGCGGATGGTGGATCTCGGCCAGAAACTGTACGCCCCGGCCGCCGAGCTGCTCGCGGGCCGCGCGGGCGTTATCCACCTCGAGCACCAGGACCACATTCGCTCTGGACCGGCTGGCCGGCGCGGACATCACCACCCCCGGCCGGTCCGGGGCCTGGTGGTTCTGCTCGGCGAGCGAGATGCGTGCCCCGGCCGCGGCGAGCGTCGCATAGGGCGGCTCGTCGCAGTCGGCCAGCACCTCGAGCCCCAGCTGATCGCGGTAGAAGCGCAGCGAGGCGGCAAAAGTTGGCCACCCCGAGGATGGCACCGGCGCGGGTGACCTGGAAGGCTGTCATCGTCTGGGGCGTCCTCTGCGGGTAAAGAGATCACCTAGCGGGTTCCCGGGAGCGCAGGGCGCCATCCCCTTCCGAAGGCGGCCCGCCTTCGCCGAGGGTCTTCTGCAGCCGCTGCGCCGGAACCTGGATGTGAGCGGCGGTGAGTTCAGCGGCCTTGTCCGCATCATGCTGCCGCATCGCCGCCAGGATGGCGCGATGCTCTGTCACCGATCCGTCCAGGTTGCCGCGCAGCGCGAGAGTACGTGTCTGGAATCTCCCTATCTCGCCTGCCAGCCGGTGATGTACCTGGAGCAGCTTCTTATTGCCGCTCAGCTCGCAGAGCAATTCGTGGAACGCGACGTTGGCCGCAAAGAAGTCGGAGACGGCGCCAATCTTGGCGTGCTCGGACATGCGGTCCACGAGCTCGTCGAGGCCCGCGAGGTCGGCGTCCGTGATCCTCGGCACCGCGAGCCGCACGGCCAGGACCTCCAGCGCCTCCCGGACCTGGTAGGCGTCGATCAGTTCCTCGGGCGTGAGAGACCGTACCTCGGCCCCGCGCCGGGGCCGCACCGTGACCAGCCCTTCGGCTGCCAGCCGGCCCATGGCCTCGCGGATGGGCCCCCGGCTGACGGACAGTTCCTTTGACAGCGCGACCTCGGACAGTTCGGTGCCCGGGGGGAGGCGGTCCCCCAAGATCTCGCCCCGGAGGTGGTCGTACACCCGCTGCCACAGCGTCAGATTCTCGAACGCCGGCGCCACATGACCCCCTTATCAGTTGCGCTTATCCGTTGCGTATTCGTTGCGTCGGACCCCATTGCGCGTCCGCAAGCCGCTATGTATGATGCCAAGAGTTGACAGGCTACAGTTTGAACTTAACATAGCGTGTCCTGCCGGACAAGGCGCGGACAGCGATGGGCGATTTCCCCCGTCGGCCGGAGCACGGTCCAGGCGAACGAGCGCACAGCGAATAACGAGCGCGCAACGAACTGGAGCAGGAGAGCACCAGAGGGGAGCGTCCGGTGAGCGAACGGATCCGTCGAGTACGGAAGTGGGGAACCACGGCAGCCGCGGCGGGCGCGGTGGTGCTGGCTGCTGCCGCCTGCACGTCGCAGGGTTCTGGGCAGGCGTCCAGCACCCCGAGTTCGTCTGCCGGGACGAGCAGCGGCAAGATAAGCAAGATCGCGATCGCGCTGCCCGCCAAGGTCAGTGACTACGGCTGGAACCAGCAGGGACTCAACGCGGCCAGGACGGTAGCTCAGGCGTCGGGTGCCCAGCTCAGCGTCATCTCCGACATCGGCTACAACAGCACCCAGTCTTTGCTGTCACAGCTCGCCCGGCAGCACCCCCAGTTCATCATCGCCCACGCGAGCGGATACGATACCGCCGCCAAGCAGGTCGCGCTGCAGTATCACGTGCCGATCATGACCTATGACATCCCGAACGAACTGGTGCCCGGCCTGGTGTCGAACATCACCACCTCGGCCCAGCAGGGCGGCTATCTCGCAGGAATCCTCGCGGCCAGGACCACGAAGACGAAGACCGTCGGGATCGTCATTTCGGCCAGCGACACGAACTGGTACGAGATGAGCGGCGGGTTCGCCGCCGGCGTGCACAGCGTCAACCCGAAGGTGAAGATCAGGTTCGCCGAGATCGGCCCCGCCGCCTACGATGACTCGGCTGGCGGGAAGCGGGTCACCCAGACGCTGATCTCACTTGGCGCCGACGTGGTCTTCGGTATGGGAGACGGTGCCTCCTTCGGCTACCTCCAGGCCATCTCAAACGCCAGCGCCGGGCACAAGGTCTGGTACATCGGCGACATCGGGAACATCGGCCCGATCGACACCAAGCATGTCCTGCTCTCCTCCGAGCTGTGGAACTTCACCGGCGCGTTCACCCAGGCGGTCCACGACATCAAGAACGGCACCTATGGCCGCAACGGATACAACCTGGACCTTGCGAACGGGGGTATCTCGCTCCTCAAGACGTCCTACATCTCGGCCAACGTCTGGACCGAGATCCAGGCCGCCAAGCAGAAGATCATCTCCGGGCAGCTCAAGGTGCCGGCAGCGACGACCTTGTCCCAGGTGAAGGCCCTCGTATCAGCTGGCTAGGGCACCCGGCCAGGGACCGGATCAGGAAGGTGCAGGAGTGGCCGGGACGCAGTCAACAGAGCGGGCGCCCGCCATCGAGCTGACAGATATCACGAAGCGGTTCCCTGGCGTCCTGGCGAATGACCGGGTGAGCGTGACCGTGCGGCATGGCGAGGTGCACTGCCTGCTCGGCGAGAACGGGGCCGGCAAGTCGACCCTGATCAGCATCCTCTCCGGGATGCTCCGCCCTGACTCCGGGAGCATCAGGGTGGACGGTGCCGAGGTGAGCATCCGCTCCCCACGGGATGCTCTACGGCTGGGCATCGGCACCGTCTACCAGCACTCGACCCTGATCCCGGCGCTCACTGTGCTAGAGAACCTCATGCTCGGTGCCCGGTCGGGGCTGATGCTGGATCGCGACGGGGCGCGCAAGCGGCTTGCCGAGATGGCAGCGATGCTCGGCATCGAGGTGGACCCGGGGGCGCGGACGGGCGATCTTGCGCTGGGCCGCCAGCAGCAGGTCGAGATCATCAGCGCCCTCTGGCGTGGATCCCGGGTGCTGGTCCTTGACGAGCCCACCTCCATGCTGACGCCCCAGGGCGTGGAGGAACTCCAGAAGGTCCTGCGGCGCCTCAAGGAGCGGGGCACGGCGATCGTGTTCATCACGCACAAGCTCCATGAGGCGCTCGCGGTCGGGGACCGCGTCAGCATCCTGCGGCGGGGGCGGCTCGCTGGGGCGCTGTCATCGGAGCAGCTCGCGTCCTCGCCCGTGGAAGACCTGCGGGCCGCGATCATCAGGCTCATGTTCGGGGAGGAGACGGCCGAGGTCGCGGGGGCCGCGGAACTGAGCGCCGACCTGACCGAGGTGGAGGGGGAGCATAGCGAGCCGAGCATCCCGGCCTCCGAGGGCGGCGTCTTCCTGGAGCTCAAGTCCGTCTCCGCCCGCGGGGAAGGGACCGAGCCCGGCATCGAGGAGGTCAGCCTCCAGGTCAGGGCGGGCGAGATCCTGGGTGTCGCGGGCATAGACGGCAACGGCCAGCGATCGCTGGCGGAGGCCATTGCCGGGCAGCGGCGGGTCACCTCCGGGACGGTCGAGCTGTTCGGCGTCACGGTGAACCGGCTCAGCGTCTCCGCCCGGCAGAAACTGGGGCTGCGCTATATGACCGATGACCGGCTCGGCGAGGGCATAGTCCGGAACCTTGGGGTATCACTCAACATGTTCCTGAAGCGGATCGGTGAGCCGCCCTTCTGGAGATGGGGCCGGATCGACCGGCGGCGCATCAACGCGGAGGCGAGCGGCCTGGTGAAGGCGTTCGATATCCGCACGCCCGGGCTGGAGGCCAGAGCCGGGACCCTCTCCGGCGGGAATATGCAGAAGCTCCTGCTGGCCCGCGAGCTTTCGTTCAACCCGAAGGTCGTGGTCTTCCACAAGCCCACGTACGGCCTGGATCTCAAGACGACTGAGCATGTCCGCGCGGTCATCCGCGACCTGGTACGCGAGGGTGCGGCTGCGGTGGTCATCTCCACCGACCTCGACGAGCTGATCGAACTGTGCGGTCGGGTCGCGGTGCTGTCCCGCGGGCGCCTGGCGGGCGTCGTGGACAACGGGCCGCATGCGGTCGACCAGGTCGGCTCGCTCATGATCGGGACGTCGGAAGGGCGGGAGGCGGCCTGAATGGGCGTGGTCTACCAGCCCTGGCCAGGTGGTCGCGGTGGCCCTGGAAACTGAAGCTGCGGTAGACGCCAGCCTGGAGGCTGGTGTGCGCACGGCGGAGCCCGCGCGGCTGGCGCGGTGGTGGCGCACGGTCGTGCGCTCGCTGGCACCGGTGATTCTTGCGCTGATCGCCGGGGGCTTGCTGCTGCTGGCCCTGGGCCGGAACCCGGTCCGCTTCTACGTCGATGTCTGGCAAGGGGGCATTGAGCTCGGCGGCTGGCAGAACAGCGCGGTCCTGATGGCGCCCCTGCTGCTCATCGCTCTGGGGCTGATCGTCGTCTTCCGGGCCGGCATCTGGAACCTGGGGTACGACGGCCAGTACCTGCTTGGTGCCGCGCTCGTGGCCGGCTTCGGGCCGAGCATCCTGCAGACGTGGCCGACCCCCCTCGCCTATGCCGTCTTGTTTCTGATCGCCGGATCCGCGGGCGCGCTATGGACACTGGTCCCCGCCCTGCTGAAGGCGTGGTATGAGACCAACGAGATCATCACCACGCTGATGATGTCGTTCATCGGGGTGGGAGTCGCGAACATCCTGGTGAAAGGGCCGTTCCAGGATCCCACCGTGAACATCCCGCAGACCAGGACGATCCCGTTCAGCAAAATGCTGCCCAACCTGTCTGGCACCCGGGTCCACGTCGGGGTCCTCCTCGCACTCGGCGCGGTTCTGGTCGTCCATTACCTGCTGACCCGGACATCGTTCGGGCTCCGGCTCCAGGTTCTCGGGGCGAACCCGCGTGCCGCCAGGCATGTTGGCATCAACCTGCGGCGGGTCATCGTGACCAGCTTCCTGTGGAGCGGCTTCCTGATCGGCCTTGCCGCGGCCCTGGACATTCTTGGCCTGTGGACCTACGTCCGGGCCAACTGGAACCCGGGTTACGGCGACACCGTCATCCCGTTCGTCTTCCTGGCACGGCTCAACCCGCTCGTGGTCGTTCCGTTCGTCGCCTTCTACGCGGTGCTCTCGACCGGCGGCGACATCGCCGCCCAGCAGGCGAACCTGCCTACGGACTTCCTGCTCGTGCTGGTGGCGCTCATCTTGCTGTTCATGACCGTGATCGAGTACCTGGGGCGCAGAAGGGCCCTGGGCCACAGCTACCTGACGCCGGGACTGAAGGAGGCGCTTCGCCGCCCGCTGGTCCGGAGGCGGTCGGCGCAGTGAACGGCCTGCTCACGCAGACGTTCCTGGCCGCGCTCGTATCGGGCGGGATCGTCGCCGCCGTCCCGCTGATGTTCACCGCACTCGGCGAATCGGTCTCGGAACGGACCGGGGTCCTCAACATCGGCCTCGAAGGCATGATGCTGCTCGGGGCCTACCTGGGATTCCTCGGGGCCTATGAGCTGCACTCGATGTGGCTCGGGTTCCTCGCCGGCATCGCGGGCGGGCTGGCCGGCGCCGTCGTCATGGTCGTGCTCAGCGTCAGCATGGGCCTCGATCAGATCGTGGTCGGCATCGCCATCACGCTCGCTGGCGAGGGCATCACCAGCGTGCTTCAGCAGGCGAAGTTCAAGGGCACGTTCCCCGGCCTCGGCAACCCGGCTACTGTGGCGATCCCCGGGCTGTCCGGCATTCCCGTGCTCGGGCACAGCCTGTTCGACCAGCCGCTGCTCGTCTATCTCGGGATCGCGCTGCTCGCGCTGGTGTCGTGGGTGTTCCGGTCAACGACCTGGGGGCTGAATCTGCGGGCCGCCGGCGAGAAGCCAGAGGCGCTGGATGCCGCAGGCGTCAGTGTCCTCGCGGTCCGGACCTATGCCGTACTGACTACCGGCGCGCTGGCCGGACTCGGCGGCGCGTACCTCGCGATCGTCGGGGCCGGCACGTTCACGCCCTTCATGACCCAGGGCCAGGGATTCATGGCCATCGTCATCGCCATGCTGGCCAGGGGCAAGCCACTGTGGGTGGGCGTCTCCTCCTTCGTCTTCGGCATCTGCCTGTCCATCGCCACCGCACTGCAGCTCACCAACATCAATGTCTCCACCGACGTCATCAACATGCTGCCCTTCGTCGCCATCATGGTGGCACTCGTCCTGTTTGCCAGGGGTTCCTATCTCCCTCCAGCCCTGTGCCTGCCCTACATCAGAGGGGGAAAGTAAGCGCGGTCCCGCGCCAGCCAACGCTGGGCCCACGAGAGGAGCGTTCCAATGCGCGATCCGGACTTCACCCTCGCGGCTGGGCCAACCGCTGCCACCGCCCGCACGCTCGCCGCGCTCGGCAGCCCGATCACCTACCACTACGATCCCGTCTTCCTGGATGCCTTCCGGCGCACGGAGGCTAAGGTCGGCCAGCTGTTCCGCACCTCGAACGAGATCATCCTGATGCAGGGCGAGGCCGTTCTCGGCCTGGAGGCCGCGGCCCGCTCCCTGGTGCACCCGGGCATGCACGTGCTGAATCTGGTATCGGGCGTCTTCGGCAAGGGCATGGGCTACTGGCTCAAGAACTTCGGGGCTGACCTCCATGAGCTGGAGGTGCCCTACGACCAGGCCGTGGCCCCCGAGGCCGTCGAGCAGTACCTGGACCAGCATCCGGAGACCGAGCTCCTGTGCGTGGTCCACTCCGAGACTCCGTCAGGGACGTTCAATGACTGCGGGCGGATCGGCCCGGTGGCGCGATCGCGCGGGGTGCTCACGCTGGTGGACTGCGTTTCGTCGCTGGGCGGGATGCGCCTGGACACCGACCCCTGGCAACTCGACGTCTGCGTCGCGGGGCCGCAAAAGTGCCTGGCCGGCCCGCCGGGAATGTCGCTCATGGCGGTAAGCGGCCAGGCGTGGGCCGCCATCGAGGCCAATCCCGCGGCGCCGCGCGCCTCGTTTCTCTCGCTGCTGGACTGGCGCGAGCAATGGCATGGGCAGGGACGGTTTCCCTACACCCCATCGGTCAGTGACATCCACGGCGTTGAAGCGGCCTGCGACCAGGTTCTTGAGGAGGGCCTGGAGGCCTCCATCGCCCGGCACGAGGCGGCCGCCGCGGCGTGCCGGGCAGGTGCCCTGGAGATGGGACTTCGCCTGTGGCCCAGCAGCGAGGACATCGCAGCCGCCTGCGTGACGGCTGTCGCGGTTCCCGATGGACTCGACCACGAGACCGTTCGCAGCCACGTGCGAGAGCGCTACGGCGTGATGCTGTCGGGCGGGCAGGGCGCGGGGAACCTGGTGCGGATCGGTCACATGGGGCCGGCGGCCAGCGGCCTCAATCCTGTCGTCGGGCTGATGGCGCTCGGCCGATCCCTGGTAGACCTAGGCGCTCGGGTCCGCGTCGGGGCGGGCGTGGAGGCGGCGCTGGCCCTGCTGGCCGGCCCGCAGCGGGCCTGATGCATTTCGCCCGGCCGGCGACGCTGAGAGTTGTCAGTTGCCAGTTGACACTTGGCCGTTGACATGCCTAATCTGGCAGATAGGGCTCATCACCACGAGGATCTGACGTGGCGATTCAGGTGGTATACGCGTAGACGAATGGGGTCCGTGTGGAATTTGGTGTGAACCTCAACAACCGTGAGCCGCTGATTACCTCCGGGTATTCGCTTGGCGATCTCCTGGATCTTGGCACATTGGCCGAGCAAAGGGGTTTTGATTCTGTCTGGGTCGGAGACAGCCTCTTTTCAAAGCCGAGGTTCGAGCCCCTGAGCATTTTGTCGGCGCTTTCCCAGCGGACCGCAACGGTACGGCTCGGCACAGCATGCCTTGTCACCTCAACGCGGAATCCCCTTTACCTTGCCCTGGAGTGGGCCACTCTGGATCACCTCTGCGGCGGACGGTCAATCCTCGGAGCCTGCATGGGAAACCCGGAACTCGGGGTACGCAGGGAGTTTGCGGCACTGGGGCTCGACTTCCGGGAGCGGGCCTCGATCTTCGAAGAGGGACTCGCGGTGCTGCGATCGCTGTGGACGGATGGCGCGGTCACCCACAGCGGCAGTCACTACACGTTCGACGACGTCTCCTTCTACTCCGGAACGGAGATGGCCCCGCTCGCTCCGCTGCAGAAGCCCCCGCCGATGTGGGTGGTCTCCAACATCCGGCTGACTGGCGATCTGCGGCCCGAAATCGCCAAGAGGCGCCTCGAGAGTGCGTGCCTGCGGGTGATCCGGCACGGCGACGGATGGATGACCTGCTGCCGGGCCGAGCATCCCGAAGAGGTAGAAGAGCAGGTCGCGCAGCTCAGGAAGACAGCGGATGATCTTGGCGAGGATTTCTCCCGTTTTGTCGTCTCCTATCAGGTGACGATGAACATCGGCGACTCGAAGGATCAGGCGAGAGCGGCTTTCGGCCAGTACATCTCCAGCTACTACCCGGAGCTGAGCAAATCCGTGGACCTTTCTAACTGGGGTCCGGTCGGAAACCCTGACACGATCGCTGATTGGTTCCGGCGGTTTGACGCCGCGGGAGTCGATCATTTCATTTGCCGGTTCGGCGACCTGGATCAGTTCAGCCAGGTGGAGCGTTTTGCCGCCGAGGTGCTCCCTGTTCTTCGTTCGCACGAGCATCAACCGACCAGCAGCCAGTAGGGAGGTCCAGTCAGATGGCAGAGGAACCTCGCACGGAAGCGCAGATGCGCAAATCAGCGGAGCTGGTGGTCGATGTCTGCTTCGAGGTCAAAGAGGGAGACGTCGTCACTATCATTACCGACAGCCGCCGGAAGGAAGAGGCGGACATGGTGGCGACCGTCGTCTCTGAGCGCGGTGGCTGGCCGATCGTCGCCAACAACGACGCACAGGTCCGCAGGGCACTCCAGGACACGCACTTCCCCATGGTGCCGCCGCGGAACCTGCACCGCGCCATGGTCACGTCGGACCAGATCATCATCATGACGAACCTGGAATGGGCGAACCGCTTCGCGCACGTTCCGGCGGTCAAGGAATCAGTCGCAAATAAGGCCCGTATCGGCTCGATCGAGGAAGGATTCGGGCGATGGCCGATCTCGGTCGAGGATATCGAGCGCACAATCGGCAACGCCAAGGTGGCCATAGCGCTGCTGGCAGGTAAGAAGCGAGTCCGGGTGACCTCCCCGGCCGGCACCGACGTCGAGGTGAGCATCGAGCGGCGTCCCGCGCTGGAGGTTGTCCCGGTTAAGTTGCCGGGGGCGATGATGGGACCGGCGCCGTTGTGGGGCGAGGTCGCGTACGCGGCGGTGGAAGACCAGACGAACGGGCGGATCGTCGTCGACGGCAACATGCTCGGCATCGGAGTTCCCGGGCACGTCGAGTATCCGATCACCTGGCACGTCGAGGACGGCACGTACCGCTCTATCGAAGGCCGGGAGGAGGCCCGACGCCTCCGGGACGTGATCTCAGGGGTGGCCGGAACCGACGTGGTGGCCGAGTTCGCCTTCGGAACGAGCGACTTCGCACCTCTCGGCTCGCCGTCCGAGAAGGGCAGGAAGGGGACCGTTCATTTCGCTCTCGGGGACAATCAGAACTGCTATCCGGGTGGCCGGAACAAGAGCGTGCTGCACCTGGATGGGGTATGCCACAACGTGTCGTTGCAGATCCTGGACACGGGCGAGTACATCGTCAAGGACGGGGTCTGGCAACTGTGAGCCGGGCAGCGGTGATCTCGCTCCAGGATGTCGATCCTGTTGAGCTGCCGATGGGCAGCTGGTCCCGGCTCCTGGTTACGGAGCACACGGTCGCGGGAAACGCCTCCACGATGGGGTACTCGGTCTTCAAGCCGGGACTGGTGGCCGCCGACCTGTCACATTCCGTCGAGGAACTGGCCTTCGTTGTCGGGGGCAGCGGCGTCATCCGGCTCGAGGATGGCCAGCTCAAGGTGCACGCTGGTCAGGCTCTGTTCATCCCGGCACGGGTGTGGCACACGGTCGTCAACGACGAAGATGAGGACCTCGTGATGGTCTTCTCGTTCCCGTCGCCCGGCTACCCGCCCACCGAGCGCCGGGAGTCCCGTAGGTGATCGATCAAGAGGGAGCCCTTGGCCAGGTCAGCGGGCACCCCCCGGCCAGTCCGGCTGAGGCGGCGCGGCAGGTCGCGCTGGCGTGCCGGATCATCGCCCATTTCGGCCACGAGGACCTGACACTCGGTCACGCGAGCGTCCGGGGGCCAGAGGGGCACACGATCTACATCAAGCGGAAGGGCAAGGCACTCCGAGAGGTTCTCGCGGCGGACGTGATCCCGGTATCACTCGAGCAGGAGGATGGATACCTGACGCCCGGTGCGCACCTCGAGACGGTCATGCACACCGAGGCGTACCTCGCACGTCCTGACATCGGGGCAGCGATTCATACCCATCCGCTGCACTCGATCGCGCTCGGTGCGACGGATCAGGGGCTCGCGGTCCTGTCCCATGATGGGCTGCTGTTCACGCAGGGAGTACCCGTTTTTGACGGTACCGCCGGGCTGGTTACCTCTCCGGCCCAGGCCAGGGCCGTGGCACAGGCTCTCGGCGCCAGGCGCGCGGTCCTGCTGCGGAACCACGGGATCCTCGTGGTGGGTGAGGACATCCGCTGGGCCGTCCTGGCTGCGCTCACCCTGGAGCGCGCCGCGCAGCTGCAATTCGTGGCCAGGACGCTCGGCGATCCGGTGCCGATCCCGCACGACGTCGCAGCTGAACTGTCCGCTACGAAATACCAGGACGGGTTCACGGACGAGTACTGGATGGCCTGGTGCCGTCTGGTAAGCGACCAGGCCGGGACTTCCGGTGGCTGAGCACATCTCGGCGACCGTCAACGGAAGGCCCTTTGACGGGACGGTCGCCGCCAACGAGTTGCTGCTCGACTTCCTCCGCGAGGAACTCGGGCTCACCGGCGTGAAGCAGTCATGCGAGGTGGAGGTCTGCGGCACCTGCACGGTACTGGTCGACGGTGCGCCCGTCAGCTCGTGCTGTTTCCTTGCTTGTGACATCGATGGCCGGCACGTCGAGACCATCGAGGGCCTCGCAGGCACCGCCTTCCACCGGGCTGCAGTTGAGGCCTTCATGCGCCATGCGGCCGTCCAGTGCGGCTTTTGCACTGCTGGCATGATCCTGACCGCCAAGGTGCTCGCCGACCGGGGTGTCGATTCCTCCCCTGCGGAGATCAGCCGCGCCATGAGCGGCAACCTCTGCCGCTGCACCGGCTATCGGTCGATCCTCGAGGCGATTACCGAGATCCTCCGGGAGTCCCGCGAAGGCGCCGTGACGTGAACACGGACGTCACGGCACCCGCCGCAGCACAGCGCTCATCCGGCGCCGTCGGCCGGAGGGTTGAGCGGGCAGACGGGAGAATCAAGCTCGCTGGCCAGGCCGAATTCACTGGTGACATCCGCCTGCCCGGCATGCTCTATGGCGCGATCCTTCGCAGCCCGGTCGCCAGCGCCCTGGTGGTCGCCATCGACACGTCGGCGGCCGAGGAACTCGATGGCGTGGTGGCAGTGCTCACCGGCGGCGACCTCTCCGATCTGGACCCTTTCTACGGGCACGCGCTGCGCGACCGGCCGATCGTCGCGATCGACCGGGTGCGGTTCGTCGGGGAGCCGGTGGCCGTGGTCGCGGCGCAGACGCAGGCGGTCGCCGATCTCGCCGTCACGCGCATCGACGTGGAATATGACGCGCTGCCGGTAGCCGCGTCACTGGAAACCGCCCTGGCCAGGGACGCGCCCCTGGTCCATGAGGAACCCGCACGTCCGGGATCCGCCCATGGCCTTGGGCGGCTGCCGGAACGTGAAGGCAACAGCTGCTATCGCTACGCATTCGAGCGCGGGGACGTTGAGCGGACCTTCGGCGAGGCCGCGGTGGTGGTGGCCGGAGAATACTCGTTTCCCGCCGTCTACCAGTACTCGATGGAGACGCACACGACGATCGCGGACCACCAGGGTAAGGAGATCACCCTGTGGTCGGCCTGCCAGCACCCGTTCCTCGTCCGGCAGGAGATCGCCGAGCTGTTCGGGCTTCCGCTTGACCAGGTCCACGTGATCGTGCCGTACCTGGGCGGCGGGTTCGGGAGCAAGTCCTACACGAAGATGGAGCCCATCGCGGCGGCCATCTCGCGAAAGGCCGGCCGGCCGGTGCGCATCCGCAACGGGGTTGACGAGTCGATGGTCACGACTCGCCGGCACAACATGACATGCAGGATGCGGACTGCCGCATCGGCCGATGGCACGCTGCTGGCACGGGCGGTCGAGTTCTGGCTCGACACGGGCGCGTACGCGGACAACGGGCCGCGGGTCACCGCCACCGCGGGAGACGCCGCCCCCGGGCCCTATCGCTGGCGCGCCGTCCGGGTGGGCGCGCACTGTGTCTACACCAACACCGGGCCCGCAGGTTCCTATCGAGCGTTCGGCGCCACCCACCTCCAGTGGATCGGGGAATCACAGGTCGACGAGGTGGCCCGGCGGCTCTCCAGGGATCCGCTGGATATCCGCCAGCTGAACCTGCTGCGCCGCGGCGAGGAGGTTCGTCCCGGCGGCAAGCCACTGGATGCGGATCTGGCGGGCGACGTGCGGAAGGCTGCCGCAGCGATCGGATGGAACCAGCCGCGCGCGGACGGGCGCGGGCGGGGTGTTTCCGTGGGCCTGCTGGCCGCGGGCGCGCACCCCGTCTCCACCGCCACTGTCCGGATGGGCGCCGACGGCGGCGTCACGGTCCTGGTGGGCACCACGGAGGTCGGGCAGGGGGCTCGCACCGTGATGGCCCAGATCGCAGCGGACGTGCTGAGAGCGCCCGTTGATCGCGTGCTGGTTCGCGGAACAGACACCAGGTACACGCCATACGACCGGTCGACAGGCGCCAGCAGATCCACCACGGTCGCCGGCACGGCGGTCCAGCGCGCCGCGCAGGCTGTGCTGGATTCGCTCATCGAGACCGCGTCGATCGTGCTTGAGACCCCGCCGGCACTGCTGCGGCTCGCTGAGGGCACGATCGAAAGCGGCTCCCGCTCGGTGACCCACCAGGAGCTCATCCGCGCGCGTTTCGGCTTCGCTGGCGGCGAGCTGGTCGGGCAGGGGCGGGTTCAGCCGGAGGGGGGAACCGGGTCGTATGCGGAAGGCCCGGTCTTCTGGGAAGTGTGCGTGGCCGGCGCCGAGGTCGACGTGGACAGGGAGACCGGCGTCGTCCGGGTGCTGAGAACATCCAGCGTCGCGGATGTCGGCAAGGCCATCAACCCGCAGCTCGTCATGCGCCAGGACGAGGGCGCCACGCTCCAGGGGATCGGGAATGCGCTGTTCGAGGAGATGCTCTACACACCCGACGGGATCTTGCTGAACGACACCCTGCTCGACTACCGGATTCCGTCATTTGAGGATATGCCGGCCAGCATGACCTGCACGATCGTCGAGAATGGCGACGGCCCGGGACCGTTCGGGGCCAAGGGCTGCGGTGAGGGGGTGCTGGCGGCGATCCCGGCGGCCATCGTCAACGCGCTGGCCGACGCCGGCGTGCCGATGAACACGCTGCCGCTGACGCCCGAACGCGTCTGGCGGCGGATCCAGGAACTGGAACAAGGGACAACGGAGGTTGGAACATGACGATTCCACGGGTGTCGGCGGTTGTCGGCGCCGGCACAATGGGTCCCGGCATGGCGGCAGTGCTCGCCCGCTCGGGCGGCCGGGTCATGCTGAACGACATCAGCGCAGAGGTTCTGGAACGGGCCAGGGGCGCCGCCGAACTGGCCGCGCAGGTACTCGAGCGGGTGGGTGCCCCGGCGCAGCCAGGTGGCTCCATCTCCTTCGAGGCGGACCTCGCAACCGCGGTCTCCGGCGCGGACCTGGTCGTTGAGGCGGTGCCGGAGAGGATCGAGCTGAAGCGGGAGGTCTTTGCCCAGCTTGAGAAGCATTCCGCGGCGGGCACCATCCTGGCCACGAACACGTCAGGGATTCCCATTTCGGAGATCGCGAAAGGGCTCAGGCACCCGCAGCGGGTGATCGGCATGCACTGGTCCAACCCGCCGCACCTGATCCCCATGATCGAGGTGGTGCCGGGCGAGCAGACTGACGACGACGTCCGCGCGAGGGTGGTCGGCATCATCGAGGCATTCGGGTACGAGGCCGTCGTGGAGAAAGAGGTCCCCGGCTTCGTCGAGAACCGGATCCTCTACGCCATCCTGCGCGAGTGCCTGTCGCTGGTCGAACGGGGCATCATCACCGAGGCCGACCTGGATACCTGCGTGAAATGGGGCATCGGGTACAAGCTCTCGGTCATCGGCCCGATGCGCCTGCTCGACATGGCGGGCCTTGACATCTACGAGAGCGTCGCCTCGTACCTCAACCCCGACTTGTCTGATTCGGCCGAGGTGCCGCAGCTCATCAAGGACCGGACGGCGCGCAAGCAGCTCGGCATGAAGACGCTCGGCGGGATCTATGAGTACACCGAGGAGCAGGTACGCGAGCGGCGGGCCGAGATCGCCACTGGATTGGTGGCAGTCCGCAAGGTCCTGTCGGCTCTCTGACATTCCGGAGGCGAAAATCTGATGACTGCCAAGAAGGTTTACATCCTGGACGGCGGCTCGCTCGTTATCGACCGCTCACAGGTCCTGTGGCACATTGATGTCGGCACGCCTGTGCGTTTCCCCGTCTACAGCGTCCTCATCGAGCATCCTGACGGGCTGATTATGTATGACACCGGCTACGACCTCGATCATGTCAACCGGGTGCTGCCCTTCGAACAGCCACAGCAGAATGAAGGACAGGCAATTCCCGCGCAGCTGAAGGCATGCGGATTCGATCCCGAGCAGGTCAACTTCGTGGTGAACTCGCATTTCCATTTCGATCACGTCGGCGGAAACAGGTATCTCACGAACGCCACGAATCTGGTGAGTAAAGAGGAGCTGCGGCACGCGAAGGTCCCGGAGCCGTTCGAACGCCTCGGATATTCGGATCTCTCCTTTGACTACCCGGGGACGAGGTACGAGCAGATCTCGGGTGACGTCGAGATCGCCTCCGGCGTGTGGCTCTACGAGACGCCGGGGCATACGGCGGGCCACTACTCCCTGCTCGTCGAGATGGACGATGAGCCGGCGATGATCTTTGCCGGAGACGCGGCCTACACCCAGGAGAACATCGACCGCCAGATCGTCGGCGGGTTCCACCTGGACCCGACGGCCGCGGTCGAGTCGATTCGACGGCTGAAGAGGCTGGCGCAGGCACGCAAGGGGCAGATCTTCCCCTCGCACGAAATGGAGCCCTTCCTCGCCTGGAAGAAGGCACCTAACTTCTATGGCGGCTGACCGGCCGCCAGCCCGCCGCAAGGAGGCGAGAGGATGAAACTGGAGAATCGGGTCGCCATCGTCACCGGGGCCGGCCAGGGTATCGGTCGCGCCATCGCCGAGAAGCTCAGCCAGGAAGGCGCGAGCGTCGTCGTTGCTGACGTGAACGGACAGACGGCGGCAAAGACCGCAGCCGACGTCGGGGGTCTCGCCCACACGGTGGACGTGAGCAGCGAGGAGCAGGTCGGCCAGCTGGTCGCCGCGACACTCGATCGCTACGGGAAGATCGACATCCTGGTCAACGACGCCGCCATCGTTCCCTTCGTGCCATGGGACGACGTCGATTTCGCTGAGTGGCGCCGCATCATGTCCGTCAATCTCGACGGCGTGTTCCTGACGTGCCGCGCGGTCTACCGCCACATGAAGGAGGCCGGCTACGGCCGGATCGTCAACATCGCCTCGAACGTGATCCTGGCCGGGACACCGAACCTGGCGCACTACGTAGCGGCCAAGGGCGGCGTGTTCGGGTTCACCCGGGCCCTCGCGACCGAGCTCGGGCGGTACGGCATCACGGTGAACGCGGTGGCTCCAGGGCTGACGGCCAGCGAGGGCGTGATGGGGGGACCGCACGCCGACGCCTTCGACTTCGTGGTGTCCTTGCAGGCGATTCCCCGTCGCGGGATCCCCTCGGACATCGCTCCGGCCGTGGCGTTCCTGGCGTCGGAGGAGGCAGGCTGGGTCACCGGAGCGATGATCGTCGCCGACGGCGGCCACACCAGGCACTGAGAGCAGAGATCAGGTGCCACTGCGAAGAGATCCAGTGCCGCTGAGACCGTGCCTGGAAGCGGCCGGGACGCGAGCGGGAGCATGAAGCTGCCGCCTTTCTCCGTTCACCGGCCGCGGTCGGTCCAGGAGGCGTCACGCCTGCTGGTGGACCTGGGCGATGAGGCAATGCCGTACTGCGGTGGCACGGAATTGCTGCTGGCGATGAAGCTCGGACTCGCGAACTACACGCACTTGGTAGATCTGAAGCGGGTGGACAGTCTCCGCCAGGTAGGCAGGCATGGCGGAAACCTGCGAATCGGCGCGGCAGCGACCCACTACGAGCTGGAGACCTCGCCCGAATTGCGGGAGTGGCTCCCGGCGATGGCGGCCATGTTGTCGCAGGTGGCTAACCTCAGGGTGCGATCGGCTGGAACCCTCGGCGGGAACCTCTGCTTCGCGGATCCGCACTCCGACCCGGCCACGTTCCTGATCGCGGCGGGTGCTTCGATGCTGTGCCAGCAGGGAGATACCGTCAGGCGCATTCCTGCCGTTGAATTCGTCACCGGCCCCTACCAGACCGTCCTGGAGACGGGTGAGATCCTTGTTGCCATCGACGTTCCCGCCCTTCCCGCTGGGACAGGGATAGCCCACGTCCGGATGAAGCTGCACGAGCGACCTGCTGTGACTGTCGCCGCCAGGGTCCGGCTGGTGCGGGGTGCCGTGTCGGAGGCACGGCTGGTGGTGGGATCCGTGGGTGCCGCTCCGGTTTGCGTGCAGGCGGCCGACGCTCTGCTTGGGGCCGGCCCCGGGGATTTCGACGCCCGCAGTGATGCCTGCGGCGAGCAGGCGGCGATGACGTCCGATCCGCTGGCCGACGGCGACTGTTCTCCCGAGTACAGCAGGCATCTCGTGCGCGTCCATGCGTGCCGCGCGCTGAAGAGGGCGTTCTCCGCCGCGCGCGGATGAACCGCGCCTGCCCGTCGCACGAGCGCACTGGGCGGCAGCCGTGCCAAGTCCGCGATAATGGTGCTGGCAGCGTATACCTGGGCCGGCCCGGCGGACCGGCGAGGACGATCTGCCCGCAGTGTCCGTTCAGCGGCATAACGGCAGGCAGGCGCACATGGAAACCTGGGACGCGAACTGGCAGCCGTGGGACTTCATCGTCATCACGAAGCGATCCGAGCTGCGGGAACTTGCCACCGTCTGGCGGGGCGCCGGTCATGTGGCCGAGGCCGCGGCGGCCATCGCCCTGATCGCCCCGGTGACGTCCGACGAACGCCGTGCGGCGGCCATCCAGTACGACCTCGGCCAGGCCACGGTCAGCATGATGATCGCGGCTGCCGACCTCGGCATCGGCAGCTCCCATGCGGGGGTCGGCGACCAGGACCATGCCCGCCGGCTGCTGCGCTTTCCCGAGGACAGGCGCTGCGCGTACCTGATCTCGCTGGGCTACCCGGCGGCGCGGCCGCTCGCCCCCGTGATCAAGCCCGACCGGCGCCCGTTTGCCGAGATGGTCCACAGGGAGCACTGGTAGAGACAAGGGCCGGCGGCAGGGACAACGGCCGGCGGCGGGGACGAGCGCCGGCGGCGGGACAAGGGCCGACGGCAGTGACAAGCGTCGGTGCCGGGGACAAGCGTCGGCGGCGGGGACGAGGGCCGGCGGCGGGGGACAAGCGCCGGTGCCGGGGACAAGGGCCGGCGGCAGGGACGAGGGCCGGCGCCGGGGACGAGCGCCGGCGGCAGGGACAAGG